>Ga0157374_10005978_pt1 | contig 10295 bp, 9 predicted proteins | sample M25metaG_FD_115308 | JGI IMG/M metagenome (GOLD analysis project Ga0157374, IMG submission 115308) | Miscanthus rhizosphere microbial communities from Kellogg Biological Station, Michigan, USA - M2-5 metaG | ecosystem: Host-associated > Plants > Roots > Rhizosphere > Soil | place: USA: Michigan... | reverse complement strand
GTATCCTTTTGCGTATCAAAAATGAAAGTCTCCGAGGTCGATAATGGTGTCCCGACCTTCTCCCGGTTGGGAATATCTTCCGTCCAGCCCGAAGCGGTTACATAGTCGGGGACGATGGCGTGCTTCTCATCTTTCGGTTGGGTGATCAGCCTGTAAGTAATGAACCGTCCGTCCGGACTTAGCTGCACGCCGTTGATCCGCTTATCATCCACATTGATCTCCTTCAGCTTTTTCTGCTCCATTTCCTTACGCTCAATGGAATCATACTTACGGTCCTTTTCGTTCTTTTTGATCACATCGAACAATTCTGCCTGCTGATTCTTAAGCCATTTTTCCTGCTGCCCTGAAGCCGAGGCCACAGCACCGCCTTGTCTCCCTCCCCGTCTGCCGCCGGCTGCTGCCTGGTTACCGCCTGTGCTGTTTCGTACAAAATTGGTCAGTTGAATTAACTCACCGCCGTTGAGCTTCAGTTCAAAAAGGTTTTCGTTGCGGACAAACAGCACACTTTGCTCATCGGCGCTGAAACGGGGGCTGCTCTCACGATCGGTAGTGTTGGTTAGCCGGGTGATCTTCCCCTTCGGAATATCCGACAAGAAAATATCGCCGTATTGCTCAAATAATTTGATCGTATGCTTTTTGTTCCAGTCGCCAAATTCGGGCACCATATTCCGGCGCTCTTCCAGGCTTACTTTTTGCGGATCGGTATTGCCGGTTGTGATGCTAAAGGTCGAATCACGATCGGATGCCTTTGGATTCCAATCGAAATACAATTTTTTGCTGTCATCGCTCCAGTGAACATTAGTGGGTGAAGTACCCATCCATTTGGGATCGCGCATGATCTTTTCTACAGTAAGCGGGCCTAATTGCTGGGCAAAAGCATGGCAGGAAACGGCTATAAGGAATAGCGTAAAAAGTTTTTTCATAATCAACTATTGAGAAACGTAGAGACGCAATAAATTGCGTCTCTACAGCACAATATTACTATTTTAGCATTCAAAATACCGTAACAAAAAAGTTATATGGTACTTACAGGTAATGGTTTCGTGCTGCGCAACTGGCAACGGGGCGACGAGGTATCACTGCAAAGGAATGCCAATAACCCCAATGTGTCGCGTTACCTGAAGGAGCGCTTCCCTTATCCTTATACCATTGATGATGCGACAGACTGGATCAATTACAATTTGACCCAGGATGAACCGATAGTGAATTTCGCACTTGACATCGCCGGCGAAATAGCGGGCGGTATCGCTATTGAATTGCGCGGAGATATTTACAGCAGATCGGGCATTATCGGTTACTGGCTGGCCGAGCAATTCTGGGGTAAAGGCATTATGCCGGAAGCGGTCAAATTAGTTACACAATATGGATTTAATCGCCTTGACCTTATTCGTTTGCAGGCAGGTGTTTTCAGCAAGAATGCAGCTTCCATGCGGGTACTTGAAAAAGCGGGATATTACAAAGAAGCTGTTCTGAAAAACACCGTGATCAAGAACGGCGAGCTGATGGACGAACATCTGTATGTGAACTTAAAATAGTTACTACCCCCCCGTTAAAACACCCTGCCGTTCGCGTAATAATACGTTAGTTAATGCCATAATTATACATCACCTTTATTGTTCCATCACACCAGGCTTCTTCAATAAAAACAATTTACCCCACGGTTATCCGATTCCCGAAGTAAGAATCGCAGCCTGATAATGTCCATAATACATACACCCGGTAAGCCGAAAAGGGGTCAGAGTAGGCATAGCACCATATTATAATGGAAAAGAGAATTAGATTATCACGCGAAGAGAAGCTTCGTGAAGAAACCAGGCTGGCAACTGACCTGGGAATCCCGGTCATGCCCGGACCCAGCCAGCCCCTCCGGGAACTTATACAAGCGCCTTTTTCGGCGCAGGATCTGTTGGGCGAGGTCGAGACCACTTTGGATTACCAGGGTAACTACAAGGGCGTATTGATCAACGGCCATAGACCCTTCCCGGCTCCGTATAGCCCTCCGATATTGATGGATATGATCCGATTCCGCCTGCAGCAGGTGAATAACGCAAACCGGGTAATTGTTACACCCGAAATTTTAGAATCGTTTTCCCAGCTCGCTTCGCAGCACAGTGAATACAACGAGCCGGTAGCCGCATTATATAAAGAGGTGTTAACAAAACTATTTGGCGAAGATCATGAAAGAGGCGGCGAAGCTGCAAACTAAAAATCTCGTATCAATCACAAACCTTAAACATTACAATTATGTCAATACATGCATCTTTTTTTAAAGATAAAAACTTTAACGGCGCCTTTGATACCGAAGACCTTGATGATTCGCACCGTTACCATTGGGTGAAATACGGGTCAAATTTCGGCGATGAGATATCATCCTTTCGTGCCCATGCTTTTGGTAACCATGGTGGCGGCGGTAACGTTTATGCCATGACAGAACGCGACTTTACAGGGAAATATATATCACTGAATATTAAAAAAGGCAAATTCGCTAATTGGGCCTCTGTTGGCGCTGCTTTGGATGACAATATCGAATCGGTAATAATGGTGAACCGAAATGCTAACGAACTCGTGATCGGCGAATTAAGCTCAATGATCGGGGATGATTTTGCAGAAACGTTGAATCACTTTTTCTTCGGAACGTCGATTTTTGGAGAGGGTGAGCCCCAGGTTTTTACTACTTTTTGGCCCGGTTATGATCCCACACATAACTTTGTAAGTATACGGCAGGTATTGCTCATTAAGCTTGATAACTGGCCCGATTATGAAGCAACGTTTCAATATGATCTATTGTTCAGCCTGGACAAGTCCGGTCATTTACAGTTCCGGGTTAAATGGACCCATATTTGGGTTGACCCGGGTCTTATGTCGAACCATGTATTAAACCTGATCAAGCCGACTTTACTCAATTTAAACATCCTAGAGTTGGGTGTGAATCTTCGTTTCAGGTTTTCCTCACAAGGTCTTTCTTCTGTTAAGTGTAAGGGATTGTATCTCTTGCCCGGGGTAGGCCCATCAGAAGCGCTCGGGGATAAGGGAGATACCAAGGAAGATTCGACCCTGGTACTGGTACTTTGATAAGCGGTAAAATAAAACTGCCTTCGCTTACACCAATTATAATGGCAAACAGGCTTAAGCGTTTGTTTGCCATTCCTGTTAATACACCCTAAAATCGTACGCTAAAACACCCTCCTAAATAGCGTATAAATACTGCCTGCAATTCCGTGCCGGTACGCTTATTTTCTCTTTCCCGCCGCCATGGCTTTACATCAGGAAACAGCTTAATAACAAATACTTATACGCTATAGTAAACCGCGCACAATTAGGGAATATGCTGAAAATCCAGATAAGAGTAAGCACCCGGCAGGCCGAAAACGGGAACAAAGAGTAGGCAAAAAAGCACGCTAAAAATGAAAACAGAACACAAAGCAAAAGTTGAGCAAAAAGTAGCCAACGTAAAAGAGAACTACGCCGCCCTGGGGGCAGGCAACAGCGACCTGCTGGAGCTGCTGCGCATCATCCACTTCCCGGGTTACACTACGCCCGCCGAAGCGATCTTTACGGTAGGTATTGTGGAATCACTGGCTACCATCTCGGCAGGCTTGGCGCAATTGCACCAGACGTTGATCGAGGGCGCCAAGACTGTTGTGGCCATCGAGGCCCAGCACGCATAACAAAACATATCGCTGCCGGCGTTTGCCGGCAGCATTTACAATTGATCTGACCAAAAAATGCTGACTCTTTTTATCATCTGGCTGATACGCCGGCTTACCGTGCGCCTGAATCGCTGATCCTATCCTGTATGAGCGGTGCAATATTATTTCCCCATTCAAACAAAAGCCAATATTTACTGTGTTAATACCGTACATCCTGCTGCGGAACACCGGATATTGCTGTACTTCCCTATTCTAATTGAGCTAGCTGCTTTTGAAAGCTCACCCGTTGCAAACAACGGCCCTTTAATAACCATCCACTGTATTTAGAAACTAATTATTATGAAAAAAATCGCTACCTGCTTTGTTATTGCTTTGGCCCTTGCGTCGTGCCAAAAATCTGCTGTCAATCCGGATAAACCATCGCTATCAAGCAAAACCCTTTCTTCCTTCAACAGTGCTGTGCCTTTCAATAACCAGATAGATATTGATATTGCGGAGCTCGGTTTGCAGGTAAGCACCTGTACCGGCGAACCTTTGCAAGTTGTGAGCGGAACATACCATATTGATATTCACGGCGTCATCAACCAAAATAAGCTTTCGGGGACCCAGCATCAAAATGCGCAGCATTTCAAATTGGTTGGACTTGGAACCGGCGCTGCTTATAGCGGCTCAAGTACGATTAACGAATCTTTTGATGCCTCATTTACTAATGGTAAATACGTGGTAACACAAACGCAAACTCTGCTGTTTACCACTGCGGGCGGCAAGAATAATTCCGAAGTCCGGATCGATGTGCACGAAACCATCAGCGCAAACGGGCAATTTTCCGCCTATGTCGACAACCTGAGGTTTGGATGTAAATAGGGCTAATTCATAATCTTCCCGCCAAGATCAACCGTCTTACCAAATGGGTTTAAATATTTGTTGACAAGCACAGCGAATTCACGGCGTGTAACCGGACGGCTCACATCCAGCTCGCCGGGCAGTTTGAAGACAGGCTTCCAGAGTTTTTTTACAGTGCCTTCAAGCGTTGCTTTGTCTGTCAGGGTATAATCACTAATAAAATAGAGCAAGTTGCCCAGCGTAAGTTTCTCGCCCGGCTTTTCCTGGTTGAACCAAATAAAGGCACGGGTGTATATTTCGTCCAAAACAGGTTTTACCTCGGCGGTGCGGACGGTATCGTTCGGCTGAAAGTGAAGTTGGGCAGCGTCACCATTCACGCGCTGTATTCCCTTTAATAGCCCCGTTTCACATACCTGCTGGATGGCCCTCCAATGCGGGTCGTTTTGCGGGATATCGGTAAAAGGCAGCAAATAACCCTTGTAATCCAATATTTCGCCCTGGATCGTGCGCACGCTTAAGTGCTTCGTAGTGGTCTTGAAAAACGCACAGTAGGCAGCAGTCGCTCCCACACCTTGTCCCAAAGTCATCTGCACCGATGGGTATAAGGTATGGATATTCACCAATGGCGCTACCGAAATTGCTTTCTCGGTCACCAGTATGTTATCAAGGTCCTTGATAACGATCGCTCCCAGCGGGATAGAATAAGGCGGGTAATATTGCACCGTCACCTCAGATTTTGGTGAGGCGTAAGAGATGACGAAAGTGTTATCGTAAAAGTTCTCGCCTATGCCTATCGAAGTGCGATATAGTTTCGATTCCCGGCCATACGGATTTGAAATATCTTCCTTAACCATACGTACCGCCCCCTTTACACGGCGGCTTTCCTTGATGTAAGGCATAGGCGGCAAATGATCAGGCGTGTTAAATTCGTTATCAAATCCAAGGTTCTTGTACCCGAACTGCGTTTGCAAGTAATAGACCAGCCCAAGCGTGCGCAGCTTTGCCACCTTATACATTTCTTCCTTATTGACTGGTTTTACCTGTTCAGTTTCCGTATAGCCTTCCGGCCAGTTGAGCATGAACTTATCGTTCGGCAGCATGACCGACTTCAGCATCTGCTTGACGTCTTTTGCCTGGAAATAGTGATACCAGGCCGGGTTGTAGCCTTCCGGTTTTACTACGCTTTTATCCGCGCCGCGACCATAGTCTTTCAATATGGCTATCCAGGTAATATCTCCTAATTCGTCGGACATTTTTTGGCCGGCATTGTTTTGTTCGGTAGTAAACTGCGCACCGGCTCTTGCCGCCACCTCGCCGGTTTCGGTTCCGTCAACCACTACTTTGGCCTCTACTTTTATTATTTCGTTATTCACCCTGATCTCAACTATCCAGCCGGTACCATCTTTTTTGATACTTGTCCAGGGCGTTTTAAGCTTGACGGTAAGATTTTTAACCGTGTCGGCCATCTTCTTTAATATTTCTGCACCGATATGCGGCTCGAAACGCAGTACCGAATTGCGCGAAGTATCATAACCCAATCTCGGCCGGTAATAATCGGTGATCTTGCGTTTGAATTCGCCCCAAACACCCGAGGGCAGGTCGCGGTTAGCATCCAATATGCACATGCCGCCCATGGTCATGCTTCCACCCAGCCACGGCCCGGGTTCAACCAGCATGGTTTTTACTTTGCTGCGCGCGCTTTGTATGGCCGCGGCCAGGCCGCATGCACCGCCGCCCACCACCAGCACATCAGTCTTGATGGTTTCGGCCTGCGCGAACGAACAGACAAATACAAAAAGGGGGATCAGTAATCGTTTAGACATGGATTGCAAATAGCACTAAAACGCTAAAATAGTTTAATCCGTGCCACGGCGAAAAAAATAGTCATAGTAAGGTACTATTTTTATATTGACTATGGCGCGTTCAGCAAAAACCGGGTAAATTATTAACTTGCGCTTGCACCAATTAAACCGACCCATGACTGACGAAGAAATAAAGTACCCTATCGGCAAGTTCAAACCGCCGGTGTCCTATACCCAGCATGCTGTAAACGGCTGGATCAATGATATCAAAACTTTCCCGGGAAAATTACGCCATGCGGTTACCGGTCTAACGGACAAGCAATTGGATACGCAATACCGTACCGGCGGCTGGACCATACGGCAGGTGGTGCATCATTTGGCCGACAGCCACATGAATTCGATCATCCGTTTCAAATGGGCGCTTACTGAAGACAAACCGACCATCAAAGCTTATGAAGAGGCCGATTGGGCGCTGCTCCCCGATTACCGGCTGGCTATAGAGCCTTCATTAAAAATGCTCGATGGTATCCACCAGCACCTGGGCGCGCTGTTCGACAGCTTTACCGAGGAGCAATGGAACCGCACATTCATCCATCCCGAAACCGGCGCCGAAGTCCCGCTGAAACGCAACCTGGCACTGTATTCATGGCATGGCAAGCACCATTTGGGGCATATTACGGAGACGGTGAAGAAGTTCTAAGGGAAGTCTGAACTGTGATTTTATTGATTTTTTGACAGACTATGATCTTTAACAGTTTCATAGTCCTCATTTAATCATTCTAATCATGGTTCAGACAATTTTTTATTTTTGCGCCCATGATAGCGTGCGCCGGACTCGACTTTAACCTGCTTGGGCAGGATTTGATCCTATTACCCCAAAAAGCCATTTACTGGAAACAGGAAAAAGCGCTTATTGCTGCCGATGTGCACCTTGGAAAGGTGGGGCATTTTCGCAAGGCGGGTATCGCGGTACCGCGGGATATGGAACAGACCGATCTTTCCGAGCTATCCGACCTGATCTTCGAGTACAAGCCGCAAAAGCTGATCTTTTTGGGCGACCTGTTCCACAGCGATATGAACGCCGACTGGGAATGGTTCCGTATGTGGCGGCAACAGCACAAAAAGCTGGAAATAATCCTTATCCGGGGTAATCACGATATTATTCATGATAGGCATTATCTGGAACTGAATGTATCGTTGCACGATCATTTGCAGGTGAGGCCTTTTCTGATGCTGCATCACCCTCTAAATGAGGACAAGCTTTCAGAAATTAATGCCTACGCTTTTGCAGGACACATTCATCCGGGCGTTAACCTGTCTGGTAAAGCTCGTCAAAGTATTACCATTCCGTGTTTCGCCTTCGGTGAAAAGCAGGGGATACTGCCATCTTTTGGGCGGTTCACCGGTAGGGTGGCGATCCGTCACCAAAAAACCGACCGCATATTTGGTGTGCTGAAGGATAAGGTGATAGCTGTGGGCTGATTAACCAGGTTGAAATTAGATGAAATTGACGTGAACTTAATCAACAACTTAACTCAATCAACCAATCAACTTTTTTAGATTGTTTCTAAATAACCGATTGGCACTTGCTAACCCCAATTGATTTATTATTTAATAGATACTTTTGCCCCATAAATCTAATTCATAATGAGCGAATTTAAGGAAACCTTTAACTCCTCGCTGGGTAAGAAGCTGATCATGGCGCTAACGGGCCTCTTCTTATGTACCTTCCTCATCGTACACCTGGGCGGCAACCTGCTGCTCTTCAAAAACGATGATGGCTATGCCTTCAACATGTACGCCAACTTCCTGACGCATTTTCCGCCCATTGAAGTGGTTGCCTACATATTGTACCTGTGCATTTTGGTGCATACGCTTTACGCCATTATCCTCACGGTGAAAAACCGCAAATCGCGCCCAGTTGGTTATGCGGTGACTGCCTCGGACAACGCCACCTGGCAATCCAAAAACATGGGTTTGCTTGGTTCTATATTATTCCTGTTCATTGTCATTCACATGGGCGATTTCTGGTTCAGCTACAAATACACTGATCGGGTTGGTTATAAGGAATACCGTACCGACCTGTCATCAGGCATTACCCAGTCGACGGATTTTGTACCAACCTCGATGAAATTTGAAAACTCGATCTCTACAGAGAACAACGTCGAAATTGTAAGGGTGAAAGACCTGCATGCCAGGGTAGCCAGCAGTTTTACCAATACGCTTTACGTGGCGTTTTATGTGATCGCGATGGGAGCGGTAGCGTTCCATTTAAAACACGGTTTCCAGAGCGCATTCCGCACACTGGGATGGACACACCGAAAGTACACGCCGATCGTTGAATTTATTGGCACCTGGTTTTTTGCTGTGATCATGCCGATACTTTTTGCACTGATGCCGATCGTATATCGCTTTTTCAAGAGTTAGAGTTTAGTATTTAGAGATTAGAATTTAGAAATTACCAATATGACTTTGGATGCTAAAATTCCCGCCGGCCCGATAGCCGAAAAATGGAGCAAACACAAGTTCAAGCTAAAACTGGTGAACCCGGCCAACAAACGCAAGTACGACGTTATTGTGGTTGGTACCGGTTTGGCAGGCGCTTCGGCCGCAGCATCATTGGCCGAGCTGGGTTACAATGTGAAAGCATTTTGTTTCCAGGATAGCCCCCGCCGTGCGCACTCGATAGCAGCGCAGGGTGGTATTAACGCGGCCAAGAATTACCGTAATGATGGCGACAGCGTTTACCGCTTATTTTACGATACGATAAAAGGCGGCGATTACCGTTCCCGCGAAGGCAATGTATACCGCCTGGCAGAGGTTTCGGTGAATATCATCGACCAATGCGTGGCGCAGGGTGTGCCTTTTGCCCGTGAATACGGCGGTCTTTTGGATAACCGTTCATTTGGCGGTGCGCAGGTTTCACGTACTTTTTATGCGAGGGGTCAAACGGGACAGCAGTTGTTATTGGGCGCCTATTCAGCCTTGAATCGCCAGATACAGGCCGGAAAAGTAAAGATGTACACCCGCAGCGAAATGCTTGACCTGGTAATGGTTGATGGCAAAGCGCAGGGCATCGTTACCCGTAACCTGGAGACCGGCAAGATCGAGACACATTCAGGACATGCCGTATTGTTGTGTACCGGTGGTTATGGAAACGTATTTTACCTGTCGACCAATGCGATGGGCTGTAACGTTACTGCAGCCTGGCGCGCGCATAAACGCGGTGCTTTCTTCAGCAATCCGTGCTATACACAGATCCACCCTACCTGTATCCCGGTAACCGGCGATCATCAATCGAAGCTGACGCTGATGTCGGAGTCGCTGCGTAATGATGGTCGTGTCTGGGCGCCAAAAACAGTCGAATTAGCGCAAAAGCTGCGCAAGGGTGAATTGAAGGTAACCGACCTGAAAGAAGAAGACCGCGATTACTTCCTGGAAAGAAAATATCCTGCGTTCGGTAACCTGGTTCCCCGTGACGTTGCTTCCCGCAATGGAAAAGAAATGGTAGATGAAGGCCGCGGCGTAGGTACAACAGGTATAGCTGTTTTCCTTGATTTTGCGGATGCGATCAAGCGTTTGGGCGAGGATGCCGTACGTGCTAAATATGGCAACCTCTTCGACATGTACTACCAGATCACCGACGAGAACCCTTATAAACAGCCGATGCGTATTTACCCGGCTGTGCACTATACCATGGGCGGTCTTTGGGTTGATTATAACCTGATGACCAATATCCCCGGCTTATATGCTTTAGGCGAATGTAATTTCTCCGATCATGGTGCAAACCGTCTTGGTGCTTCCGCACTGATGCAGGGTTTGGCCGACGGTTATTTCGTGATCCCATATACTGTAGGCGACTACCTGGCTACCATCGGCCCGAAACCGGTGGATACCAACCACCCAGCCTTTGAGCAAACCAAAAAGGAAGTGGAAGAACGCATCAATAAGCTGCTTGCACTGAAGGGCACCAAAACGGTAGACGAGTTCCATCGCGAAT
>Ga0157374_10005975_pt1 | contig 10297 bp, 9 predicted proteins | sample M25metaG_FD_115308 | JGI IMG/M metagenome (GOLD analysis project Ga0157374, IMG submission 115308) | Miscanthus rhizosphere microbial communities from Kellogg Biological Station, Michigan, USA - M2-5 metaG | ecosystem: Host-associated > Plants > Roots > Rhizosphere > Soil | place: USA: Michigan... | reverse complement strand
GTCTGTTTTGCTTCGTTTGCTTCTGCATCAGAGACAGTCTCTGTAATTCTTTCCTTGTTATCCTTCCGCATGCCTTGCCCTCATTTCTTTCCTTGGTTTCTGTTAATCCTGCCTTTTTCTGTTTCGTGTGTTTTGTCTTAATTCATGAAAGTACATGGTATGAATGTCGGAAAGAGATTGTATGACTGGGTGAACATGTTTCTCATTGTTTGTCTCCCTTGACATGCTGTTCATTCTTCATCTGATCCTGATCAGTATCTTTATCATGACTGTATCTTTTATTCTTGTTCTTCTTACTCAACAGACTAAAGAAGGGCTGTGCTTACCATCTCGATCTATTCGTTGTTGGAATCCTGAATGGGTTCCTGTCCATCTATGGGTTCCCTTGGATGCATGGAGTACTTCCTCACTCACCGTTACATCTAAGAAGTCTGGCCGATGTCGAGGAAAGAGTTGATGGTGGACATGTCTACGAAATGTATGTCACAATCTGTTCTGTGATTATTATTATTCCCTTTTCTTTGTGTGAATGGAATCACACATTCCATCATCATGCCAATCTATTCTATTCTTCCCACTACAGTTTCTCATCCATTCATTACTAGACTGCTGTGTCAAATCCAATCCTTGCTTTTCTTGTGTGACTTCATTTATAAGGCATAAGAAAAAAGACTTTTCTTATTCTTTTTGTGATGTTTCGTGTTCTTTTTGTATTGTATTCCTTGTGACCGTCACGTTTGCTTTGCTTTTGTTCTTGTTCTGTTGGTCGAGTTCTTTCTCATTTTCTACCAAAACTTCTCGCTGTCAGTTTTCTCATCATACTTTTTCTTTTCTCACTCTTTTACTCTAACATTCGATTCCTGCTCATCTTTTCTTTACTTTATTCGCTGGACGTGTCTCAAGCTTCTCATGAAACATGACGATGAGTGTGATTCGTGATGTTGCCTCGTTAGTTAACTTGTTCTTCATCTTTGCCTTTACATTTGCTTCACAGCATCGTCCGAGTTCGGGAGACAAGGATAACACAGATTGTGTCTCACATCTTGATCGGGTTGTCCATTTTCTTGGTCCCCTACCCTCTTGCCTACATCCCGACTGCCGTCCTGGATGGACTATTCCTTTACATGGCAATAACAAGTCTCTCAGGCAACCAAATGTTTGAGAGGATAACGCTCTTGTTTATGGAGCAGGTAATTATTAGTTATTTAATGATAATTTTGATGTAAATTTCTGTCCTTGATAGGCTGCTTACCCTCCGAACCACTACATCCGTCGGTGTCCTCAACGAAAAATACATCTGTTTACCTTCTGCCAAATAACTCAACTGGGAATCATGTGTTTCTTTGGCTTCTCGCCCTGGTCTTATGTTAAGATGGTCTTCCCGATCATTATCCTCCTTTTGCTACCCGTCAGGTAATTGAGAGACTTCTCGCTTTATATTGTTGTTCTCTTGACTCATCTGTTTTATTGTTGTGCTCATTTACAGGCATAAGATTGTAACCTACATCATTGATGCCAAGTACTTGGATGCACTGGATGGAGAGCACCAATAACACAGCTACTTCGCAGAAAAATCTAAAGAGTTAATATAAGAATAGCAGGAGTAATAACAGACCGATTATATAAAGTTGACACACTTGTTTTAGATGATGAAATGCATTTCCAGCAGAAGTCAAGACTTCACGGAAAACTACCAAGAAACTCACAAGTTAAGAGAAAGGAAACCAAACCCATGGATGCAAACAATACACAAAGACATTCATCCACAAGAGAACAGATCGCACAGAAATATAGCTCAGACACAGGACAAGAGGACGTCATGATGGCATGTTATTAGAGTTCTGTCACCTCGACATTTAATAGACTATGATTATTTCAATTTCACTTTGATTTTGTTTTTCTTGCTCTGAGTGATACCTAGAAACCCAAACCCAAACAAAAAAGAAAGAAAGAAAATCCAAACAAAACACAAGATTGAAGATGCATACAAAGAAAAAGAACAAAACCAGGACATGATAAGGACGAAAGAACTCGACAGGAAAGAAAGAATCTCGTAAAATAGGATGGTCTGAGAGTGCTTTCTTAACCTTTTTGTCACTAAAGAGTACATCCAGACAAGAAAAAGGAAATCGAAAATGACCTCAACGACAACGAAGGAGTGAAAGTGTGTTTTGCCATCTGGACATCACTTTATTCCTCGACAAAAAATAAGGGGAGACTGTCAATCACTCAGTAAAAGGCTTGAGAAGGGTATTGAGAAGAAAATGACAAACCTTGAAGAGGCATTCTCTTTCTCACATCTAATGTTTCTCTTGTGATACCTTATGCCCTGCATCATGGCCGTCATCAGAGAGAGAAGTGGGATCAGAATCACGAGAGACTTTTAGAGTGAAAGCTTATGAAACAAAGTCTGTCGTTTGTGAACAAAAACGACTCATCTTTGATACTACTTCAGCAGAAAAGCAAGAAAAGAAAGAAGCTAAAGAGCACATGAAAGATTGGGTACAAATTAAGGACAAGAACAAGAGAGAAAAGAGGTGCTGATACAATACAATACTTATAAATCTAATTACCTGCCTTAGTTTCCTTGTTAATTTGCATCTCTCTCTCTCTCAGTATTCATGAGAATAATCAAGAACACACTTGAAAGAAAGAAAGAAAAAACCCAAGACACTCGCGAACAAGAAATGACATGATCAAGATCAGGTTTTAATAATGAAACAACAACAGATAGATTTTGACGTCTTGTGCTCTATGTTTGTAAGATTCAAGTACATTTTGTTATCTTAGTTTATCCTTCTACTCATTTCTGTTGACATGCTTTCATTTGCTCTCAAGTTACTTATTATATGACGAGGATGACAGAACTGCTACATTTAAACTGAGGCATCTCATTAATATCTAAAAGACCGACGACGACAAGAGGATTAATGTAGTATGTAATCCCTCGAGTCCTTACCTTTACTACTTCTACTGTCCATGCCATACTATGACATGTCCTCCTCGATAATCCTTATGACGTCAGAGGAATCAGAACAGAAGGCAGTCGACAGAAATGCAACATCGAACCAAGAGATCACACCAACAAATGCACTTTAAAGATACAGGAAGCACTTGAGAAGAAGGAGATTCTTCTTAATCATGTTTAGTTCTCTCTGATCCGATCGTTATATGTTATTTATCCATAGAATCATTACAGCATCTCATCTTAAACAGTCAATTGCTCTCTCACAGGGAATATATTCTCACCTGAAACTGCAACAAATGTTGATTGTTGTTTGGCAACAAAGACATGGACATTACAATTGTTAAGGATAAGGATATTGCTGTTAAAATAACAAGGAAATAGAAATCAAACCCAAAAACAAAACGAACGAAGAAAGAAATTAAAATCGACAACAACTGTTGTTTGATAAGTTGATCCTGCGAAACAGATTATATTGACAATCAATCAGATGGCGGTGTGACCTTTGAGGATAAGTTGTTTAGTCTAAGATTTGCAACCAAGTGTTTCTTGGTAAACACTCGTCGAATTCATTATAATCGAACCTTTGACATGGTTGGTTGACATTGTATGGACTCCACTTTCTTGAAATGAGAGGAAGGTAAGTGCAAATCATGTCAAGAATCATCTTAAATTTCATGAAAAGTTGAGAAAAATACCTGTCAGAGAACAATGACAAGCCTGACAGTACATGTTTGAGGTTTCCTTACATCTAAAGACAGGTTTATTTGTGCGTAGGTTTGTATCATGAAGACTGGAGCAGATGAAGCAAAAAAGGATGGATGACACTCTGGGTCATTTTGCATTTAGATTAAAAGAAGAAGAAGAAGAAGGAGAGGAAGGCGGAAGTGTAGTCGGTCTCCTTTGACGTGAAAGGAGCTCATGTCACCCTTCTCTAAGACAGAGATGGCAAGTCGATTTTTGTCTCTCTCTCTCACAAAGAACAAGTCCTTTTCATTCTTGAAACTGGAGCAGGAGAGAACGAGTACAGTTAATCATGACAGTTGAACCATGATAAGGAGAAGCAGCACCAAATATCTCTCTCATTTCAAAAACGATACCAACCTTCATCCTTCCCTTAATGTCTTGTGAGATACTCTTTTGAACAAGTTTTCTTCTCACTTTTCGTAGACATCATTATTATTACTTTCATGTGAGGAAATAAACCACACTCTGTTGTAGTAGATGTATAGACCCCAAGTACATTCATAGAACTGTACAAAGTCTTGCTTCATTATAACGCAACTTCTGTATCCTCTAGTTTCCCTGTAGGATTTCTTTTAATGCTTTTCTCCTGTACATTTGTCTCGGTTCCTTTTCGTGTTAATTGATTGCATGAAAACTAGAGAACAAGAGGCCTAAACATTATCATTAACTGTAACAGTGACCGCCTCCTCTATCTTGTCTTGTTGTTTACAATCCATTTAATCCTGGATTTGTGTATCTCAAGCATGAGAAGGTCAATGGCAAGTTTATTCCTTCCCTGCCATTACTTTGTGTTGAAATTGTTGTTGTTCTTTTCTCTCATCCCAAGCACTTGTTCTTGTTAATTATCTGCCTTCATAATAGACTTTTCTTTTCTTCTTTCTTTCACTTTACATGCAACTTGAGCATCGATTGTTATTCCCCCTGAGAAGCAAAGAGTAATTAATTTTCTCGAGATTTTCCTTTGATTCGAGGATAAGTAACCCTTTTCTCCGAGATTTGCATACAATTCTTCATTTGTTCTTTTTGTTCTTTATTGCTCACAAGAAACTCGATCAAGAAAAAAGAGGAAAATAAAGTCATGAATACTCATGACTCACATGAGAATCTAATGAGAAAATAAAAGAAGCAAAAAGAACATAGTTATGAACACTTTTCCTTTATTTATTGATTTCCTTTACACTTTTTTTCTGTTTCTTCTTCATGGCCTCTGCCTCCACTTCCTTCTTGATATGGTCGTAAATCGTTTCGCGAAGTGATTTTTGCTTTTCGTTTGGAGTAAACTCTATTCGTTCTCCAAATACTTGGACGAACTTGTTCTTGTCCAGCAGTTGAGACATTTTAGGAACAATATAATAGTACTTCCTCTTATGACCTGAGACAAAGACACGGTAATACATTGGTTGCCGATCAATGAATCCAAAGTCACTGACATGGTGGACCGTGTCCTTCCGTTTCCCAGTAAAGGATAGAGTAGCCATTTTAATCCATTTGCCATCACTTGACATGTAAGCGAATCCGACCAGTCTTCGGCAAATGTTTCCCACGACAAACAACATGGTCGTGGCCAACGAACAGAGAAACAAGTTTGCTAGAATAGTAGTTATTCCCGCATCACCAGAGACATAACAGTATACAGAGTAGCCTCCCATTCCTGTCGTGAAGATTGTCTGGTAAATCTTGAGCTTCTGAATGACTCGGGCCATAATAATGTGATTGAATTTGTAGAAGGGTTCCCACTCGACTTGAGATAAGTCAGGTCCGGATGCTTTCTCTTCAACGGGGTCTCTTCCAACAGTCATCTTTGTTTTCGCGAGATTATCTATTGTCGTGAACTCAAAGTCTCTTTTCTCTCTTTTTATAATCTTCTCGTCCTCCTCTCCGACGATATTCTTCCAATCCAACCAAGACTTGGTAGGCCTATCACTGGAACCATGCTGACGAGGTTGTTTAGGAGAAGATTCTTTAAAATCAGATGAGGTTGTGCTCAGACACCTTCTACAATGAAATGGAAGGACGAGATTGTACTGAATCCTAAGAATGGAGTATGTCCTCCTCATGGTCGACATGATATTGAAATCCTGACGACAAACCAAACATTGAATGGCAGTCATGAGGGGTCGTCTCTGACTTACATTCTAAGATGCCTTGATGTCTTGATATAACATAACATTTTAACATGATATCTTTTATCCTGATTCTCTTGCTCACTAATGCTTCGTCATTAGTTGTCGCGGAAAAGAGATCCGTCTTCAGTCTGGATGTCACGGAGGAGGAGGAGCATCCAGGATACACAGTGACCATCTCACATCCAGGATCCTATTCTTCACTGAATGGATTGCTTCTCAAGAAGACCTCCTCAGACTACGAGTATGATGTCTCTTTGAAGGCAGTAACTTTCTTGTCCGGAGACAAAACCCTTTTGGATTTGAATGGGACACTCAGTCTCCTCCCGAACGAGAATGGGTATCGTGTCAATGCCTCTCTTGAAGGGAAATACAATGACAAGAACGACTTTCAGTACAAAATGGATTTCGACAGGAAGTTGACGTGTCCCCAATACAACCTCTTCCATAGTCTGAGTGTGGACACTGGACTGGAGTGCAAGTCATCTCTTAAAACAGAGAACTGTCAAGATTCCTTGGGAGACAACAGTCACTTAAGGATTGACTTGAATCTCACGGACCCAGAGAACCCCTTCATCGACAGGACGACACTCAAACAACTCCTTGTCTTCCAAAACGATTCCGGGTACGAAACTATGAACATGACAGGCCCCCTCATGGACATTCAAGTGAATGCCGAGTGGAAGGACTTGGAGAAGGAAGACCTGACTTCAAGAAAGAAAGCAGTGTTCAAAAGTCACGTGGACTTGATTCCTTCCTTCGAGATTCATTACTTAAGAGACCAGGAACAGGTTATGCTCAAGTTGTTGCACTCATTACCACTGAAACAAAGTGACGAGGAGTTCAAGAGACAAGAATTGTGATGACGAATTTATTACAAGTATTTTCAAACAAACAATCATTGGTTACTCCTGTCCCTTGACTTGTATGTCTCTCCATGAGCCTTGATCTCTCGGACAATGTCAGAGGGCAGTCTGCCAGAGACAGAGATGGCATACATTCCAGGTGTGAATCTGTTGAGCCTAAGCCACTTGCCCACCCACGACTCGGGTGGTTCTGTGAGGGCTACCAATCCATCGAAGTTAGAAGAAGTGCAGTTGAACATGTTGTCTCTGTTGTGCTTCATATTGAGAATGTGGTCGCAGTTGTCACAGCCGTCCGTCTCGAACTGATCAGATGTCTTGATCATCGAACAGAGAAGACATGCCCTCAGGTTCCTGACTGAAGGAGGGATATTGTCAATGTTAGCCATGATGTTTGGCTGACAATGTTTGGTTGAAGAGAAGATGAAGGAAAGTGTAGGGGTCGTGTATGAAGTTCCCTTGGGTTTGCTTAGGTTTCATTTCATTTGTTTAAGTTGCACGCATTTCTAATGCATCTCTAATGCATTTCATGGAATTGGAGTTAACTTTTAAATTTAATACTGAATAGTTTCGAATTCTCATGAACACATGACCTTCTCCATGATCAATGTGACCTTTAAAGCAGCATCAACCCAGGAAACCATGTAAATGAATATTTTATTGTGTCAATTTGTATCTTACAATCTTTAGGATGCAACTTCGAGCAGAGAACTACTTTTACTAGAAGTACTAGCACTACTACTGGTAGTACTCAACTCTTTAGTTAATCTTTTATCTGCATTATTTCCAACTGCATCGTCCTCTTCCCTGTGCAAGAGATAACTGAAGAAGGTGTCATATACCAAGGTAATGCAGGCGACAAAGAGAACTCTGTACTGGGGAGGCAGGTAGTAAAAGTTGAAGTACTGGAGGGGGACATAGAAGCCCCAGTCACCCAGACATATTAGATGGATGTTATTAAAGAAGTTCTTTGCGTTTTCTTTGGCAGGTTTTCCTTCGAGGAACCCGACCACAAGGAATGAACCGAAACCAAGGGGTACTCCGATGAGGAATTCGGCGATGAGTTTGTTCCTGATGGCCTTCCTTGAGTTCCCGACGAACTTCGAGTCAAGGAATTTGTACCAGAAGTGACCCACTGACCCAAAGAAGACCCCTCCTCCAAGCATGGCCCTCGAACGATCCCAGTCTAAAGGCTTGACAGGCAGTTCATCTCCATGGGTCTCCTTGTTTAAGTAGCGGACCATCCTTGGCTGAACGACCTTCTGTTGGATGGCATCCCCTGCGCAAAGGAAGGTCATGCCTAAGGAAGTGTTTGTCCAGAAAAGATACTTCGGAGAAAAGGCTGTCTTGACGGCCCTTCTAAACCAGGATCCCATCCTTGAGTCAACTGGAATGGAAAAGTAGTAGACGTTTATAAGCGACAAGAGAGGGGAAGTCTATGGACGATAACATGTATCTAGAAATCCATGTCTCTAGTGATGACCACTGGGAGAGCAAACTAATTTAGATTAGATCTCAAGTCAAGATTTCTTCATTGAATCTCACATGGAATTCAATGAAGAAGAGGGCGCTTTCTATTCATTCATTCATTTCTTACGACACTTTTATTATGGTTTTTATCACATTCTTCTTGACTTTACTTTAGTTTAGTTTATTGTATTTGTTCTTAGTGTCCTGCCCTTTTATTTGTCATACAAACATGTTCCCACCCCTTCAAATTGAGGGCAATAATGGTCATCATCCAAACAAGTCACGGGTTGTCATCCACAGGGATTACTCTCAAGGCCTGGGAGTTCGATTCAGTACAGAATTCCCGGCAGAACTCGAGGGCAGGATTGAACAGGATGCCTTCTATGACCTCATCAACAAGATCAACAAGTACTTTGGATCCGCAGAGAAGGTCTCCTTCTATTCTGTTGTGGATTCTGTCTTGGGATGTCTCACTGCCTACCTTATCTTCCTTTGCTTTGACTCTCATTATGATCGATGTGTCAAGAAAGTCTCGAGATTCATTGACAAACAGAACAAGAACATTTGGATCCCGAGAGGGATGACCATCGTCGATCCAGGAGACAAAGGCATGCGAGTCATTGAGATCATGTTGGAGGAGGAGACGGGACCGATATTCACTGGAGGATCCATTTCCAAAGATTCTGGAGTTGAAGAAGGCAGTCCTCTCTTTCAAGGAATTCAAAGTGAAGTCAAGAGTGAATCGAGTCAAGAGGATGACACAGACAAACAGTTTGGAGATGATAACTTGTTCGTTTTGGGTGAACTACTCCGTGAAATTGACAATGTAATGTCTGATGATCTTCATGAGGATTCACTTTTACTTCCTAAAGAAACCGTCCTCACGATGGACATGATGGACCAAGAAAAAAGAGAAGATACTCCTGTCATGGTAGACGAGGTCTTTCTCGAAGATAATTCTGTCAAGGCATCTCAACATGAACCCTTATTAGGAAAGGAATATAGCAGTCCAAAGAAAACTTATCATGAGACGGCCTTGGATTAGATTAGTTTTAGTTAGTTTTTATATCAACATCAACAACAGAATCATGTTCATCAATGATGCTGCCCAATAATCATGATGCCTTACTTGTATTCTGATGCCTTACTTGTGTCCCATTCATTCACTCAACATGATGTGATTGAATGGTAGTGATTCTATTTAAATGTGTAGACCATTCAAATAGAATGCAAATTTACTGCAAATCCATTCAAAACAGCATTATTATCACAAATCAAATCAAGCACAACATCATTGACAAAATGCCATGCATCGCTCGTTTACAACATTCGATTATCATTATCATCATCATTTTATTTTTGCACTGAATATATTTAAACAGAGAATACAAGTCACTTTATCATAAGTTCTATCATAACTTTATTGTCACTTTATAGTCATCTGACATGACTATTATCGGCTTCAAAGTGAAAATTTGATTTCTCTTCTCCTGAGGTCATCCTTGAATTTGTCGAGTTTGAATCTGTTGGAGACATTGTGTCCGTAATAGTCCTCCGGCGGAGGTCCCTCCACTAACTGCACCAAGATATGAGTATGGAAGTAACAGACTTTTCCCATTCGATATCTCGCATGTTTTCTAAATCCCTTGGCTACGTAGCCTGTTGTACCATGACAGGCCCCAATGAACATGTTGGCAGAGTATTCGAAGCCGTGTTCCTTCAAAGCAATATCTCTCGCTTCTTCCAGAACCTCTTTCATGATGACGGCACCCTTCTTCGGGATAAACGAGAGCTGTTTGATGGCCTCGTCCACTCCCATCCCTCGGATTAGACAGCAGATGTACCACATCTTCTTGGGAGAGTACTTCACATTCTCTCTTATATGATGGTACTCTGCCCTTCTCACTCCTTCTTCTGGTGTTTCTGATGTCTGGGGAGGATACAGAACCGAGTTCTTGTGTTCCCAACTCACGGGTCGAGGAAAGACATCCTTGGCATTTCCTGCCCGAGAGAAGGTCAGGAGACTGGGTGTAGTGGTGAGGTCTTTGACTTGTCCTCTGGGTGTCTGGGTCATAGATTGGTTGATAAAGAGACCCCTTAAGGAGGGCAGAATCCTGGAGGAGAGAACC
>Ga0157374_10005972_pt1 | contig 10299 bp, 8 predicted proteins | sample M25metaG_FD_115308 | JGI IMG/M metagenome (GOLD analysis project Ga0157374, IMG submission 115308) | Miscanthus rhizosphere microbial communities from Kellogg Biological Station, Michigan, USA - M2-5 metaG | ecosystem: Host-associated > Plants > Roots > Rhizosphere > Soil | place: USA: Michigan... | reverse complement strand
TCTTCTTCGATTGAGCGATGCTGTTCTCCTGCGCCTGGTGAATAGCCAGAAGGGACTCATACACCCGCGGATACTGCCGTCGCGGGTACTGGAACTCGATCAGCCGCACCATGGCCCACACAACTTCCTCGTGCTTGCCTCGCGCATCTATCGGTAACCCGCAAAGCCTGTCGCGAAATCTCGCGCTGAAGGCAAGTTTTCGCTGTGTCGAGATTCTTTCGCCATCCAGAAAATTGTCGCTATATGGGTAGAGCAGGCTGTATCCGATGATGGCTGGCGTCATCTGCATGGGGTCTCCAACCAGCGGCTGAATCCCGCACACCGTCCATGCATTCCGACAGGCCTGCACCACATCTGTCATCGGCAGCGCTGGATCGAAACGCCTCGCCCATTGCGCAAATTGAGTTCCGATCGGGATAAAGCGATCCGTCAGCATGTGGACGGCTGCATCCTCCAACCCAAGAGCAACCGTGGCGAATCGCGGGAACACAGCGACCACTCGCTCTTGCGCTTCCGCTCTCTGCGTGCCACCGTGCCGGGCATACTTCGCCTCGCGCTCCACTCTCACTAATGCTTCGTCGTATGCATCTTCCCTTCTTTGCTGTTCTTGTGGGCAGAACTTCGGCCCGGCATTCCAGGGCCTTACCCCACGAGCATTCCACTCCGCGGCAGACGCAGAAGCTTGCGACTCCACCCACGACCAGCTGAAGCAACGGTCCATGCGTTCAGAAGTACGCAAAGGTGCAGGCAGCGGTTCCAGTAACCTGCGGCACCCTGTCCGCCGAAAAAGTCCTGCGATTTCACTTCGTTTCATGCCATATTGGCCCATGCAAGTCGCTCGCAAGACAAACCAGGAAATGGTGATCCTCGACAGTAGTATCTGGATTTCCGTCTTCCTTCTATGCGCTTCGGTTTTTGTGACATACCGCTTGATCCTGGAGAACAACAAGAAGGGTTTGCTTCTGGTCGGATTCTTTCTCCTTTTCATCCTCCTCTTCTGGCGGAAAGAAGTTGTTGTCTTCGATGCGGCCAGGCAGCAGGCCACATGGACACGACGCCGTCTCTTCAATGTGGCAACCGGAACCATACCCTTCTCTGAGATCACCGGCATCGGCATGGAAGCAACTGCAGCAGACCGCGCCCTAACGTATCGACTCGCAATTCTCACCGCACAGGGATCCACGCCAATGTCCGACAGCTACGCCGGAGGTCAGCAGAAATACGAGAAACTCAGGCAAGAGATCCTGGACTTCCTCAAGCTCGATCCAGGCGTGGCCCCCTCCGATTCCTTGAGCAACGGAATCAATGACGAAGCCTCTGTCCGCGCGTTGCTCAAGCAAGGCCGGAAAATGGACGCCATTCAGCTCGTCCGGCTCACTCAAAAGCTCAGCCTGGTTGAAGCTACGGACCGGGTCACGGCAATTCACGAGCAGATGAACACTGCAAAATAACTTCCGCGTCGAGAAGTGTGGCTTCGAATTGGCTGCTCATCCTCCCGTTCGGCGACAATAAAACTGAGTGTCCGCCCCACCTCGCGAATTCGACGTCGTAGTCCTTGGCGCAGGCGCGGCCGGTCTCATGTGCGCCGCCACCGCCGGTCAGCGCAATCGGCGAGTCCTGCTTCTGGAACACAATCAGCAGCCCGGCCGCAAGATCCTCATATCCGGCGGCGGACGATGCAACTTCACCAACATTCATTGCACTCCGCAAAACTTCATCTCCGGAAATCCACACTTCGCCAAGTCGGCCCTCGCTCTCTACCAGCCTGAGCAATTCCTGGAACTTGTCGATCGCTATGGAATCAAGTGGCACGAAAAGACTTTAGGTCAGCTCTTCTGCGATAACTCTGCCCGCCAGATTCTCGACATGCTTCTGGCCGAATGCCAAAGAGCGCACGTGGAACTCGTTCTCCAGGCCCGCAACATCGCCGTCGAGCGCACCTCCGGCGAGTTCCTCATTCGCTGCACGGCGGGCGAATTCAAATCTGCTTCCTTGGTCGTTGCCACCGGAGGCCTGTCAATTCCGAAGATGGGCGCAACCGGTCTCGCCTATGATCTAGCGCACCAGTTCCAACTCAAGATCGTCGAGCGCCGGCCCGCCCTCGTTCCGCTTCTACTGGCTGGTATCGAGAAAAATTGGACCGAACTCACCGGCGTGTCCGCGGACGTAATCGCCCGAGCGGCGGGCGGTCCCGGTTTTCGAGAGAAACTGCTTTTCACGCATCGCGGTCTCAGCGGTCCCGCCGTGCTCCAGGCTTCGTCTTATTGGCAATCCGGCGAGCCCATCGAGATCGACTTCGCTCCAGAAGCGGCGCACATCCTCAGCTCTCTCTTCGAGCCAGGCTCTCGTCGCGATACTCTCGGCTATCGAAATGCAATGCAATCTGTACTGCCACAGCGCCTCGCGTCTCACTTCGCCAATGTCGCCGCTCCAGAACGCTGGACAAACACTGCTCTTGAAACTGCCGAGCACAACCTGCATCACTGGCGCTTTCATCCCACCGGCAGTGAAGGGTTTGAAAAAGCCGAAGTCACCTCGGGAGGGATCGATACCGCCGGGCTCAACTCCCGCACTATGGAGACCCGCACCGTCTCCGGCCTCTTCTTCATCGGAGAAGCGGTCGATGTCACCGGACACTTGGGAGGCTTCAACTTTCAGTGGGCCTGGGCTTCCGCCGTTGCCGCCGGCCGTTCAGTCTAGCTACCGCGGCGGCGCGGCCTGAGGAGGATTCGCTTGCATCTGAGGAGGTGGAGCGGGCGCCTTCGTCGGCGGCTTCAGCACAAACCCTTTGCGTACCAGCGCGAATCCATCCTGCGGCAGTTCCGCCTGCAGCAGTTGATTCTCAGCTCCCGAAAAGAGATCCGTGCTCAACCCTGCAATCGTCGCCACCAGGTGATGCACCGTGATCGCGCCTCCATCCAATGTCCCCTGTTCATCGGGATACGTTGCCAGTTGCACCGCTTGAACTGAACCTGCCTGCTTCGGAATGATCGCCCACAGGTCGCGATTACTGCTCCTGGCCGCGACCACCAGCAGCGTCTCAAGCGCTCCAGGATCGAAGTCCGCCATGAAGATCGCCTGGCTGTGCGCTGCCAGCCGAGTCGTGCTACTCCGCCCATTGGCCGAAATACTCACGACCAGTTGTGCGCCATCCGGTTTGGCCGTCACACTTACAGCCGAGCTGTTGACGCTGGCGCTCAGCTGCACGTGAACCAGGCCCCGCGCCGCAGACAGCTCCTCCGTCTTCGACAGCGCGTAATTCAATCCCTGCATTTCAACCCGAACCGTTGATGTCGAATCGAAGCCAGCCTGACTAGAACTAAAGCTGAACCTGGCCGTTCCAACTGGCTTTCCGTTCTGGCTCACCGAAAACTCGCCCGACTGGCCCAGCGCTCCCGCTGAAAAAATCTCCAAGCCCATGGCCGCAATCAACAAGCAACAAACCCCACCAAATTTGCGCATCTGCATCATCTCGTTACTAATTTAGACACCAAATTCCGCCGGAAGCTGCGGCTCCGCGTCTTTTTCTGCGGCTCAACATCCATATTTCAGGTGCAAATGAGCTTCAGAATTCCGTTCTGGATGACAAAGATAGGGCAGCTCTGGCGCCTGGTGCGCGAGAGCCATGAACATCCGCTGGCGGGAGATCCAGTCATGCCACCCCAAACGGGTCCGGCTGAAACATCCATCACCTTCATCGGTCATTCTTCTTTTCTGATTCAAACCGCCAGTCAGGCTCTGCTTATCGATCCCGTCTTCGCCAGGAGGCTCATCGTGCTCCGCCGGCAGCGCCGTCCCGGCCTTCGCATTGCCGATCTTCCACCGATCGATGCCGTATTGTTGACGCACGCACACATGGATCATCTGAACCGCCCATCGCTGCGCGCCATTACGCGCGAAATGCGTCGACGCGGTCTCCCCGCTCCTGTCGTTGTAGTGCCCAAAGGTGTTGATGACCTCCTTCAAGACCTCGGCTTCTCGCGTATCGAAACACTGGAGTGGTGGCAATCCGTACAGCTCGCCGGTTCTCACAAGATGGAATGTCCCCGGGCCCACTCAATCGACATCGGGCGGAAGAACGCACTCGCTACGCAAACTGCATCCGCGGCCATAACAGTCACCGCAACGCCGGCACGCCATTGGGGCGCGCGCATGTTCAGCGACACGCATCGCGGCTTCGGGGGCTACCTAATCGCATCAGTTTCCGGTCCGTCCATCTTTCACTCCGGCGACACAGCATACTTCAGTGGCTTCGCGGAAATTGCCGACCGGCTTCGCCCCGAGATTGCTCTTCTTCCCATCGGCGCCTACTTTCCTGACAGCTACCGTTCCGTCCACACCAGCCCCGAGGAGGCTCTCCGCGCATTTCTCGATCTCCGCGCGGATCTCATGATTCCCATGCACTACGGCACCTTCCGTCTGGGTCGAGAGCCGATGGACGAACCGCTCCCTCGGCTGCTTCAAGCCGCAGCTATCGCAGGCATCAGCGATCGTATCGCAGTATTGGCAGAGGGCAAGAGTTGGATCACGCGCGAAGTAGAGGCGATTCAGCGCGACGGAACTGCCTGATCGAACTGGGCGCTGCCGAATTTCGCATCAGACAGAAACAGCAACCACGTTGCAGTTGTAGAACTTTTCGGGCAGCTGTTCAAAGAACGGCTTCGATAGATCGAGATTCGATTGCCCCGTCTCACACACGGTGAAACGAAACGGCCGAATTGCCGCCAGCTCCTGCAGGACCGATATCGGATCTATACCTGTCCTCGCTGCCACCAGTGGATGAGCCTCGGTCGCCACGATCACCCGATTCGCGTTCGCAATTGTCCTCTTGGCTCCGCGGACGACCGCCTGCTCGCCACCTTCGACATCGATCTTGATCAGCAGATCCTGCTCCGGCACTTCGAGGGAATCCAGCATGAGCACTTCAAACCCGCCATCAGCCGCGTGTTCAACATAGCGAGCCTGGTTGTAGGCATCATATGAAGGACGAAGCAACTTTCCCCGCCCTATGTAGTCACTCACCCCCGCCTGAATCACCTCGCTCGCAAGCGGAAGCCCCGCGAAATTCATCCGTAGCAGAGGAATCTCATCCTCGCTGGGCTCGAAGGCGATCACCCTGGAAACGCGCATCAAACGTGCAGTCAACAACATCGAAATCAGGCCGAGATCCGCGCCGCAGTCGATGATCGCGAGCGGAGCATCGCTGGCTGCGGCCTCCCTAACGAGCATGTCGATCAGTTCCGGCTCATAGTGCACCAGGTCGAATCGATCCCAACGCCTTTCCGGCCGGAAGATCGGAACATGCACCTGGATTTCTCTTCCAATTTCATACTGGATAACCTTCCGGTCGAAATAACCTCGCTTCTTCAGGAACTCAAACAGCCGCCAGGCGCCTCGGATGCGATGGCGCATCATAAACTTGTCGATTGTGAACAGGAGCGGAGGCCGATCCAGAAAGATCAGATCTTCTGCCAAAACTGCCTCCTTACAATCTTGCAATCGATCCGATACTTGAGCTGAGCATAACTATTGGCGAAGGTCGACCACCGTAGCGCCCTGCCCGCCTTCATTCTGAGCAGCCTCAGCGATCCTCGCCACGTGTGGATGCGACTTTAGAAAATCGCGGACGCCGCGTCGCAGAATTCCTGCGCCATGACCATGAATCACTCGAACCCGCGGCAACCCTGCTAGAAACGCCCGATCGAGATACTTCTCCAGTTCTTCCGTTGCCTCGTCCACCGTGCGCCCAATCAGGTTGATCTCCATCCGCATCTCGTCCGTATTCGCACTGGTCACCGAAACGTGTACGCCTCTTTGTTTACGTGCTGCCGCCAGCGGATCCGGGCGTTCCGCCTGTTGCGCTGCCGACTTTACAACCTCGGCAATGTCGTCGCGCTTCACGCGCATCTTGATCGGCCCCAGGGCCACTTCAAACAGGTCCTTCTCGACCTCTCGCTGCACAACCGCCGTCTTCCCCATCGACTTCAGCCGTACCTGGTCGCCTGCAGCGACGTGGCGAACCACATGCGGTTGCGCGTTCACGTCTCCCGCATCCGCGCCCGTGCGATGCGCGACAACCGTCTGGTTGAAACTCTCCTGGAACTCGCGCCGAAGCCGGGTAATTCGACGTTCGGCTTCCTTCGACAACTTCTGCTGCGCTGCCCGATCCTCGACGGCTCGCACATTCTCCCGCATCTGGAATTCAAACTCCTTCATCAGCGAAGCGAGTTTCTGCTCCAGTTCGCGCGTGCGATTTCTGATCTCGGCATCGCCCTCACGCTCCAGCCTTTTGCGCTCCTGGTTCAGTGAGTACTGCTGTTCCCGCGCAGCCCTGCGATCTTCTTCGAGTTGCGTGAGTTCCTTGTGCAGCCGATCGAGGAAACGCCCTATGTCCACCTGCTGCGAGCCGAGCCGTCCGCGCGCCCCTGCAACGATCCTGCGATCCAGCCCCAATCGCTCAGCCGTCTGAATTCCAGCCGAAGCTCCCGGCACACCAAGCCGCAGTTGGTAATTCGGTATCAGCGTCGCTTCATCTACGCCGGCAGCTGCATTCAGCGCGCCCGGCGTGTTCGCTCCATAGACCTTGAGCGAAGTGTGATGTGTAGAGATCAGCGCCCATGCGCGGCATTCCAGAAAGTGCGCTGCAACCGCCACCGCTAATGCCGCTCCCTCCTCGGGATCGGTGGCCGACCCAAGCTCATCGAGCAGCACGAGTGTCCGCGAATTGGCCAGCCGGGAGAGACGGTTCAAGTTCACGATATGCGCGGAGAACGTCGACAGTTCCGCCTCGATCGACTGCGCATCACCTATGTCCGCCAGAAACGCCGAAAAGACCGGAAACTCTGCCCGCGCCGCAGGAACCGGCAATCCCGCCTGCGCCATCATGGACAGCAACGCGGTCGTCTTCAGCGTCACCGTCTTGCCGCCGGTGTTAGGGCCGCTGATAATCAACTGCCTTGCTTCCGCGGTCAGCTCCAATGTCAAAGGAACGATGCTGCCGCCCGTACCTCGCAAATGCCGCTCGAGCAGCGGATGCCGCGCCTGTTCAAGGTACAATCGATCAGGCCCGAGCACCGGCGCGACGCAGTCATATTCGCGCGCAAACCGTGCGCGAGCCACCATCGTATCGACAATCGCAAGCACCCGGGCGCCCTCAACTAGCGCCTGCGCGTATCCGCCAACCCGCTGTGTAAGAGTGACAAAGATCCGGTGAATCTCCTCCTGCTCCTCCTCGATCAACCGCACAAGTTCATTGTTCTGCTCGATCGTCTCCAGCGGCTCCACGTACACCGTCTGTCCTGACGAGCTTGCCCCATGCACCACACCCGATACACGTCGCTTCAGCTCGCTCCGGACAGGGATCACAAACCGATCCCCGCGAATCGTGATCAGGTCCTCTTGCGTTGATCCTTCGACGGATAGCTTTCGCAGCGCCGAGCGTAACGACTCTTCGATCGCTCGCTGCTGCCGCTCCTGTTCGCGCCGGATCCGATTCAATTCAGGCGATGCATCGTCCGCCAGCGTCCCATCCGGCATGACCTTACGTTCAATCGACTCCGCCAGCGGTTTCAACGAAGACCCCGTAAGCGGCGATGAGAGTTCCATCAATCCGGGCAATTTGTCCTCGAGCCGCGCGGGCGGTTCGTGCAGCAGCCCCTGCCACGCCCCAACGTCATGGGCCAGACGCGCTACAGACTGCAGCTCAGCCGCTTCAAGCGCCGCACCCGGAATCTGCGCCTTGGCCGCCAGTTGTGTCGGATCGAGCAAGCCTCCCAACGGAATCGACACCTGCTCTTGGAGCAAAAGACGGACTTCGCTCCACAGTTTATGCTGGCGGGTCATCCACAGCTCATCCGTCGAGGGCCGGAGGCTAAGAACTACTCCCCGCCCAACCGCGGACGATGCATATCCAGCGACAAAGGCCAGCAGGGGCTCCCACTCAAGAGCAGCCGTATCGGCATGCACAACAGGAAGCGGAATGGGCTCGAGGAGCGACATCTACAGCCCTATGTTAATTGGCGGAAACAAGAACTAACTGCTCTCCGAGCTCTTCGGCGCGGGAGCGGGCGCGGCTGTCGGGGTCGCGGGCGTCGATGTGGTGCCCGTGCCACTACTCGAATCGCCGGTCTTCGCGGCCTCTTTGCTCTCCGAAGGCTTCGAGTCACTCGACGATTCCGACGAGCCTTCTGAGCTCTTCGACGCGTAGTCGTTGATGTACCAGCCTGCGCCCTTGAACTGGAGGCGAGGTGCCGTCAAGGGCCGCACGAGAGTCTCATTGCCGCACTTCGGACACACCTTCTCCGGCTCGGCCGAAAAGCTCTGGATTTTCTCAAAGCGGTGGCCACACGTCGTGCAACGGTAGGGATACAGGGGCAAGGCTCTTCAACTCTCCCGAAACGATCAGATCTATTCTCTATATTCTAACGGCAGGGTGGACATCTCCATCCACCCTGCCAAGTGCACCAATCTATTTGTGCGCCGTTACTGGCACCGATGCTTTGTGGTTTTCCCACGCCAGCGAGATCGTTCCCTTGCCCCCGTCGGCCTTGATATCCCATTTAAGGTTCTCAACCATCGAAGAGGGCTTGGTCATCTCCATCTTGGCTTTGCCCAGATCCTGCGACCCGTCATAAGCAAGTCCCCATTCACCCGTCTTCTTGTTAACGATCAACGTCCACTGGTCTGGATCGGAGATGTCGACGAACAGAGTGTATTTTCCCGCCGGAACCTGCACATCGCCAATCATCAGATCACCTGCGGTTTCCAGCGTTGTCGCCCCGTTCGCTCCGGCTCGCCACACCGGATAATGCGGGTTGTGGCTGATCAGGCCATCCTTGGTGAAAATCTTTCCCTCCCGTCCCTTCACCCCAGGCGACGAATAGGTGATGGAAACTTCATGTCCGCCGATCGATCCGATGGCCTTCTCAGGCGGGCTCGCGGGGGCTTTCTTAGGCGCGTTGGCAACGACACTAGGAGTCGGGCTGGCTGGAGCCGCCTGCTGAGCGAACACGGTGGGTGCAGCGAAAAGAATTCCGGCACAAACGAGAAGATTCTTCATCTTGGGTTCCTCCAGCGGGCGCGATGGAACTGCGGCCGCAACGGCAATGATTGTCGCACCGCGGGGTCGGCCTCGTAAACGGACCCAACCCGTTCCGATGCAACGGGAAGCTGCTATGATGCACCCGGAAGAAACAAGATAAGGCCCAGCCATGGCAGGTCAGCAGAATCAGCAATCTCCCGGCGCCCGCTTCCGCGCCGCAGTCGTCGAAGAGAAGCCATTGCAGGTCGTCGGGGCCATCAATGCCTACGCCGCCCGTATGGCTGAGGCAACTGGCTATCGCGCTCTCTATCTCTCCGGCGGCGGCGTTGCGGCCAACTCCCTCGGAATCCCTGACCTCGGCATCAGCACCATGGAAGATGTCCTCACCGACGTTCGCCGCATCACCGACGCCACCGTCTTGCCCCTTCTCGTTGACATCGACACGGGCTGGGGCAGCGCCTTCAACATCGCACGCACCATCCGTTCCATGATCAAGACCGGCGCCGCCGCCGTTCACATCGAAGACCAGGTCGGCGCCAAGCGATGCGGCCACCGCCCCGGTAAAGAACTCGTCCCTGCGGAAGAAATGGTCGACCGCATCAAGGCCGCCGTGGACGCCCGAACCGACGAGCAGTTCGTTCTCATAGCCCGCACCGACGCCCTCGCCGGCGAAGGCTTGCCTGCCGCCATTGACCGCGCCCGGGCCTACGTCGCCGCCGGTGCGGACATGATCTTCGCTGAAGCCGTCACCGAACTGGACCAATACACTCAGTTCCGCAAAGCTGTCGGCGTCCCCATCCTTGCCAACATCACCGAGTTCGGCCAAACCCCATTGTGGTCGCGCGACGAACTCGCCCGCGCAGGAGTCGACATCATCTTGTATTGCTGCGCTGCGTATCGCGCCATGAACGCCGCCGCCCTCCAGGTTTACGAAACAATCCGCACGGAGGGGACTCAGAAACACCTCATTCCGCAGATGCAGACCCGCACCGACCTGTACAAATACCTCGACTACCACGCTTATGAGGAAAAGCTCGATGCGCTCTTCGCAAAGGGAAAGCCCCCGAAGCGGACACCCGCGCCGCTGATCCGATAGCTTGTGCTCTGCGGGGGTCGCAATGAGCAACGAAGTCACCTCTTCACCTGCGGCATTCAATCCCAAAAAATCCGTCGCGCTCTCCGGCACGCCTGCCGGTTCAACTGCGCTGTGCACCGTCGGCCACACCGGCAACGACCTCCACTATCGCGGATATGACATT
>Ga0157374_10005971_pt1 | contig 10299 bp, 13 predicted proteins | sample M25metaG_FD_115308 | JGI IMG/M metagenome (GOLD analysis project Ga0157374, IMG submission 115308) | Miscanthus rhizosphere microbial communities from Kellogg Biological Station, Michigan, USA - M2-5 metaG | ecosystem: Host-associated > Plants > Roots > Rhizosphere > Soil | place: USA: Michigan... | reverse complement strand
GAGGACGATAACGAATAATAAAACAAGTCAGATGTTCTGCTTCAGTTGAGATGGATAATAATTAACATGATGAGTCGATGGAAAGAATAGGAGATAAGATCCCGTTGACCACTCTCTATTTTGTACTAAAAACAAGAGCAAGTTTAAGAGAAAGGAGTCCAGTTCCCTGAAGAGAAAAAGTATCCAGGATCTTGTTGATCAGAAGGGAAAGAGAGATCACTTGAATGCAAAGGACGAGGGAATTATCAAGAGGTTGTTGAGAGAAATTGGAGTTTCAAGAGATTTGAAGGGAAAAGACGTGGTCGATGGAAACTTGTCTAGTCTTAAGGGTATTCCGTTAGAAGAGCACAAGCTCAGGAGGAGAAGATGGAGATGATGATGAGAGAGAACAAGGGAAGGAATCTCTTGATGAAGGAATGAAACCTGTTAGAAGAAACAGTTGGATGAAGGAAGGAATGAGGAAGAGCAACCCAAGATCAAGATCAAGAGAGCAATACAAGACACTAAAAAGAGAAAATTGTTCTTATTTTCTGCTTCCTCTTGAAACCTGTCTTGAATGCTTTATTGCCTCCTCCCCTTGATCTCTGTCTCCATCATTTTACTTCCTCTTCTCGTAACCTTCGCTCTCATCAGACCCAGGAAGAATGAGAGGAAATTTGGGCAGATAAGAGAGTGAAGAGGAACCGGCTTCTCTTCCCTGTAGTCTTGTTTTTCCATTAACAAGTTCCATGTACTTCGCTCGTAAGAGAAGGTGAAACTGACTCAGTAAAAAGAGTGAGAGGAAAAGACATTGATTTATTAATTGTTGTGCAAGTGCTCGATATATAACATTCTTTCAGGAAGAAATGATTTTGGATACATTAGGTAGGTGTCTTGAGAAGAGAAGTTCAGCAGAGGAAGATGAAACATTTCAGGGTCCAAACAAGAGATACTCAATTTGGACCCTGATAACTTCGAAGAGGTTTCGTCCGCGAGATTTAATTTTCACAAGTTTTCTGCTACACAACCTTTTTATTGGTAGAGAACTAATAAATAGAAATACTTCTGTAGGGAATAATAATAACCATCGAAAACTTTATCGGGAAATATTTTGTGTGATGACCTCAGAGATATTAAGCTGATCAGATGACCTTCCTTCAACTCGTGCTTTACATGACAAAGTTAACAGAATTCATGAGTATTCAAATACTATATCATACTCAATCCAATTATTCTAATTCAGGTGTTTAAATGCGAGAAAAAAACATTTTGGTTCATTATTAGTTGCAATAATAGAGTATGGCATGAGAGGAACAATGTAAACCTAATCTGTTCTCGGATAACAATAAATGAATATCGTATGAATACATGAAGATGAAGGGGATGACAATCGCACTCAACTCAACGAGAGAACAAAACTGTGAAAATTAAATCTCGCGAACATTAAATTTCATCGATAAAGACATTTCCAAGTTTTCAATGAGTTTTTCATTTGATTTCATATCCAAATATTAAACAGATGTAACTCTGAAGAATGACGTCCACCAAGAAAAGGGAAAGATAAGAATGCACATGGATTATACGAAAAGGGCTGATGCCTGTGGTCGATGCTGATTCAGTTGAGGTGTCCGATGTCTTATGTGTGTGTATCCGTCATCAGCCTTTCTCTCCATCTTGTTCTTGACATTCGATTGTCATGAGGCATCACCGGGAGACGTTAGACCGACATGATCTTGTTGGACTCCTTCTAACTTGCTTTGTGTGATCCTGAAGGACCTGCAGGTGGAGGAGGGGCATCTTTTCTGGGTGGCATCCTCTCATTCACTTTGTCTAGTCCTTTGGCCTCCTCGAAGCTGGTGATGCGATGGTGAGGAGAGAACCCTGCCAGGGCTGCTTTAAGTCGTGATGGGACAGAAGATGGGCAGGTCATTTCCAAGGTCAACAGGTCATGGAGAGCAAGAGAAAGAAGGGAGGAAAAGAGGAGGAAACCAAGAGACTACTCTTAGTTCTACTTCTACGACAACTTCTAAAGGAATGTCATGTCATCAAAGAACACAGAGAAATAATAAAAATAAATCAATAATAATTACCATTCCTGAGTGAATCTCTTCCCTCTGAAAGGGCTCCGAGAGGAAGTGTTCCTGAAGGAGTGAGTCCTTTCAGTTGCAGGACAGACTCACTCTCTTCTCGAAGGACTGAGAAGACACGAGCCATCTTTCCAATCGCCCTGATCTTGTTCCTGATCACTTCCTTCCTCTGACTGGCCAAGGCTTCGGCTGGTAAATCGAGACAATCATTTAAATCTTTCCAAGAAATCAAAATAAAATACTAACCCTCTTCCGAAAGGTCATCCCCTTCAGACATAAGTTCGTCGTCAGAGCAGATGTTGAGTACATTGACCAGCATCTCCGTCACTTTTTCTCCAACAAAAGGTAAAGACCAGGTAAAGACATCCATGAAGTTGGGTAGCCAATAAGGATGAGGGGAGCAGTTGAACTGTCTGATATTCATCACATTATTCTCGTACTTGAGAACGGCTGCCTTGTTGTTGTAGACGTCCAAGTAATTAGGTGCACTAAAGATGGTAATCAGCGAAGGGAAGCCGGTCACCACTGACTTTCGGTACATTCGGTACCTGACATGAACAAGAACAAGAACAACATGTTATAAAAGGACACTTCTTATACTGAATCGATCGAACTTTGTTAGGTCATGCACACTTGCTCTTGCTCTTCTTCAAAGAATCTTGTGTTAGTCTAGTCTGACATTCTTTCTGCATCGTTTCTGCATCGGAATTATTAGGGTGTCATGAAGGAGGAGGAGGAGGGCAGAGAATAAGCCTTGTTTCCAGTGAATCAATGAATAATTATCACATGCAAAGACAATTTGCTCTTCTTTTAAATCCTAAAGTAAAACAAGGAAGCAAAGACAGAACAAGAGTAGGAGGGTAAAATGGAATGAGGAATGAACACGAACAAGAAAAAAAGGGAGGAATAAAACTCGACGAAGCACTTGATCATCATCTGAAAATATACATTAAAGACTCACCCGGCATCTTGCGCTTCATGGGCTCTAATTATGGATAAAAGATTATTCGCTTGAAGGAATTCACAACAGGCTCCGTACGAATAGAAGTACGAACAACCCCTTACAGAGTTGTGAGTAAAGTGCTCGACTCCGCTCTTTTCGTTTCCAAAGTCCTCAAGAGGATCCGACCTGACAGTTGACAGAGACAAAGAGAAACAAAGGTGTCCGTCATCATCAAACTCGTGGTCAATCACGTTTACAAGAATCATTTTTCATGCAAAATAAAGGAGTCGCACCCATATCTTACTCGAAAAACGAGAACACAGTCATGCTTGCTTACCAAAGTAGATCACACATCGGGCCGAAGGCAGGAGGTTCTTTAAATCGATCTAACTTCTTAATGTCTTCCAGGTTATGGATCTCAGGCGAGAGACCTACAGGAGACAATTCATTAATCAGTTTCAAATAATGTCAGACCAAAACGTACCGCCATGAACACATAGGAACTGTCCATTCATAAGGGCAGCCAAAGGGAGGCAGTCAAACGCATCCATACAGGCATCGTAGACTCGCTCAGAGTATTTTATTTTGCCTGAGAAGTTGTCATGTAATGTTGAGTAGGATTCAAGTTGTTGTCCGAACAGTCATGTTGTTGACGTTGATTTGTTTGATGGAATTGAAAGGACATCACGAAGAAGGGCAACATGTTTCGGTCAGTTTGTTTGACACACAAGACAAGAGACAAGGCAAGTCAACATGAGTATCAAGAAAAGTGATATAATAAGTTACTTACATTCAGTTTTAAAAGTGAAATACTCAGTTAAATGACGACACTCGTGGTTCCCCCTCAACAGGAAGAGGGTTGTAGGATAATTAATCTTGAGAGCCCATAAGTACAAAACACACTACACACCAATCCATGGAAAGAAAGACAAAGTTAACACCTTCTTCAATGAAACCTCATCATGACTTACTTCAATACTGAAGTATCCTCTGTCCACGTAGTCTCCCAGAAAGAGATACTTTGTAGAGGCAGGAGGTCCTCCCACTTCAAACAACTTCATGAGGTCGTAAAACTGGCCATGGATGTCACCGCATACTGTCACAGGGGCCTCGATATCAATCATGGTCTTCTCCTGCCGTAGAAGAGCTGCTCCCTCAGAGATAATCTTGAGGGCAACTGCCTCCTCCAGTCGGCCCTCCAGGATAAAGTGTTGTTTGAGAACTTCAGGTTTAGGTTTACTTGTCTTGGCATCATAGACTTCGACCAGACTTAACTTGTTTGCAGGAGGGAAGGGTACACCTGAGACAACGAGACATTACGATGCATGAGAGAGACAAAGGACTTACTCTTGACTATACGATCACTAGGGGTGGCAGACTTGCCGTCAGAGGAGGCATTGGCTGACCCAGACATGATAACCTGACGAGGAAACGAGAGTGATGTCTCTCACTAAGTCTTAGGCAAGAAAATGGAGGAGAAGTGTAGTATATACTTCTCTTGTCTGATGTAGCGTATCTTGAATTGTGCGCAGAAGGAGTGAGACTGAGAGACGAACTGAGAGAGAGACTGTGAGAAGAGAATCCACTACAATTGATGTCGTCAAGGAAACTCGACTCAACTGAACCAGACTTGAAAGAACTCGACGACGACGTGACTCCGGTCTTCTCTCTCTTCTCTCTCTTCTCTTCCTGTTGTCTCTCTCACTTCTCTCTCTTGTCTTGAGGCCTCGTGTTGTTGAGTCGCCGCCTGTTTTACTCTACTCATACTCTACTACTCATACATTCGATTCAACTGACTGCCCTACTCGTTATCTCGTTGAGCGACATCTAAGAATACAAGTAAAGTAGAGGAATTTACGACTGCGATTTCCATCCGAGAAAAGACAATGAAAGCAGCGAGTGAGTGAGAAAATTCCTCTCGAGTTGAGTTGAGTTGGCCAACCAAAGTGTTTGGCGAAGTACAAGTAGAGCATTGTAACTCGGTAGACAAACCCTTTCGCGCAGAGTATTCGATACAAAAGTTCTTGTTGTTGAGTGAGATATTTGTCTCATTCACATGCCTGTGCACGTAGACCGACCTCGACCCCTTTATTCTCCCGAAGGAAACACTTGTGCATGACATACAAGTCTTGCATCAGGAGACTGATCGAGACTGTACAGGTGACAGCTTCTCCTGGAAATACTTGATGTCGTGTTGAAGCACTTGTTCGGAGGAAAAATGGAAGGACAGACATTTACTATGTATGTATGAAGCTTGTTATTTCAGTCCTTGTTCTGATGATCCTTCTCTTTGTTTCTGTGTGCATGTCGTGTGTAAAACACAATGGAAGCTCTTTTATCTCGAGAAACACACACAAGTTATTCTGTTACGCAAATGATTGCTGTTGTTGTCTTTCACTCATGTTCTTCCCTTACTTTCCTTACATGATTGACTCAGAGAATGTTTAGGAGGAGCCAACAAAGACATTGAAACAACTTTCTCTGCTCTGTTTCTTCATTTTCATTACAAGCCATATAACAATCAGCTTCAATAAATGAATGAAAAAGAAGAGTAACAAAACTGCCTGAAAATACGGCTGAGAAAACAAAGAAAAAGACAATGGTCGGTGGTTCTTTATCTTTTTTATATCTTATTAAATCACTCTTCCTTGGTATACTTTTCAATCCACTTGTGGTAGGAAGAGACCCTGGAGTAGAGACCAGGAAGAAGAGGTCTTGCGCAACCGATACCTGTACTTACAACTCCAATCACTGACCAGTGGTCATCGATTTTACTTAAAAGAGGTCCTCCAGAATCTCCATGACAAGCATCTCGACCTCCATCTCGAAATCCTGCACAAATAATCTTCTCGTTGATTACCATCTCTCGACCTGCGAGTTTGAACCAATTTCGGCAGATCTTGTTCTCTATGATTGGTATCCTTGCTTTTTGTAGTCGTTCGCTGTAGCCCTCGCTCTTCTCGTTTCTTTTACCCCATCCAACTACTATTGCTTCCTGTCCAGCAAAAGTGTGATCTACTGAAGGGAAACAGACTGGCCAGGCATGTTCGTCCATTAGAATATCTGTTTTTGTCTTGAGAAGAGCAATATCAGCTCCGTTGATGGAGGAGAGAGAAGACTTGATTAGTCCGGAATAGTTTTCGTGAATAATGATCCTGTCGATGGCATAGTCTCTCGAATGATAATCTGGTCTCTGGAGATCAAATTCTCCTATTCTGACCACGAAATTGGAAGGGATTCTACTCTGGACACAATGGGCTGCAGTTAATATCCATTTCCTGCCTACAATGACTCCTCCGCAATGATGATGGTCGTTCCTCCGGACAGAAACAGTCCAAGGGAACTCACCGTCATATGTATCGTTTCCGCCTACGACTTTGGAACTTCGTTGCAGTAGTTGTCTTCCACAGACAGGACTCGAGGAGGAGGTTAAGAAGGACCCTGTGAGAGGAGTTGTCGAGGTCTTTGGAATCAGGAGTAGGATCCACTCGATTAGGAGTAAAACCAGTGATTTTTGATTTTTGATGGAAGTTGTCTTCATCATGAGTCGCATGCATGATGTGAATCAGTCGAGTGATCAGGGTTCATCAGAGACAGACTGATGACTGTCATGAACGATCTCACTCTCAAGAGTGACTCTCATCACTTGTCCTACTGACCTACTGGTCATCGTTGGGTGTTCAGGATGATCTTGAATTTCTTGAAGATCATCCTCATTTTAAAAGATCAAAGACTTTATTTTAAAACAGGTAGTGTATTACGAAGGAAAGAAGGAGAAACGATAGAACGATTAAATGGGTAGTATCAGTTTCAGGATCATCTTTTCTTTTTGCTTCTTCTCTTCTTGAGATCAAGAATAGAAGTGGGTGGGAAGAAATAAGGTCTTTGGCCTCAAGAATACTCTTTCTTTCTTCTTGTTCTTTTCTTATGCCAAATGTTTAATGTTTTCTGTTACAGATTCCAACTAACTATTTTCCTACCAGTTTTGGTATTGACTCATGACTCATGACTCATGTCCGAAGTCTGCTCACGATGCCCTACATCATGCTTCTCATTCTTGTTGAGAAGACACAATTTGATCATGAGATGATTCTTTGTTGCAGCCTTTTTCCTACTTCCTCTTCTTCTCGGGAGGGAAATGTAATAAAAGGACAAGGATGAACAGGAGGAAAAGATGAAGACACGAAGAGGAAATTTAGTTGAAGAAGAAACATGCATAGAAAGAATGTTCTTGGAAAGAAGTTGTCTTGAGAAACAGGATACACAGCATGAGACCTTTATTCCCTACTGTTTGGCTGATGCATTGGTTATGACAAGGATACAGTACATGGTTCTTATTCCCTGTTCTTTTCTCGACCTTACATTGCAATAAAAACATCTCCGGAGTAGAATCGTGATCACTTATCCAAAGTCTTCTCATACGATCATGTGTCTTTGCTTGAAAAATTCGAGCAACTTTCTCTCTTTTTATTCCGTCGTGATTTGCCTTCCAAGTCATGAATGTTTCAACGCATCTGTCGAGATGGCTCAACGAATCATGTAGACGGTCATCGTTTCATCTACTTTTCTTTTCATCTCGAGATTCTCGAGGACAGTTAAGGACAAAACAAGAAACGAGGTTACGATGCGGGCTTTTATTTCATCTCTTGATTCTCTTTTCCTTTTGTTTACAGTAGATTCACTGCACAAATGTCATCCTTTTTTCCTGTTCCCTTTGGATGAAGAAATAAAATGGAGAAGAAGATGAGGCTGAGTCCTCTGAGATGCAGTCGATCAAGAAGATGGAAGGCGTTGTTCTGCTCGAGTTCTTGACACTTGAGCTTCAGGCGAATCAGAATCACGTCTTGAGTAGTCGTTTAGAACCATTTTACTCCTCATGTTGTCTTAGAAGATGGACAACTTATTTGTACTTGAAAAGCTCGATATTTTTTCTTAACTTGAAAGTCGAACCCTCCTGTCCTGTCATCCGCTCGAGTGACACGGGATTGAGATCAATTTTCTAGATCCACTCAGACTGAGTTTCTTCTTCTTTATCTTTCCTTTCAAGAATTATTCCATCATCATCGTCACATTGACTTCTTTTTGCTTCACTCTTTGTCCCCAAGGAATTCCGAATTGAATTCAATATGAGACGAGAGACATTTGAGAAACTGGTGCAGTCATGTGTAACGAGAGAGTAATTAAAGCCGAGTCTCTAGGGATTAAAAAAGAGGAACCAAATACCAGGTGACAACCACTGACATTTCTTCTTTTAATGATAAAAGTTATCATGAAAAATAATAAAATAAAAGTCTGTGTAACTTCCTCGCTCTTGACTCCCTCTGCCGTCAGTTAAGCAGAGTTAGATTGTTGTCATCGACTTCAATTATGGGGACCCAGACATCGGGTTCTGTTTGGAGTAAATTGTCATCGGTCTTGGATGAGGCAGGAGATCACATTCCCAGGGAGAGGATCCTGAGTATCTTGAATAAAGAGATCCGTGAGTCTGACAACACCCTGACCAAAGAAGCCTGCTTGTCAATTGAACAGCAACCCGTTGTCTACGATGAGTTTGATTCCATTAACAAGAACAACCGTGTGCTGTGGTCTGTGAAAGAGATTGCCGTGACCCTTCCTGACGACGATTCTGAAGACACTGGCGCTGAGGATGGAGACAAACCCAGGAAGAAAAAGTCGAAGCGGGAAGCATTGATGGCCAAGAAGGCTCGAAATGATCCAAATGCTCCAGCCTTAAACAGGATACCTCTGCCTGAGTTAAGAGATGCAGAGAAACTAGACAGAGTTATGGCTTCCAGGGAGGCTGCCAAGAGACTCAAACTGGGCCCGGATTCTCTCCCATCCATTTGTTTTTACACCCTCTTGAATGGCCATCACCATCATAATGCGGCCGCCATTTGCGCTGACATGTCGGAGGATTCTTCTCTTTTAGCGGCAGGATTCTCTGATTCCACCATCAAAGTATGGCCTCTGACACCGAACAAACTGAAAAGAATGAAGGGGGCAAATGAATTGGAGACCATTGACAAGGAAGCGGATGATGTTTCATATCGAATGATGGATGACAAGAATCTGGGTGAAGTCACTGTCCTTAAAGGACATAATGGACCTGTTTATGGATTATCCTTCTCTCCTGACCGTACTCTACTCATCTCTTGTTCAGAAGACTCAACCATTAGATTGTGGTCCCTTCAGACCTGGACCAACATTTGTTGTTACAGAGGACACTGCTTTCCTGTTTGGGATGTCAAATTTGCTCCTCATGGTTACTACTTTGCAACTGCTTCTAATGATAGGACTGCAAGACTTTGGGCGACTGACCAACACCAACCACTCAGATTGTTTGTTGGGCATCTCAATGACGTTGACTGTCTTCAAATCCATCCCAATTCCAATTATGTGGCCACAGGGTCATCTGACCTTACAATTAGAATGTGGGATGTTCTCAATGGACAATGTGTCCGATACCTAAAGGGTCATCGAGGAAGACCCAATGCTATCATCTTCTCCAACGAAGGGAGGTTCATGCTCTCGGCCGGGGTTGACAAGGTCATCATTGTCTGGGATTTGGCATCTGCTTGTGCGGCTGCCAAACTAATTGCCCATCATGATGCTATCTATACCATGTCATTTAGCAGGGATGGCACTATTCTTGCTTCTGGAGGAGCAGATGACTGTGTCAACATCTGGGACTTCAAGAGATTACTTATCGACCTCGACTTGGAAGACACACAGTCCACCCGGACACCTATTATACGGTGAGTTGTTTTATATGAGATAACTCTTTTATCCCAATTTGGTTGTTTGAAAGAGGTTTAACTTGCGGTAACTTAATGTTCTCATGTCTTATCATGCGAGAGTTTGGGATGAGCCTTGTAATTAACTGGTGTTTTTCAAGTGTAATTTGCTTTTTGTTTTTTGTTGTCTCGGGTGGTTTCTATTGTATGACATGCAGTTTCACTTGTTGTTTCCCGTGACTCATGGTAATGACACATTTGCCTGACTATTTCTCGTTTACTTCCTTGTTTTAACAGGAATCAAACGGACCCCAGTCTGTTGGGATCCTATCGGACTAAATCAACCAACATTCTCACCCTTCACTTTTCACGCAGAAATCTTTTAATGGCTGCCGGCATTTTTCATTGATTTAATAAACTACACATGAATATGATACTGTTTCTCACGTCCTGACCGCAGTCATGAGCCCCTTTCTTGTCTGAGAAGAAAAGAAGGGAGAAAGAATAGAATGAAGAGGGAAAGGCATTAGAAAGAAACCCTGCGTGAACTTGAATG
>Ga0157374_10005970_pt1 | contig 10300 bp, 5 predicted proteins | sample M25metaG_FD_115308 | JGI IMG/M metagenome (GOLD analysis project Ga0157374, IMG submission 115308) | Miscanthus rhizosphere microbial communities from Kellogg Biological Station, Michigan, USA - M2-5 metaG | ecosystem: Host-associated > Plants > Roots > Rhizosphere > Soil | place: USA: Michigan... | reverse complement strand
TCCGGCCGTTCGCCGCCAGCCACGTAGGCGTGACCGTTGTTCAACTCACCGATCAATTCACCGATAAGGTAGGTCAGGTCATTGCGATGATTCACGAAGGGCAGCAAGGCGGCGTATTTGTCGTGCATGGCCTTCCAATCGACGCCGTTCATGGTCGGGGAATAAAAGAAGTCGCGCATTTGTCGCCACCCTTCGTTGTAGATCTGTTTCCACTCGGCGCGCCGATCGGCCATGACGTCGAGGCCCTTTAATTCGAGCTTGTGATCCTTCGTTTCGAGCTTGTCTTTGGGCAGGTCGATAATCGAATAATCCTTGTCGATTTTCACCAGCATTTTCTTGCCATCGAAACTGATCTGATAACTGATGACGTCACCCAGCACGGTTTCCTTGCGGTCCTCCAAACTATAGGAGCAAAGATGCCATTTCTGTTCGGCCGGACCCTCTTCCCCGTCATCTCCGGTGTTGTCGCCCGCGCCGCGGCGGAGATAGAAGACGCGATCGTCCACCAAACGCATGCTTTGGTAATTAGCCGGGGTGGTCTCCAAGCCCACGATCCGGTTTTGGATTCCGGCGAGGTCGACTTTCACCGTGACCGGCTTCTTGGATTTTTCCTCCTTCTTGCCCTCTTTCTTTTCGCCTTCTTTATCGCCCTCGGCTTTTTCCTTTTCCTTATCTTTCTTCTCGGCTTTACCGACCTCGTCGCTGCGTGGGCCTACAGGTGACTCGGTGTCCTTGGCTAGCGTCACCAAATAGATGCGCTGCAAATCCACGTAGACGTTCTGGAACTCGTTTTCGCTGAAAGTGGGTTTGAAGTCGCGGCTGGAGGCGAGCATGAGATACTTGCCGTCGTCACTAAAAGAGACGCGACCGGAGTTATACCAATCGTCGGTAACTGGAACTGATTTCTTGCTCGCGAGTGAATAGAGATAAACTTTCGACTGATCATTTAGCTCCGGCTGGCCCCAGGCAACCCACTGGCTGTCGGGGGACCAATCGTAGGACTCGATCTCGCCCACTTTGTCCTGCGCGATTTCGGTCACCGCCTTGCTGGCGACGTCCACGTAGCGCAATCGCTGGAGGCGATCAGTCCAGAGCAGCTTCTTGCTGTCGGGTGACCAGATCGGTTGGTAATAGTAGGTGTCGGCGGCCTTGGTCAGCTGTTGCGGCTGGCCTTTGCCGTCTTGCGATCGAACGTAGAGTTCGTTCTCGCCGGACTCATCGGAGTTGTAGGCAATCCACTTCCCATCCGGCGACCAGGTGGCATCGCGCTCATGTGCGGTCGAGGACTTGGTCAGGGCGCGAGAGGTGCCTTCCTTCATCGGCACGGAAAACAAATCGCCGCGCGCGACCACGATCGCGCGCTGGCCATCGGGCGCAAGGTTAACGGACTCGACATGCTGGGAGGCGTCGACAAAGGCGGCCCGCCCGGAGGCGAAGTCCTCCTTGATGTCGATCGGAACGGGAGTCGATTTGCCGCTCGCCAGGTCATAACGCCAAATGTAGCCAGCCTCTTCGAAGACGATCGCATCCTTGCCAATGGTTGGGAATTTGATGTCGAAATCCTTGAAGCTCGTGAGCTGCTTCGTTTCCTTGGAGGCGAGATCGATCGAGAAAAGATTCATCCGGCCGTCGCGATCGGAGATAAAGTAGACATGATTGTCCGGTCCCCACATCGGACAAGTATCCTGAGACGGATCGTTCGTCAGGTTTTCGGTTGACTGGGTTTTGAAGTCATAAAGCCAAACGTCGTCCGCCATGCCGCCGCGGTAATGCTTCCAGGTGCGGAACTCGCGGAAGACGCGGTTGAACGCCATCTTGGAATCGTCCGGCGCGAAAGAAACAAAGCCACCGCGCGGGACGGGCAACTGCGTCGGCAGTTCGGCATTCATCCCAACCGTCTCGAGGTCGCCGATAAAAGAATTGAAGGAAGTCCGCCGGGAACGAAAGACGACCGTTGGCTGGGTGTTCTGCCAGCCCATCACGATATTATTCGGCCCCATCCGATCGGAGATGTCGTCGCGTCCGAGCGTGGCGGTGGTGGTGAGGCGTTTCGGTTCGCCGCCATCCCCCGGCATGACGTAGACCTCGGTGTTGCCGTCATATTGGGAGGTGAAGGCGAGTTGCTTCCCGTCCGGCGAAAAATGCGGGAACGAACTGTAGCCCGGGCCACTGGTCAGGCGGCGGGCCACACCTCCGTCTTTGCCGACGGTGTAAAGCTCGCCCGCGTAACAAAAGACGATCGCTTCGCCGTTGGTCGTCGGGAAACGCAAAAGCCGGGTAGTCTGGGGCAGGGGTTGCTGGGCGGAAGCGAAAGCGGGCAACAGGAAAGTGGCAACAAACAGGCAAGAGCCGAAACGGAGCGAAGTGCGCATAATTATGATTAGAAGACGAGAAACTGCTTTTGAATCGAGCGGATGCAACCGCCTTTCGGCCAAAAACGTCACCTGTTCGTTACGTTGACAATAAAATTTGCGAATGATAATTTCGCGCCAATTCGAGCGGGCAGGATTTGTTAGGGCCGCGCGAAGGAACCTCTGCACACGCTACTTAACACTCAAGTTCTGGTGCTCAATCGCCTCTGGCAGGCGGTCAATATCTGCTCGGCGCGTCGTGCCTTTACGCTTCTTTATCAGGGGCACGCCCAGGTTGTGTCGGCCGATCGGCAGAATAATTTCGCGACCCACGATTTCGCGAGCTGGCTCGATGTCTCCATCTCGGCGCCGGAAGCGGAGCACGAAATGGTCACGACGATTTCGTGGAAAATTCGGGTGCCGCGCGTGATCGTGCATTTGCTCTTCGATCGGTTGCCGAAGAAAGAAGTGAAGTTTACCCGGCACAACGTCTTCGAGCGCGACAACAACACCTGCCAGTATTGCGGGAAGGTTTTCGAACGCCAGGAGCTGAACCTCGATCACGTCCTGCCGCGCGACAAAGGCGGCCTGACGACCTGGGAAAACGTTGTTTGCTCCTGTATCCCCTGTAACACACGCAAGGGGAACCGGCTCCCACACCAGGCCCATATGACCCTGATCCGGAAGCCGAAACGGCCGAAGTGGCGGCCATTTGTGCACGTCACTTTCAATGGTCAGCAGCACGAAAGCTGGCGCCATTTCGTCGATCTCGCTTACTGGAACGTAGAGCTGAGCGACTAGGGATGGCTCGCGCGCAGGGCGCGATATTTTTCCACCCATTCCTCGGTCAGGGCATCGGCCTGGCGAACGGTTCGTGGCGATTTCAGATCCACCTGCCGCGGCGGACGAATGCGCAGAAAATCAAAAACTCGCGTCACCGTTCCCGGATAATCGGAACAGAGTTCTTCGTAGGTAATGGCAAGAGGATCGAGATCGTTGCGGGCGAAAAATTCCGCCCACAGCTCCTCCGCGCGCGCGGCACAGGCAAGGCACTCATCGATGAGCTGGGGATCGAACTTCGCTTTGCCGGTGATGTTATGCTCCTTGCCAGGCACCCAGAGGTTGGTTTGCGTCGCCCGCGCCCGGGATATGGCCTGACGTAGTTTGTCCTCGCGCGTCAGTCGGATGCAACGCAGGCGCGGGAAGGCGGCATGCAGTAACTCGCGTTCGTTGGCCGCGCTGCTCCCAAATTCGCCGGATTCGCGAAGGCGATGGACCAGCCATTCGACATCGAAGGATTCGATTCGGAAACCAAATACGCCATTGGAGGTCGCGGCACCGGCGAGCAGGCCACGCAGATACTGGGCAAAATTTCGTGTCGCATCGAGTCCATATCGATCCGCGTATTTGTTGGCCAGGCGGGCGTGAAAATATTGCAGCGGCCGGCCCGCAAGATGTGTCGCTTGCAACGCTCCCGAGAGCAGGTGCGCGCCGGAGCGCGCCACGGCGCAGAGCGCGTAGCACTGGGTCGGGTGAAAGATGTGCTGGAGCAGACCGAACATTTCCGGGACCCGTCGGGGCGGTTACTGTTTAGCGCGTCATTGAGATGGCCGCACGCCCCGCCGGCAGGTTGAGCGCATCTAAGATAGGTTGCGGGTAAACGCCAAGCACGAAGATCGCGGCGATCAAAAGCGTCATCGTTAGGCGAGAGAGGGCGCTCGGTTCCACCGGCGCCGCGCCAGCCGAAGGCGCCAGCCAGTACATCGCCCGGATCACTTTGAGATAATAATAAAATCCGCATCCCACGGTAATGACTCCGACGACGATGAGCAGCGTCTGGTGTTGCCGGATGGCCGCATCGAAGATGAAGAATTTTCCGAGAAACCCGGCCGTGAAGGGCACGCCCGCCAGCGACATCATCCCGATCAACATCGCGAAGGCGAGGAAGGGCGAGCGTCTGGCCAGACCAGCGTAGTCCTCGATCTGGTCACCGGCGTGATTCCCGACGACGACCATGACCGCGAAACAAAGAAGCGTCATCAGCAGATAGGCGACCAGATAATAAGCGACCGCGGTGCCGGCAAAGGTCACGACACCGATGAGGAGATAACCCGCGTGCGCAATGCTCGAGTAAGCGAGCAGCCGTTTTAGATTCGTCTGCGGAAGGGCGGCCAGGTTTCCATAAATCAGCGTGAGCGCAGCGATGCCGACCAGCAGGCGACCTATTTGCGGCAGCATCGAAAAAGGCGCGAGCACCCGCAGCAAAACAACGAACCCGGCGGCCTTCGAACCGACCGAAAGAAAAGCCGTCACCGGCGTCGGCGCGCCTTGGTAAACATCCGGCACCCAGATCTGAAACGGTACCGCCGCAATCTTGAAACCGAGGGCAACCAAAACGAGCGCCATCCCAAAAAGCAGCGGAATCCTGTCGAAGTTTTGCGCGGTCATAACGGCCCCGATGCGCGCTAGATTCGTCTCCCCGGTCACTCCAAAAATCCAGGTAATGCCGTAGACCAGGAATCCGGTCGAAAGCGCACTGAGGATGAGATATTTCACCCCGGCTTCGAGCGTCACCGGGTTGCGCCGCGTAAAGCTCACGAGCACGTAAAACGACATCGTCACCAGCTCGAGCGAGACGAAGATCATGACGAAGTCGACCGCCGACGCCATCCACATCAGGCCCGCGCAGGTAAAAATCGGAACGGTAAAAAACTCACCCAGTCCAGCGTGCGGATTTGCTCCGGGCACTCCCATTCGGATCGCCGGCGCGTAGTCGAGTGCCATCACGAGCACGAGGATGGTTGTCACGAGCGCGAAACGTTTGAAGAAAATGGCGAGCGGATCAGCCGTGTAGAAACTCCAGAAGCCGGTCGTCGTCGCGCCCGGCGACGGGGCCAGGAAAAAGCTCGCGACCAGCACCGCGAGGAGACCGAGAATTCCCGCCGTCGCGAAACCCCGGCGATCCGTCTGGTCGGCGAACGCCTCCGCCAGGAGGAGAATCAATCCCCAAATCAGGACTGCAATTTCAAGTGCCGGGGCGGGAATCATCGATTCGTCGAGATGACTGGCGTCGAGAAAGTCGGGCGGAGGACGCGCAGGATGGAATTGGGATAACAGCCGACGACGAGCGTGACGGCAAGGAGCAGGATGACTGGGATGCGCAAAATGGGAGCAAGGTCCGGCGAATGGTTCCAGCCGCGGAATTGTGCGGGACTTCGTTCGCCCATGAAAATCGTCCGGTAAGCGCGCAGCATGTAGACCGCCGAGATCACCACCCCCCACAGCGCCAGCACGGTTGCGATTTGGAAAAGATGGAAGCCATGCCAGTCCGCGCCAACGCGAAACGCGCCGAAAAAAATCATTACCTCAGCGGCGAAATTAGCGAAACCCGGCAGCCCAATTGACGCAAAAGTCGCGAGTCCAAAAGCCAGTCCGATAAATGGCATCACCTTGCCGAGTCCCCCGAGATCGCTCAAGACGAGCGTCCCGGTGCGCTGGCGAATTTCACCCGCCAGGGCAAAGAGCAGCGCGATGGAAATCCCGTGCGCAAACATGAGCACGGCCGCGCCATTCAAGCCGAGGAAATTGGCGCTCGCGAGCCCAAGGAAAATGTAGCCCATGTGCATCACGCTCGAGTAACCGAGCATCCAATCGAGCCGCTTCTGGGCGAGAGTCACGAGGCCGACATAGATGATATTGCCAGATAAGAGCACGACGAGAAGTGTGTTCCAATGTTGGGCGCCCGCTGGCAACAGGGGAAGCGCGACGCGCAGAAGTCCGTAGAGCCCGAATTTTTTCAAAACCCCCGCGTGCAGCATTGCCGCCGGCGCAGGCGCGGAGGCATAGGCTTCCGGCGCCCAGGTGTGAAAGGGGAAAAGCGAAATCAGAATTCCGAAACCAATCAGAAGGAGAAGAAAAATTCGATTCTGCGCATTCGTTGCGATGCCGCCGTGGGTTGCCAACACTTGGAGCACACGCAGATCGAAACTGCGCAGGGCGGGCGGCACACTGCGATAAAGCAAGATCAGTCCGAGCAACAGGATGAAGCCGCCGAGCGCGAGATAGATTGTCACCTTCCAAGCCGCGCCGAATCGGTTACCCGAACCCCAGATACCGATGAGGAGGAAGGTTGGAATCAGCGCCAGCTCGTGAAAGGCGTAGAAGAAAAAGAGATCAAGCGAAGCGAAGGCGCCGATCGCGCCGTCCGCAAGGAGAAGGAGACAGACGTAGAAGAGCCGCTCAGATTTTTCCAGCGGCGGGGTGAACCAGATCGCACAAAGCAAAACAAGCGCAGCCAGAAAAAGCATCGTCAGGCTGAGTCCATCCGCGCCTAACAAAAAGTGGAGCCGCCAGCTTTGGCTGATCGGAATGGAGGAAACAAATTGAAATCCGCCGCGGCCCGGTTGGTAGCGAGAAAACGCGAGCACGGTCGCAATGGTCGTGGCCGCCGCGCCGAGCAAGGCCGTCCAGCGCGCGGGGGAACCGAGGAGAATGAGCAGCGCCGCAAGCAATGGCGCAAAGACGATAAAGAACAGCATCAGTGGAAAACTATGAAGTAGATGAGTCCGATGATGCCGAGTCCGAAAAGAAAGCCGTAAGCCTGCAGGTTGCCGACTTGCAGGAGCCGAAGCAGAAACCCGCTGCCCCAGGTTCCGCCACTGAGTCCGCGAACGATCGCCCCGTCGAGGATCCAGCGATCAACGAACCCGGAGAACGACGCGAGCAAACCCTGGGTCGAGCGGATGAAGAAGGCGTAGAATTCGTCGAAATAAAATCGGTTCCGGAAGAGGGTGATGTTGAGCGGCTCCCTGGTCCGCTTGTGATAGAAGACGAAGGCGCTGATGACGCCGAGCAGAAGACAAAGCAAGGCGATCGCCGGCACGGCCGCGGCGGCGCCTTTGGTCTCGTTAGGCAAAGTCAGGAAGCGATTCGCGAAAAATCCGAAACCACCCAGCGCGGCCGGAATCGCGAGGAGAAACAAGGGCAGCGTCATGACCGCGGGCGACTCGCTCCCATGTGCGGCCGCCTCGCTCCGCGGTGATCCGAAAAACGCGACTACCACCAGCCGCGTCATGTAAAAAGCGGTCAGCAGCGCGGTCAAAGCCCCGAGGGCGAAAATCGGCCGGCTGGTTTCGTAGGCTAGAACCAGAATTGCGTCCTTGCTGAAGAAGCCGCTGAAGCCAGGGAAACCGATGAGCGCGAGGGTACCGACGAGAAAAGTGAGGAAGGTAATCGGCAAACGTTTTGCGAGGCCGCCCATCCGCCAGATGTCCTGCTCATGATGGATGACGAAAATGATGGAACCAGCACCAAGGAAGAGAAGCGCCTTGAAGGCGGCGTGGGTGAAGAGGTGGAACATCGCAGCCTGTCCGGAAGCGAGCCCGATCGCCATCACCATGTAGCCCAACTGTGAGAGAGTGGAGTAGGCGAGGATGCGTTTGATGTCGTTCTGTTGTGTTGCCATGAGGGCGGCCAGGACCGCTGTGATGGTGCCGATCCAGGCAATGACGTGCAGTGCGCCGGAGGACGCGTTGATCAGGAATCCCACCCGGACGAGCATGTAAACGCCCGCCGCTACCATGGTAGCGGCGTGGATCAGCGCCGAAACCGGGGTCGGACCTTCCATCGCGTCCGGCAACCAAACGTGCAGCGGGAATTGTGCTGATTTGCCGACCGCGCCGCAAAAGACAAGGAGGGCTGCCGCAGTAAGATAGCCGGGATGCCCCGCGAATCTGGCCATTCCGGCGGCGATATCGGTGAAGACCAACGAGCCGGTAACGGTCCAGACCCTGAGGATGCCAAGCATGAAACCAAAGTCGCCGATGCGATTGGTGAGGAACGCCTTTTTCGCCGCCTCCGCCGCCGCTGGACGGTCAAACCAATGCCCGATCAGGATATAGGAACTGACCCCGACCAGTTCCCAAAAGATGAACATCATGACGAAGTTGTTCGCGAGCACGATTCCAAGCATGGAAAACATGAAAAGCGAAAGGCCGGCGAAGTAACGCGACTTGCCCTCATCCGAGCCCATGTAGCCTAACGAGTAGATGTGAATGAGCGCCCCGACGCCGGTGACCATGAAAAGCATGGAGCGGCTCAGCGGATCGAGGGTCAGCCCGAGCGGCACGGAAAAAAACGGCCGGAGATTGATCCAGGAGATCGAAGCCGCCGCCGAAGCTTGCTGCGAGAAGATGATGCAGGCGCAGAGAAAACTTCCGAGCACCGCTGCCACGGAAACAAACCCGCTCAAGGTTCGCAAAGGGCGGGTCGCGACCAAAATGATAATCGCGGCCAGTAGTGGCAGGAGAAGAGCGATCCAAGGCAGCATAAAGAAATCAGCGCTTCGATTTATGGGACGCAGTCTGGTCATTTACCAACCGCAACACCCGCCCAAAATTCATCTGGGATAGTGCGCACTATTTCGAGGGACTCAACCTTGGGCTTGCAGGACCGCGTCTGAGAATGGCGAAGCCACAATCTCTTGGTCGAGTCTTTGCTGAAGCTTCAGCCAAGCCCTGTTTGTCAAATTTATGGCAGCGCGTAGACTTCGACCAACGCGATTCCAGTGGCGCCGCTTTTTCCGCGCACAATACCGGTGTAAGCGCCCGGTTGCAGCGTTGAGACAACCGCCGATTCCCTGTCGTCCGTCGGTGGCGCGCCCGTGGCGATGATCTCTGTCTCCTGATCGCTGCGCCAGTCGTCGTTCGAGACGATGGTGGCGCCGGAGCCATCGTGCAACTCCAGGGTCGTGTCCTGCAAAGCGCCGGGCACGACACCATTGAGCGACGGACCGACCGCACGCACAAGGACCTTCGTCGCCGCACCCCGAATAATGAAACCACCGATCATAACGTTGTCATCGGTCTCAACAAATCCGCGCGTCGAAATTTGCGCGAGCGTGGCCTCTCCGGAAGGATCCAAGCTGGCCGTGCCCAAGTCATACACTTCCGCTACGGCGACGCCCGTGGTGTTGTCTTGGCCGCGGACGATGGCTGTATAAGCACCGGGGTTGAGGTAAGCCAGGATGGCCGATTCGCGATCGTCTGGTGGCGGAATGGTGGTACCGATGATCTCGTCCTGCTGGGTGTCTCTCCAATTGTCGTTGGAGCTGAGGACCTCCGCCCCGTCGTACAGGTCCAAGGTCGGATCCTGAAGCGTGTTCTGAAGCGGCAAGGAAGGGCCGATCGCGCGGAGGAGCACCTTCTTCGGCGCGTTCCCGGTGATGATGAACCCAGCGATCAAAACGTCATCGCCAGTGCCTACCGCCAGTCGGGTCGAGATATTGACCGTGCCGGGCGGCTCCACGAAAAAGAGCAAGGGAATAACGGACGTGCCATGGGAGTTGCTGGCGAAAAGTTCTACGTTCGTCACGACGCCTCCCGAGACATCGGGCAAGACCGAGAGGTCGCCGTGCCCGACGCGGTTACTGAAACCTGTGAACGTGCCGGAAATCGTCCCGGTTTTCGCATTAAAGCTCAGGCCGTTCGGAAGGATGCCGACGAGCCCGAAAATGGTCGGGTCGGAAGGATCGCTGCTGCCCGGCGCAATAATCGTGTAGCTGAAGCTCTGACCGACCATTACCCCCGCGGTCTGGGAACTGATGATGATGGGAAACTCCGGATCGGATGTGAAGGTTAATTGAAGCGTGCCCGTCGCCACGGCGGGGCCATCCGTGACCGTGAGCGTGACCCCGAAGCTACCATCGGTCGCGGGCGTTCCTGAGATCAGGCCCGTGACCGGATTCACTGTCAGACCGGGCGGCAAACCGCTAGTAGCGACGCGCACCGCCGAAGTTGTCCCGCTCGTGGTGACTTGGAAAGTGAAAGGCTGGCCCGTCCGGCCGCTCGAAGCCATGCTGCTGGTGATCACGGGGCCTGAGGTCGGCGACGGTTGGATAGTCAGGTTGAGAATCGCCGTCCCAGTCCCGTCCCCCGAAGCGATAAGTGTTA
>Ga0157374_10005968_pt1 | contig 10301 bp, 16 predicted proteins | sample M25metaG_FD_115308 | JGI IMG/M metagenome (GOLD analysis project Ga0157374, IMG submission 115308) | Miscanthus rhizosphere microbial communities from Kellogg Biological Station, Michigan, USA - M2-5 metaG | ecosystem: Host-associated > Plants > Roots > Rhizosphere > Soil | place: USA: Michigan... | reverse complement strand
TGAATGAAGAAGTAAAGAGATTCGTGGACTCCATTACAAGAAAGTGATTCCACTTCAGGGTCAAATGATGACAAAGAAGCATCACTTGACGTGTTGTTATAGCAGTCAAGAATGCTTTGTTTGGAAGAGGGATCATGACATGATCCCTCACGTAATGACTTGTACAACTAAAGCTCTCTATTCTTTTCTAAAACTGGCCAGTGTTTTAATTGAGAAATGCAATGAAATGAAACATCGGGAGACAATAGTAGTCCTTCTTTTTATTTTTCCCTTCGCTTTAGGCTCCTCTTCTTTGATACTGAGGGTCCATCATCATGTCAAGAGCGATAATGATTCTCTTTTACGATCTTACGTTGATGTTGATGATGGTGTTGTCCGTTTGATGTTCCTCTTCTTCATGACATGAGGTCTTATTTTGATTCTTAAATTGATTTGACAGCAACTCAGCCTCGAAAAGAATGAAGAATTCGTTCCCACTTGTTCTCTCGAAGAAAGAAATCTTGACTCAATCTTGACTGTACAAACACTCGCTTTGATGCCGTTGTATCCCTTTGTCATGTCATTTAATTTCGTCGATTCTTTCTTTAGTAAAGTAGTCGTGGTCACAAAGAAAGAAAAATCAATGCCTGTTTGTGTATCCAAAGTTTTTGACAAAAGAAAAGTCAATTCTGTGACTGAATAATGATAACAAAGATAAGGAGATGAAGTCGTGACCACGAAACTGGATTCCCATCGGCTTTGGATGTGAAAAATTTATGGACAGAAATGATGATGGAAATGTACCCGGACAGGAAAGTAACAATTATTAATCGATTCTGCAAAACTTGTTCTTGTACGACGTCATTTATGCAGGTAAAAGCCAGGTAAATGCATTGTCAGGGATTTTTTCAGCCATTATTATGCAATCCATTGTGAGGGGAATACAAGGCAACTCAAGATTAGTATTTCTTACTAACATTTATTGATTCAAGTAGTTGTAGTAGCAGTAGAGACTTTTCTGATTATTTTATCCCACAAGAAAGCATTTCAATTGAGTCATCATGCAATGTTTGTGAGAAAAAAGCGAGTGATCATCATCACCACCACCATCATCACAATCATCACTGAATATAAATTTTTCACTCTTTTTTGCCTCAAGTCAAGGGTACACATTTGATGCGGACACACTACTTTGGTCCCTTCATTTTATCCATGAATCCTTTTAATTAATCTGTCAGTCTTACACGCGTTTTTATGTACTTTAACCACAAAATATGCAAAGTAGGTGATGAAGGCATTTCTTTAAACTCATCAAGAATCATGGATGGAATGCATCACCATCAACAACAAGAATGTTGTTCTTAAACTTCTTTTTCGCGGTCTCTGTCCTGTCAAAAATTATTGTTCACATCATCCGAGTCATGATCATCATCCTACTCTAACTTTCTCTTTCTCTCCATCAGTGTCTTCTCGTTACGACTATATCTCCTCACCCTTAACCTCAAAATGCTAATCATGTCGAGGCTGGTTATGCCTGTCTTTTCTTCAAAGAAACTGATCACGCGTTTGATCAACTACTACTACACCTTCTCCTCCCTTTAATTCTTATCAAAAAAAGAGAATGAGAATGACTCCCTGCAGGCCGTACTTCCACTAATTATTTCGGCTCCCAATTTTGAATGACTCAAGTTGACGAAGTCCGAATGAACCTCGTTTTCAGACTTCCTTTTATGATTCAAATTCAAAACTTGAGTTGAGAACAACAGGATGCGTGTCAAGTCATGGATTCTGAACAAGAGGTTTATCAAGTGATCTTGACTTCTTGGTCGGTTAGTATTTGTTACAGTATTATATACTGATACACCTCTCACTTTCCATTGTTACTGACCATTAGTCAGTTTAAAATCTAACCAAGTGATGACGAAAAGAATAGTGCAGGTGGATAAGAAAGAATAGATGAAGGAGACCGACAACAAGAATACAATGAGAGAATGGATTTGGAAGACAAGCCCATGACTGCACCTCTTCCTTGTAACCTCAAGATCAAGGATCGAGAAGAATGTGTGACACCATCTTTTTTAGATTGAAATCTTACAAGACAACATGTTTGTTTTCGCCAAATATCTTGGCTGCAGGAGTTGCAAGTTGTGCCTCAGGTTTAGTCATGACAAGTTTCCTGACTTCTTTTCTTTTCTTCTACTAATTTTCGTGTAAAACATGGGGCCACATTCTCTTTTTGGAGGACAACTAAGTAATTTAATGAATCGTTTCCTCATCGATTACTTCTTCAATTATTTCATCCCCTCATCCTCCTCCCTTTTATTAATCTTTTTTGTAGCATCACAGTCGTCTTCATCATTATGTTCATGTTAGGCTTTAAATGACAAGAATCAATGTCATATGAGGTTATGTCACATGTGAGGAGGCATAGAAGTAGGGAAGATTGGACAACAACCAGACACTTTGATTCGAGATGTATTCTTGCTCTCTTCTCAGTTATGTCCACGTCAAGTCTGACGTGGACACATCTTAAGACTAATGATTGCATTCGTTTTTCCGTTTCCTTTGTCGACCATTCTTTTTTCTCTGCCTCTTCCTTTCGATTTCAGATCCAGAATCAGATGAGGATTCCTTGGCAGCCCCACCCAAGATAAAGTCAGGTATGTTAGGGGCTGTTAAAGTAGGTTCGGGTGGTGGTTTGGTTTTCATCTTAAGATTCTTGGTATGAATGATTTCCTGTACAGTTTCAAAGGGGTCTGGAGAACAAGTTCTTGGATCTGGAAGCTGTTCAAGTCTTCTTGCAAATGAAGCTGCATAATCAAACGAGTCAGGCTTCAAACAGGGTTCATTCTCTTGTTCATCAGATGACAGGTCTACATTGTCCACGTTAATGACTTCTGCCTCTCCTTCTTGTCCATCCACTGGTGGCTCCTGAACCCCAACATGTCTGACGTCCTTGACTGGCTTTGACTTTGATTTGTCTCCCATCCTCTTCATCTTATCTCTTTCCCTGGCAAACTCTCCCTTAACAAAGTGGTTCATGACTGTGAGCCGTCTGTTCTCAACGTCCAGATCAGTAAGTCTCTCGTAAATGGGAGACAAGGCATCATTGAGGACTTGTCTGGCATCCACGAAGGTATTGGGGTCCTCATGGTAGACAGACATCAAAGTTTGGTTTAGTTTCTCCTTCAATGAGTCAACCGATGACATGATCTTCTTGAGACAGAAGTGTAATCAGCTCATGATCATGACGGCCTTTAAAGAATGGTTTGAGAGTGAGAATGTCTCGTATAAATGTTTTCCAGTAAAAAACGAAAGTCCAGAAGTGAAGACAAGACGACGAGGAAAACATCTGTTCCATAAAAATGTTTTTCATAGAAAAGTGGCGACTTCTGTCTTAAGTCTTGGGAACGAAAAGAGGATAACAAATCATGTCAGACTTTAATCGGAATCAATTCCATGAATTAAACAAGACATTCTCGTGGAAGACAACTTTTATTGTCCTTCTTGTCGGTTTAATCATCCTGTCATTCGTTAAACCCGTGGTTGTTGAGGAGGAGGATGACGAGGGAAATGCCTTCCTTCAAGAGACCAATGAAGAACCTTTGATTGAACCCAAAGGTTCAACCAAGAGACCTCCGACTACGAGACTACAGATTGGAATTAAAAAGAGACCTGATACCTGTGAAAAGAAGTCTAAGAAGGGGGACTTCATGCACATTCATTACAGAGTAAGGTTTATTCTTTGAAAGAATGCTATTAATTCGATTCTATCATGACAGGGATACCTTGAATCGGATGGAAGTGAATTCGACAACAGTTTCAAACGAGGTTCTCCCTTGACATTCACTCTTGGACAGGGACAGGTCATCAAGGGATGGGACACCGGTCTCTTGGGTGCCTGTGAAGGAGAGAAGAGGAAACTGATTATCCCACCAGACTTTGGTTATGGAGAACAAGGTGCTCCTCCAGCCATTCCTCCCCAGGCAGTGCTTGTGTTTGAAGTCGAAGTAGTCAAGATTGATAGTGGAAGAGACGGAGAACTGTAATCGAAATCCATGGGATTTGTAACCACTCATTCCTGGTCATAAATAAACTTAGAAGGCGTTTCATTTCGACTTTTAATGTCATGTCATGACATGAAACACTTGTTTCAGATGAGATTCCCTGTAAAACAGATCAAGATTCGTCGAAGACTAAACCAGTCAAAATGTCTTCCATGTTCATCCTGGTTCTCCTTCATCTCTTGGTTGGAAGGATTTCCACTACATCTGTGTACGACTCACGTTTTGGAGAAGTAAAGTTCTTCGAGGACTTGAACAATTGGAGTGAAGGAAGGCTCCCTTGTAAGACTGATCGAATTATTCTTCAGGAGGGAAGCAATGTTTATATCAATTCTCGTGTCCAACTTAAGGAACTCGTGCTTCCTATGGATGGGGCCGTCATCTTCGGAGAGAATGCAGTTCTTGACTTCTTCGAAGGATCTCACGACACATCATGTCCCGGAGAAGACATGTTCTTTGGAGTCTACTCGAACAGAGTAAGTTCTTTCGGATCAATTTTGTCTCGACTGCTTCTTGATGTGTTGATCGTGGCCGTCCTTGTCATGGTTGTTGGTGGAGTTTACCTCAATAGAACTCGAGGATATGGAGTGTGGGATTCAATTTCGTTCTTCCAGACTCAAGTTGGTAACAGACTGAGTAGTTTTTATGTCACACGACCGCCTGAAGGTATCTTTAATTTTGTGAGGTTTCAAGGGGACGACGACAACTTACATCTGGAGATGGGATCTCAGGGCCAAGAACAACAACCATGTTGTCAGAACGATAACGATACTGAGAATGAACCGACACCTCCAGTTCGAGGGAAAAGCCTTCGAAACATTGGGTTCAAAATGTCTGAGATAAAAGAATCTGATCAAGTGATGGTTGAAACACAGGAGGAGCCTGATCTAATGAGTATGGATGACGAGTCATAAATTGGTCATTGATATATGATTTTAATGTAGAAGAGTACAGACTGATGACATATTGGAAGAACATGAGAGGTCGAGTGTTATTTGATCGCTACCTCCTCAAGACATGGAATGTGTGATATGGTCTGAATAAACTGGATGTGTAGTCACATTTAACACGAATTAAAGTTTGTGTATCACACATGGATGATGTACAACGAGTTGGTGACTGGCATGAGTGTGTGGCTGGAATGCACATTAAATAGATTGGTATGGAGACCGTAAAAGATACTAAGAATGTCGAGTGCAATAGAAAAGAAGGACGAAACTATGATGCAGACAAAGTGACAAGATTTCACACTCTTTTTGATCGAAATGATTCCCGTGAGAGAGAGAGAGAGAGAGAGACAAATACAAAGTATTGTTCTGTGAATGTCGTGGCAGAGAATGACTGGGATTCAAGTGACTGGTCTCTTAAGAAAGAGAAGCATGACTCGTGATACACTGCTTGTGAATGAAACATAATAAAAATTTGATACTAAATCATGTGGAAAAAAGGTACTTTGCTTTCATTGACTCAACTTGACTACTGTGCTACTACTCTACTCTAATCTCTATTCTATTGGTCATACACTTTCTTTCCAACAAATGACTACTGCTCTTTCCCTGATGATGATGATATGATTCCTACCATGTCTATCGGTCTGGTGGGCAGAATGATGTGTGGCTTCCAGTGCTCACTCATCAATTCAAACGAGATTGATATGTTTCTGATATTCCTGTTTGAATGTTAAATTTCATGGTGACTTGAACTGAATTCTAACATCGTATATGTGTTACAGAAAGAAATAAAGAGGTACATAATGGTCAGGTTGTCAAGTACTTTTGTGTCTGCTGTGTATCGACATTGAATTATCAAGAATGTAAAGGGAAATCCTAGGACTGAATGTTTCATTTTCTTCTCAACAATGGCTTCCTTTTCATCCCTTCCTTTTGTGGCTGATACTTCGGTGGGACTATTTATGGAAGATATGTCTGACACGATATGCAATGTCTTAAGCCTTGAGTGGATGAGGATGCACAGGTCTAACATGAGTTTTAACTTGAAAGAGCATGACTATGAAGCGCCTACTTCTACTCCAACTGATCCAGGAATGTGGGCGACTTGAAGTACTCAGGGACATTGTCGTCCAAGCGAGCAATGATTTTGTAAATGGCCTTCTTCCAAGTGGTCTCAGCATCTTTTCCAGCAGAAATGGACTTGAAAAACTCCCTGAGTGTCTGTTCGACAACAAATCGAAAATGCTCAGGCACCTTCGAAGAAACAAATTAAAATTAGTATCAAGAGATTCATTGAAGGGATTGATGCGAAAAGGGATCTAAAACTTACTTCAATGTGATTGTTTCGATTGTAATGTAAATTCAATACTCGAAGCAGCTCAGCATCCATAGAGACTTCAATGTCCTCTGGTCGTTTGACTCCTTCTCCGACAGCCTGTCGAGCGTACTTTTCCATTTGGATGTAATAGAATTCTCTGTCAAGACAAATGTATGCCGTTGATTAAAGGAGTTGACAATCAAGTCTTCAGAAGGAAAAGAGAAGGACTAAATTAAAGAGCGAATAAGAGAGTATTTGCTCTGAAAGACAAGGAAGAACCGATCGATCGATTGAGAGAACATGACTCTCTCCTTAACATAAAATAAAGTGTTGACAACGAATCAAGAGACAATGGACTCATGTGACTTGGCATCTGATTTGCAGAATGATTGGTCTGAGAAGTCTTGCAAGATCGACATGAAGGCTATAGAGTAACAGGAAAAGGATCGAATTCGGATGAACTCACAGCAGGAACTTGAATATAAAAGAAAGAAAGAGTTCCTGTAGAAACAAATCAGCGACATTTACGAGTTTCATTTGTTCTTGTTCTCACTAATGAAGTCAGAGAAAAGACCTTTATTCTGCCAAAGTAAAGCAACTCATGTTCGCTGATGAAGGAAAGAAAGAACTCTACAACATCCCATCCACCCATAGTTTGCAAGTTCGTCATCATCAGAGATTCATATCGAACTTAATTATCATTAGAAACTTTCTTTTTCTTTCTTCCCTCTCTATTTAGTCATGATGTTTCAACCCTGAGTTACGGATCATGTCTCACAAGTCGTTTCTCTTCCACGGGTTTTACTCGTGATTACGCTCATCATGTGCTTTTTCTTCAAATACATCTTCGAGACAAAACCTTTTTCTTTCTTGTCTTCCCTCCCTCTATCTATCTCATCCCTGTTTTCAACATCTTTCACACCATTAGTTTAGTTCTAACCATTAGTTTAGTCCTAACCTAACCAGACAAAAAACACAAAGTCATGAATGCATGGAAAGAAAATGAAAAGAGGAAGGGGAATACATTGAGATAAAGGCAGGGTAATCAAAGCAAGGCGTTTAGAACAAAAAGAGATACAGAAGGAGAGAGAAGTCTAATAAAGAATGTTTCAAAGTTTTTTAGTCGAAAAGAAAGCGAACCCATCTATTCTTGTAATGTTCTTTGACACGACATTCTGGTCACATCCGTCTTCGAGGACGAGTATAATCCATTAAAGAAATTAAACAGCTCTTATTAATTAGCGCATGATTTTAAAAATACTCTAATGATTCATTTAAGATACACAACTCGAGTCACGGGATGGAAGCAGTTCTGCCAAAAAACAAGTCTGTAAACCAAGAGAAGAAAGAGACATCGAAGGAGGAGGAGTTTCATTCAAGACAAGACATGATAAAAGATGTGGAGGAGGATCCTTGACTGCAAGACAATCAGTTTTTCATTTGGTTCCCTGTGTGTGGTTACTTGTTTCAGACACTATACCATCATCAAGGATGTCGACATCCCTCCTCTAGTTTTTCTGACTCCTGTTTAAGAAGCGTAACAAGACAGCGGGGGAGGATGTGCACTTCTTACACAACATTTTATAGGACCAAGAAATGCTTTCTCTAGAAATACAGTCATATCTAGAGGAGGATGTCTACAAAAATCATTTCAATTTTCATGTTAATAAGTTCGAGTCTGTAACAAACCCTACTTCCCATGATCTTGTCCAGGTGCACTTCATTTGTTCATTTGTCTCTGTTCCTCTCATTTCCGTTCCTTCTCATGATTCATATCCTCTCCCTCATAATCTCTTGTCCTTCCCTGACCAAAATTAAATGTCTTTACGGTTCCGATCCTCCTCACCTTAAGTCTTATCAACCGTAACCTGGACTCAAGGGCATGTGCATGAAATAGAGAGGAAAACTGCATGAGGCCATCATGTCGTGAGACAAGAGAGAGAGGTGAGTCAAACAAGGACAGACACAGATAAAAGAACCCGATGTACTCAATGCATCTCAGGAATAAACGGTCACGGATGAGGTATTCTCTTTGAGAGACTGGTTCCTTGATCTCCGTCCGACAAGTCATCATCATCATCAGACTTGCATTACATGTACTGTCCTTCATCAACAACATCCCTCATGTTAGTGTGGGATGAAGACAAGACAGCAGAAGGTGATTAAGGATGTGGAAGGATATATGGAAGGATATGTGGAGGATATATCTCTCGCTTCACCTGAATATTTCATTGCATTGCACTCTACTTTGTCTGTCTTTATCTGAATGTTCTCTTTGAGAGACTTCTGGTCAGCGGAAGTCTTTTCATTACTTTGTGATGATAGTTTCCTCCTTTTCCTCTCCATCACAACAACAACAATTCTCTCTCAAGAGACCAAAGATTCAAGTCATATTCGTCACACCATTTCTAGTGTTGTGTGTGTACCTCAGACTATTCTAGAAAAAAGAGACAACGAAATATGTATAAAGTTATTCTTTCTTTTTTGTTTTCAACTCCTTTGTCACTCATCTACTTTATCAGATGCTTCAAAAGGAGTGTGTGTTCCATTCAATCTCTTTTTGGAATAATTTCTTGTGTATCTCGTTTCTGCCTCAGAAACATGACAAGGAAAGAAGGAGAGGAAGTGATGAACAGAAGGCATTTTTTGTTTCTTTACTTTTCTGTAGAAGTCTGTCTCTAAATGGATATAAAAAGAATGATGCTTTATCATCATCCGGTACAGAAATAAAGAAGAACGAGAGCAGAGATGATCAAGAGGAAGTACACAAGTGTCTCTTCCACGGAAATCCTTTCTCGTTTCTGACTTGAAAGATTCAATCTCCATCCTCTTGAGTCTCATGTCTTCTCATCCATATCTAACTAAATCTCTCTTTGAAACCTCACATCTGATTCAACTCAAAGACTTGTCGGATCCTACTTTGGTTCTCACGACTCTTTCTATTTCCATTTCGACTCTTACATCATGGCACTCGAACAACAAAACGAAAGATGCATAAAAGAAGAAGGATACAACTGCAGGAAGAGAGAAGAATAGGACAAGTCATCATCATGTTCTCATGTGTACACAGAGACATGAGTGGAAGAAGAAATATCCGTTTTCCATGCAAGAATAAGGGAGAGGCACTTCCTTCTCCTCAAATTAGATAAGAGACCGAGGGAATGGCTTGTGTAACTATCCTTTTAAAACCCTTACATGAACAAGTGTTGTATCATCGAAGGAGAGAATACAGAAAGAGAATGCAATTATATGATGACTTAATAAAGTGATTGCTTACCTGAAGTTGGAGAACCACTTAACCAGTTGCGCGGTATTGTTCTTGTTAAACTTAATGTCAGGGAAGAACATCTTGAGAACCGCGGAGGATGGGTATCGAACGTAAAAGAACATCAACTTGGCTTTCCTGAGGTGCATGGGAGTCAATGTACTGTAAAAGAAACACAGGATTAATCGTTTCATGAAAAAGTAAACATAAAATAAAGGAACCAAAGGCATTCACTTTCATTCTCATACTTCCTGTCATGAAAGAACTTATTACATTTCACTCAAATATTGACTCAACTCAACTGAACTAAGAATAAATGAAAGAAATGACTTGTGATAAAAGGAGTGTAATCACCTGCCACTCTTTACTTACCTTGTCATTGGCATGTTTGGGTCGTAAACGGAAGAATCATTGAAAGAGGCATCCTCTGATCCTGCATCTCCAGCATCAGATCCCATTTTAGTGTACATGGAGTTGGAGAATCCATGTAATGAGTCAGGTGATGCTCGATTGGCATTGGCAGCAGCCAACATTGACAAGTGATGGTTGACAAGGGCTTGTGCCATAGCAGCCTGTTGCTGCTGTGAATTTGGTCCTCCGATGGCAGGATGGTGTAGTGAGGCAGCCTGTTGAGCTGCTGCCACATTAACAGCCCTTTCTCTGGCAGCTTCTCGAACCAGATTCAGTTGATGATGAGCAGCAGCTGAGTCTACTCTGGGATGGTG
>Ga0157374_10005967_pt1 | contig 10302 bp, 7 predicted proteins | sample M25metaG_FD_115308 | JGI IMG/M metagenome (GOLD analysis project Ga0157374, IMG submission 115308) | Miscanthus rhizosphere microbial communities from Kellogg Biological Station, Michigan, USA - M2-5 metaG | ecosystem: Host-associated > Plants > Roots > Rhizosphere > Soil | place: USA: Michigan... | reverse complement strand
CGATGTCTGGACTTGCATTCAACTCATCCGGAAACCTTTTCTTTCTCTCATGTCTTACTTTCCTCGACATGACATGCAATACTTTGCTTTCTCTTGCTTTTCTACATCCTCTTTTCAAGAACACATGGAGAGTGTATGGATGCAGAGAGAGGATCAGCATCCTTTCTCTGCTCAACATGTCCGTTAGTTGAGTTGGCATTGAAGCAAGAACTTTCATCATCTTGTTCTGTACAGTAAGATAGACTTTAGCTCATGGAGTTATGCCATGGCTACTCGAGAATATACAGAGTATAAGAGAGAAAAGAGAGCAAAGAGGATCTGAATTTACATTGAAAACCAGGATCGTAGGCAAGTGAAGTTGACATGAGTCCAGATGACAACACGGCTTGACTTACATGCTCTCTCGTCTCGTAAAGTAAAGTGAAGTAGAGTAACAACAATAAGCAAGGCATTACTCAAGAGAAGAGAAAGGTGACCTGAAGAACAAAAATAAGGAGAGACAGGACAGAGAGAAGAAAACAGATTGCAAAGCACATCCAGTAGAAGAGAAGACCAATTGCAGTGGAAGTAACATATAACATGTCTAGAGTGTAAGGTGACCTTAACACGGAAGTGGAAGGAGAGGCAGAGCATAAACAACCCCTGGGTTCTTGGAAACAAAGGAAAGAATACCTTGAAGAACCTTCATCGGAAACGAAATAAATGTGTTTGTTACTCTAGAGATAGAAAAAGGATGCTGTGTAAACTAGACAAGGGTTGTTGCAACAGGATATTGATGTTCAAGTGTGCAAACAGGAGAGCAAGGGTTGGAGTGGTCATGATACTGTATTCTCACAGAACATTTACTGACAACAGGAGGAATGACATTGTAATTTCCCATGTGAAACAAGACTACCAACAAGACATGTACTCTCTCTCACTTGATTGCTTCTTCTTATTCTCTTATTCTCTCCATAATGTAAGATGCCTTCAATCAGTCGCGATATATTCACTCAAGACAAGACCTTGATGTACTATTTAAGTGTTGGTCTGGTCTTGAACAACTAGTCCCCTGATGTGTAATTCGGTAACATTGCTTTGCATCTCCTTCTCATGAGAGAAACCTCTCTCCAGGGAGTAAACAAAAGTGTAATACCCTTAACTCTTGGGAGGAAACAGTAGGCATGGAATGGAATAAGAAAAGACGAGATGAGAGGATGGCATATCAACTACAGCTCCTGTTACTCAATCCCTCAGGGTTAAGACCTCTTTGGTCCTTCTTCTTATCCGTATTGATTTGTAGCAGCAGTGCTTGATGATGATGCAGGCAAAGAGAGACCGAGAAATCACAGGTCAAAGAGAGTGAAGTGATCTCGAGTGATTTTCTCACTCTCCTTATACAACTTTCCCTTTAAATGTAATCTCTGTGAACACAGTCAAGGGTTTCCTTGAGGACAGACATCACAAGTGATAAAAGAGCGGAATTGAAGAGGAATTCGAGTTGGAAATATCAAAAACAAAAGAATAGAAAGCAGAATGCGATTACGAAACACTTGGTCTTCTTTAACACAACTTGATTGTTGGCTTTTGTCTCAACAAAACGAAACTGCAAAAAGAGATCAAGAAGTGATTCTCTTTCTTCCTTCTTATCGACTGCCATTGTCTGCTCATGAATTGATCCATGCTTTTCTTGTACTGTTGGATGATAAAACCTTTGCCTGAAAAGAGGAGGGCCATAAGATTATTAGTCTCATGATTCCTCCTCCTGTTTCGATTCTTTGCTTCATCAACACAGATGAGTGAATGCCATCCATGCAAGAGACAAAGGCTTGAGTGAATTTTGCCCTTAAATGTAAGAGATTTCCTCTTCATTTTCATCCAACAAGAGATGATGAGGGGCAACAAGGAACCGTGAAATTTGTGTATTCAAGGAAGACGAGCAGGAGACTAAGACAAGAAGAGAATAACTGTTTGCAGTAGAGAATCAAGTGGGAAATAATGAAGGAAAATGAAGAATAAAGAAAATAAACTAGATATTCTTCTTATATTATGATCTAAAAAGAGTCAAATTTGAGAAGAAAACTTTAATGAAAAGAACTTATGGTGATGCAAAACTGCACCGTAAGAACAGTTAGTCGACAATAGATTGGTAAATTAAAGATAACAGTAGTCAGCTTTTTAGTCAGTCAACTGCAGTCAACATGTTTCCTAGTGATTTCGAAATTCCTTTTATCCAATTTGATCCGTTATATCCTATTGTGGTTCCTTATAATTTAAAGAATTGTTGAAGAAAAAGAAATCTAATCGATCACTTGCTTCTACTCTTAAATAATGCATAGGAATACCAACAAAAAAGAGTCGAAATCTCAGAAACATCAGCAGCATGACCTCAAAAGTCCCTCAGGAGTAAGGAGAGAGAACAAGAATGATATCGATTTACAGGAGTTGCATGCATTGTATTTCTGTAGGAATTTTTGCCCCGGGAAACAAAGACAAGACAGGATGATGATGCAGGGACACAAATCTCTATAGAGAATCCTCATCAGTTCGTGAGGCTACAGACACGTATCTACCGGAGCACAAGGTCTTGTCTATTCCATCTCAAGATTTGTTTCTCTTGCCTTTTATTACATCCCTTTTGATTTTCTGATGCAACTTTACTTTCTATACTTGTTCTTCTCGAGAGAATACAAGAGATAATACAAATAATACTCTCACTCGGATCTTGTTGTCTTGTTGAGAGGATTCCCTTTCTTGTGTGTAGTCTGTAGATGGACAAACATGCCTGTTTGAACACATCGTTCGGAACCATGACTGATTCATGGATGCAGTCTATCACGAGGAGTAGTAGGATTGGATGATGACGATGCCGGAGGAAGAATCTTATTCTATTCTGGCTCCTCTTTCATCTTCATCATCATCTCTTCTTGCACACCCTTTCTATCTTCACTGTTAGATCCATGCAATCCATGCATCTCCTTCAAACACACCATCTGCTTCTGCCATCATCGTCATGATTGTTCTTCCTGTGTGTCTGCCCCAACTCATTCTTTTTCTGTCTCTTTAATCTGTATTGTTCTAATTCCTACTCAAGAGACACAAGACAGCATTAGGATGGAAGGAGCTTTCGATTAAAAAACCGAGAAAGAAAAGACTAGAATTTCTCCCCTCGAGTTCGACGGAATCAAATCAAATAACAAGTCTTATCCGTAAAAGAGGCAGCAAGGAATGTCTTCAATTTGTTCCTCTAGTCTTGCAAGCCTGTCACCTGCCTTCTAATTTATCATCCTTCTTTAAGAAGTCAAGCTCAAGAATCAAGAAGGTTGACGAGTGTTGTAAGTATACGTTAGACAGTCGAGTCAAATCAATTGCTTCCTTCACTTTACTCATCCTGTCCTTCGACCTCCTTTTCTCTTGTCCTGACTCGAACTAACTAATTACAGAGCCTTTCTCGTCACGAAAGAGGGCAAAGACAAGGAATCTGCATTAAGAGAATGGAATTGAGTCCACCGAGACATTGAGTCTGAAGAAGGAGGTGGAGATGACAGCAGGAATGAGTGATGATGACGATAACGATGACAATGATAGAAAAGGAGGAAGAGAATTCAATTCGAAGTGAAATAAAAGTTAATCCTATCCAACTTGTCAGTGCTTTTCTAATTAGAAAGGAAGAAGTGTAGGAAAAGAACAAGTAGAGTGAAAGCAATGAATGAATGCATATTCAAAGATCGATTGGACCAGACATGTCTTGCCTCTACTAATTTCAAGTGCCTTCCTAATTCCTTTCTGTCATTCTTGGTTGACAGAACCCAAGGGAAGAGAACAACACAACGTGCACTCAAGTCAGTCAGAGAAAAACCAAAGAGAGATGTTGATTAGAAACCCCACTCTGTCTTGTAGTCACTCGATTATTCCTCGACTTCGACTTCCTACTTCTACTTTTACTGCTTCAATTTTCCTTCTCAAGAAGAACAATAAGGCAGAGGACATTGACTCCTACTTTTCTTCGTCACCAAATGACTTATACCGGAAATACTGCTACACAATCACTCAACAGTCCACTCAACTCCTCTATATAGTACACTGCACATCCTAATGATGACCATGTCGATAATGATAGCAGTGTTGATGACAACACTAAAGAAGAACCAGTCTAAGTACACCCTCGAGTTGCTTTGCCTCACATGTAAGACAAAAGCATGAGCCAAACTGTTGACAGGAAACAAGAATAAAAGCAAGAAATGGAATAAAAGCAAGAATTTTGTGGTTTTTCCTTTTCTTATAGTCGTTTCCTTTGTCACCCTGTTGTTCATGTCGCCCTTCAAGTACTTGTTGTCGTTACCGGGTATCGATTTTCCCATACATGTCTGTGTCTCCTACTTCCTCTCAAACTTAGACTAACACAAGTTGTGGTGATAAACACAGCTCCAAACTTGAAAAGAAAAAGAAGGTGAAAAACAGGAAATTTACTTATTGAGTAGAGACTGCGGAAGGAAGGAAGGAAAGAAAAGAATGTTCACTGTTGAAGCGAAAGAAGATCGTCTTAAAACAACAACCCATGTGTATGAAATTTACGACAAGAACTTGAGGGAAACCAAAAGCAGATCTCGGTTTGTAATGACGGCAGTAAATTAAAATTAAATTCACACAAAACTTTAAGGAAACTAATATCCTTTATAAGACGTGGTTACAAAATTTTACAAAACATTCAGGAAAGAATGATAAAAAAGAACCAAAGTATGTATGTAAAGACTCGTAAGCAAATTTGACTACGGAATGTAATGTAAGAACATTTTACATTTAAAGAGGTTTTACATTTAAAAAGATTCTTGTGAAACCAAACTGTACTCTTATTTCTTGGAACATTACCTTCCTTTCAAATGCCTGTCGATTTGTATTGGTGTCATGAAGAAGGATTGAAAAGAACAAATCTCTTTCTTTGTTTTATTCTGGACAAATTTTTGGACCGGTAGTATCAAAGAAATGCAGACTAAGCCTTTTCTCCACTTTCTCTTGCATCACACAAGTCTCTACATGTATTTCAAACAAACTGCTCACTGAAGTCGAAAGCGAGAGGCAAGTGATTCTGTCGACAACACTCACATAAACAATCCTTATGCCAAGGGTTTTCATGGCAAGTCAGTCAGTCACTACCCTCTTTCTTTACGTCTTTTCTTCTCTGGACTGCAGACTTTGCAGATTTCCATTCCTAGACTAAGAAGAATAAGAGGTATAAATGTCATACGAGTGTAGTATCAACAAAACACCCACATGTATGCATCATCCTCTCCATTCATGCAGTGAAAGATATGCTGAACCCCTTCAATTTCATGACTATCAGGGGGTGAAAACGAGAAGAAGACATGACATGAAGCGATACAATACAAGGACAACAAGAGAAAGCAATCGAGAATCATGATGTCATGAAAGTGTCATGCGTTTCATGTCAAGTTCCAATCTTTTTCCCAGACATTATTGCCAATCTTTGCTATTTTTCTTCTCATTTCTTGGTTCAAAAGAAAGGAGACAACAAGTCAAGGAAAGAAAACCAGCAGACATGTGAGCTCAGTCAGTCAGTGGAGGGTGTCATCGCCATCCTTCTCTTTTCTTCCTGGTTCTTCTAACGTTAGGTTCTCTTTAGGGTTCACGAGAGAATAAAGAGGAACCAAGAATAAGATGGAAGAATTCGCTCAACACAAGACAAAGAGCAGAAGCTAAAGGCAACGAATACCTGGGTTAAGGAGATCTGGTTTCGTTTCCTTCTTTCATTCTCACACACATCTCTCAAGACAGACATACGTTTCTTCCTCTTCTTCTTCGCTCAGACAGACAACTGTCACATTTTCATTTCCTGTCAAGAAGGAAACACAGGAGCAAGAACAGTAAGAGCAAGAACAAGACGAGTAGAGAAGAGAAGAGGAAAAACAGGGTAAAAGTGAGAGAGAAGTGCCATCATATCTTGAGCAGTGAGAACAATAGCATTCTGACAGAACTCAAGAAACAAGAAAAATAATACTTGAGAACCATACAAGTGTAAGCAAGAGGTTAGTACTCACAAGAAATGGCATAAAAGTGTAGGAGGATACTTTAGTGTTGCTGATGATGTCTAGAAGTGCACTAATGATGACAGTGATGAATATTATTCGGATGACAATGTGATGCCGACACAAGGATGTTGCGTGAAATGTGTCTCGAAATGAACTGGCTTCTGGGATGATTATTGTTTCACTCGTGTGGTCTCATTTCGAGTCTTATCTTTCTTCTCCATCACAAAGACGTCTAGAGTACAACAAAATCCCAAACATCATTTCAGGACATGATTATTTGAATGCAGTCACTTTGCTTCCCTAGAAGAGAGGTATTCCATTAACTTGTCTTGGATTGTTTCTCTTCTCTTGTTCGTGAGCTGTTGTCGTTCCGGCAGTTAAAGGAGACCCTTGTCTTCCTGTAAAGAAAGAAAAGTCCCAGGAAATAGTTTGTCTCGAGTGAGTGAGTGAAAAGTTCTTGTTCTTTAGTGACAGAATAGAGAGGAGTGTACTGTCATAGAGTTCATGAACGGGAACGACAAGTACGACACGGGAAAGAAATATATCATGAGGGAGGAGTATAACTAGAGCAAGAAAAGTCGAGAAAAAAAGATGAAAGATGTCAGTATCTTTTTACTCTGTTCACTCTAGCATTTTGTTGAGTTTATTTCTGGAAAAGAAGAAGAGAAGTCAGGACAAGTAAAGATCTGATCCCTACCTCGAGTCAAAGAGGATGATGAGTGGTCTGATGATGCAACACTACACACAGACCATCAGAAAACTTGATCGAAGTTGAAGAAGAAGACACTTGGGTGACAGAGAATTACTCAGAGAACCTTGATTTGTTTCAGGGGTCTCTTTCTTGACAAGAAAAGTTGTGTGTATTCTTCACGCAAAACTCACACACAAATGATGTTCTCCAGGAAAAGCCGTTTCATCAGAAGACACGAGTCAATGGAGTTTATATCCAGGAGTATGTTCACTCCTTCCTGTTCAGACTGTTGGAGTAGAGTAGAGTAGACAGACAGAGAGCATTTCCAAAGGAAAAGTCGAATGAGAAACAAGAACAGACTCGAGTTCTATTGAAAAGCATGCGCTTCAATAACATGTTCAGCCAAAACATCATGCCATGAAAAGCGCCCTCTAAAACACATGATTCTATGTTTTTCTTTGAGATTTTATTCCACTCAATTTGTTTCCATTAAAGTTTATTCAAATTCACTGGGAAAACACATGAAACTTAAACAGTTGGAATCCCTCCTCCAGGGCTCTATTCCCACTTTAGCCTTCAAAAATCCAAAGATTGATCTCGAACAGTACCCTACGACACCACACATTGCGGCCTCGATTCTTCACTCAAACTGTGATCACTTCCAAGGCAAGTCTGTCATTGATCTCGGGGTAGGGGTTGGAATACTAATGGTAGGAGCTTTGTTTTTGGAGGCTGACTATGTTTTGGGAATAGACATCGACCAGGATGCTTTAAATACTTGTAAAAGTAACCTCTCAAGTGCTTTCGAGGATCAAGAGGAGGCATATTCAGAGACAAACTATGACCTTTTTCAAGCAGATGTTTCCAACAGTAATACCTTTTCAAGGCTAACAAAGTGCTGTGATACAGTAGTCATGAATCCTCCATTCGGGACCAGAAAAGAAGGAATCGACATGGTGTTCCTGGATAGAGCACTTGAAATGGCGACAGAAGCCGTGATTTCATTGCACAAGACATCGACAAGACAAGGGATTCAAAGGAGGATAAACAAAATGGAAGGGATTGAAATGCAAGTCCTGGCTGAATTGAGATTCGACTTGTCTTGTTCTTACAAGTTTCACAGGAAGGATTCTGTTGATGTAGCCGTCGATTTGATCAAGTTCTCCTTTGAATAGTAAACCATAAGAAGAAGGAGTTGTATTTCTTAACTCATTTTACCAGGCATTGAGCAGTCTAATGGTCCATGTAGTTTGCATTTATGATGTTATGGCTGTTGATGTCATGTTGCTTTTCCTTGTTCTAATTTTGTATCATTTCTTGAATCATCAACGAAAGCATTCTTGCAAATTCAGAAGTCTTGCCATTAATAGAGATGGAGGTACAGTGTAAAGTACATTGAGATGATCGTTTACTTTCACTCACAAGTTTACTTATGGTCTGCATGTCGTAAAAGGTATACAGAATTGTTGAGTAGTTGTATTTGTGGGGAAGAAACAGGAGCTGAGAGTAAAGAGAAAGTCTCTCACGATTGATCTCATCCTTTCATGCACTTCATGCTCATCTACGCCTCTTTTTAGAACTCAAGAGTGTTCTCGTTTTTAAACGAGAGGAAGGAAAAAGCAAGACATCATGATATCAACCCTCCATGGATCTCTCCTTCCATCCCATGAGGCATTGAAGAGATGTCACGCACGTACTCGAGGTATAATCATGTCTAGGAATCTGCTTTCCTTCTTCCGGTTCCTCGAGTATGAGAGCATGAGAGCAGGATGGTTCAAGTGATGTATGGCTCACTTTAATACTACATCCCAACTTTTTTCTGATTTCATGATGAGGCGACAGATCGGAAATAGAAAGAGTAAAGTGCATGCAGCCTGTAGTTTTTAGTGAAATCTTTTTAGAGCAAACTCTAAAATGAGTGAAGAGGGTTACCTCCCTCGAGTGTTGATTAAAAATTGGAGACAGAGAGGCAACAACATGGTGAGAAGGGAAGAAGTTGCATAAAATCTTGTGATAAAGCTTTGAATAGAGTACTTGCTATTCGACCAAATTCTTTTCATGTAAACACATTACTTGGTATATCACTCTCTCATGTAATCAATTCCTGTGGAATCTCTTAGACTGAGAGATTCCAACCTCTTCTTCGTCCCATTTCTTGTTATGGATTAATTTATTTTCAGTGAATATTTTTCGGTCAAAGAGAGGATGGATGGCTGCAGAGATGATATCAAGAAAATGTCTTGCAGTGTAAGTGAAGGAAACTGAGAAGAATGAGGAAGTAGAACAAGTGATTAATAACTTTTAAGTAGATCTGGGCGACAGGTTTACCAGTTGATGGTCTGGTTGGAGTTGGTATGGTGGTCTTTCTTTACGAGTATCGTATACAAATCGTGGCAAACATTACAAGTTATAGTAATAAAAATAGAAAAATGAGTGAATGGGTATCATCATCATTAACATCTTAACTAGATCATCTCCTTCACCCAAATTACTTTCTAAAGGCAAAGTAGTCTCCTGTTGGATCCTCTAACCAGGGATAGTTTTGTGGGCATTCCATGCAAGTATGTAGTCTAATAGTTTCTCCTGGAAGTTCTCTTGTCGTGATGGGACATGCATTAGCATGATAGCAGTAGGGCTGCCCCTTGACATCACATTTCTCTTTCCAGGGGGCAAAGTCTCTGATGGCAGACAGCTCTGTAGGTGACTGCATCCACTGGAGAACCTGAGTCATCGTCACAAAATAAATGTCATTTTTATCCAGTTGTTCATCCACCCATTGAATCAATGCATCAAAGAACTCTGGGTTGGACTTGAGCCAGGCAGAGTGGAAGAACAATCCCAGGGGAGCCCTGTTAGTCTTGTAATGTCGGTCCAAATTGTGGTTCAGGAAGTTATAAAACTGCTCTCCAGAGAGAATGTTACCACAAGAGTCAACCATTGAACATCCAGAGAGTTCTTCGTCGAAGGAAGGGTCCTCCCTTCTGTCAAGTTCGTTCATAACCATCTCCCAGACTGCATGGGATCGGGTTGGACAGTTTTGGCCGTTTCCATGGCACTTGTGAGGCATCCTAAAGTAAAGAGTATAAGGCCAGAGGGGAGGGTTTCTTAAGGGGGCAGTTATTGTAGAATCATAGAGGAAGGCCTGTTCTTCCATCATAAAGAACTGATTATTCCCTCCAACTCTCAAGTATGGGGCTCGAACTCCGACAATAGAGTTGTCAGTAATGTTGGCAAATCTTTCCAAAATTAGTCTGACACCAGCCATTTCTTTAGCCCACTGTTCGACTGATGCCTCAGACCAATACTTTTCATTGGAAGAGTGAGTAATAGAATGTGCAGCAATTTCATGTCCTCGTCTATGCATCTCCTGGACTGCAGAGTAGTTGGTGTACTTGTGTGACAGGAAGAAGGTTGATTTGATTGAACATCCATTAGGGTTGTTCCTGCCATCCTTGAATAGCCTCTCATACATGTCGATATTGTTGTTATTGATGGCATCGTCAAATGAAATCATAATCATTTGAGGGATTGAGTTGGGCTCAAGTCGTCCAGGAATCTGAGTACCGTCAGGAGAACAGAAACAGT
>Ga0157374_10005958_pt1 | contig 10309 bp, 9 predicted proteins | sample M25metaG_FD_115308 | JGI IMG/M metagenome (GOLD analysis project Ga0157374, IMG submission 115308) | Miscanthus rhizosphere microbial communities from Kellogg Biological Station, Michigan, USA - M2-5 metaG | ecosystem: Host-associated > Plants > Roots > Rhizosphere > Soil | place: USA: Michigan... | reverse complement strand
GATGCCGCCGGTCGAATGTCCGTATTCAGCGGAGTAGTTATTAGCGATGACGCGGAATTCCTGCATAGCATCGACCGGGAGGCTGGTGAGTTGTTGCGGCCGCGTCAGGCCGACGGCATTCGAGACGTTGCCTCCGTCGAGCACGAAATTCTGATTGCGCGCGCGTCCCCCTGCAACACTGAACACCGGATAATTTTCCGCGGTGCCGGAGCCGGTGTCGATCATGACAACGCCGGGGGCGAGAGAGGCGAGAGACGAAGCGGCTCGATTTGGCAAGGGCAACCCAGCGAGCATCTGGCGGTTCACAGCTTGCGACACGTTTGAAGACTGCGATTCGATAAGCGGCGCGGCCTCACTGACGACGATCGATTGATCCTGCTTGCCGAGAACGAGGGTCATGTCGAGGGCAACTGTCTGGCTGACTTGGACTGGAATCGGGCCACGTGTGAGCCTCTCGAAACCGGGGGAATCGGCTTCCACACGATAGCTGCCGGGGACCAGTGCGGCCGCACGGTAAAGGCCGGATTCATTAGTTACCGTAGCGAGTTGGGTACCGGTGTCGATGTTCGTTATCTTTATGTTGGCATTCGGGATAGGCGTATCCGAGGGGTCCTTGACACTGCCTGAAATGACGCTGTTTCCGCTTTGCGCCGAAACTAGCGCAACAGTCGCCAACGCCAGGATGAGATCTCTGAATATAATCACTACTAAATCGATCGAATATTGGTAAATCGAGCATAACTCAGCTCTAATTGAACGTCAAGAGGAAATATAGCTATCTCGATGGACTATAGGATGCAATACTGTCCGGGCTAGGTTTAGGGGGCCGTGCTAGCCTGAAGTTTCCCGCGCCCAAGAATGACGCCCGCCGCCGCATTAAAGAGGACGCCGCTGTTCGATGTGCACACCGGATGCAAGGCCAAAATGGTCGATTTCGGCGGCTGGAACATGCCGGTTCAATATTCGAGTATTCTCGAGGAACACGCCGCGGTGCGGACGGCCGTAGGGCTCTTCGATGTAAGCCATATGGGCGAAATCGAAGTGCGCGGGCCGGAAGCCGGGAAGCTGATCGATTACGTTTCGACCAACCATGCCGCCAAACTGAAACTCGGACAGGCGCATTATTCAGCGCTGCTTTATGAACACGGCGGGTTCGTGGACGACATCCTGGTACATAAGGTTGCGGACGACGAGTTTTTCCTGTGCGTGAATGCTTCGAACCAGGAAAAAGACTTCGAGCATATTTGTGCGGCGAACCATTTTGATGCGGAAGTGGATTTTGCGAGCGAGCGGTATGCGCAGCTTGCGATTCAAGGACCGAAGGCCTTGGCAACGCTTCAAAAACTGACGCAGACGGACCTCGCGGCTATTAAATACTATTGGTTCACGGACGGGAGCGTATCGGGAACTCCCGCGCGGATCGCACGCACGGGCTATACGGGCGAAGACGGCTTCGAAATTTACGTCTCTCCAGGGGACGCGCCCCGGCTGTGGCGGGAAATACTGGCTGCGGGTGAAAAAGCCGGTATCAAGCAGTGCGGCTTGGGAGCGCGCAACACGCTGCGGCTCGAGGCGAAAATGGCGCTTTACGGGCACGAGTTAACGGCTTCAATCAATCCTTTAGAGGCCGACCTGGGTTGGATCGTAAAAATGGACAAGGGCAATTTTGTGGGTCGCGCGGCGCTCGAGAAACCGCCCGCCCGTAGGCTTGTCGGCTTCGAGATGCAGGAGCGCGGAATCGGGCGCGATGGCTACGAAGTTTGGATCGAGGGCCAGCCGGCGGGCTGGGTGACGAGCGGAGGTCCATCGCCGACGCTCAACAAAAATATCGGCCTGTGTTACCTACCTATAGATAAGGCCGTTCCCGGAGTCGCGATTCAGATCATGATCCGTAATGCCCCGGTCGCGGCCATTACCGTTCCGACGCCGTTCTACAAGAGGGCAAAAGCATGAGCTATCCAGCGAATTATCAATACACGAAAGAGCATGAATGGGTGCTAGTTGAGGGCGCTAGCGGAACGATCGGCATCACGGATCACGCACAGCATGAACTAGGCGATATTGTTTTCGTCGATTTGCCGAAAGTCGGCGCGAAAGTTACTAAAGGACAGACATTTGGCTCGGTTGAATCGGTGAAGGCCGTATCCGATATTTATTCACCGGTATCCGGCGAGGTGACTGAGATCAACGAAATACTTTCAAAAACGCCGGAAAAGCTGAACGAAGATCCGCACGGGGCAGCATGGCTGGTCAAAGTGAAGCTCACAGACGGAGGCGAAGCGAAGGAGTTGATGTCGGCCGCCGATTATGAGAAGTACGTAGGGACCGAGTAAGCCACTTGCGTTACTTACCCAAATCGGATTCCGAGCGCCGGGAGATGCTCGCGACCATAGGCGCGAAATCGGAAGAAGATCTGATTTCGTATCTGCCGCCGGATGTTCTCTTCAATCGAAAGCTCAAAATTGAAGACGGCAAGAGCGAATACGAGATTGTCGATTACTTCAAAGAAGCCGCGGCCCACAACGCGAACGGCTACGCGAGTTTTCTAGGCGCCGGCGTTTATAACCATTACCGGCCGGTGCTGGTGGATGCTGTGGTTTCGCGCGGTGAGTTTCTTACTTCGTATACGCCGTACCAGGCAGAAATTTCGCAAGGTACGCTGACGAGTATTTTCGAATTCCAGACAATGATCTGCCAGTTGACGGGCATGGATGTGGCGAATGCGTCCATGTATGACGGTTCGTCGGCTGTGCCTGAAGCGGCGATGATGGCGGTGCGAGTGACGCGGCGGGATCGTGTGTTGGTCGCGCGCACCGTACATCCGGAATATCGCGAAGTGCTCGGCACATATACCAAGCATCAGGGCATTCCGGTAGAGGAGATTGCTTTTGCGAAAGATGGGCGTCTTGATCTGGATGATTTGAACAAGAGGCTGACGGACCAGGTGGCGACGGTAATCGTCCAGACGCCCAACTTTTTCGGCTTATTGGAGCAAGTGAAAGAAATCGCAGCGCTTGTTCAGAGCAAAGGCGCGCTTCTGGGCGTGGTGGTTACCGAGGCGGTGGCGCTTGGGTTGATGGAGCCGCCGCGCGAGGCCGATATTATCGTGGGTGAGTTGCAAAGCTTTGCGATTTCACCGAGCTACGGGGGACCGTACGTAGGAATCATCGCGACGCACGACAAATATATTCGGCAGATACCGGGACGGCTGGTGGGCGAAACCGTGGATGCCGATGGCAAACGCGCCTACTGTCTCACGCTTGCAACACGCGAGCAACATATTCGGCGCGAAAAGGCGACGTCGAACATCTGTACGAATCAGGCGTTGCTCGCTCTGATGGCAACGGTTTTTATGACTGTTTATGGGAAGCAAGGACTGCGCGAGCTAGCCGAACAGAATCTAGCGAAAGCGCATTACCTCGCCGGCAAGCTGCCGCTCGCGTTCGATGCGCCTTTTTTCAATGAATTCGTAGTGCGGGGCAATGGGCGCTCGCCGGAAGAGATCAACGGTGCCTTGCTCGAGAGGAAAATAATAGGCGGACTGCCACTCGGGCGTTTTTATCCGGAGTTAAAAGACTGCATGCTCTTGTGCGCGACGGAAATGAGCCGCCGGCAGGATATGGATACGTTGGCGGCAGGTTTTCGAAAGCAATGATTAAGAAAGTTTCGAAGCATATCGTTCAAAACGAACGGCTTCTGTTCGAGCAAAGTTCGCCCGGCAAATGGGGCTACCAGCTACCGCCGCTGGACGTACCGGCTGTGGATGCCGTCGAAGTGCTCGGTAAAGAGCACGTGCGGGCGGAGATCGCAGATTTTCCGGAAATCAGCGAGTTCGAAGCGCTGCGGCATTTCACGCGGCTTTCAACATGGAATTACGCAATCGATCTGGGTTTGTATCCATTGGGTTCCTGCACCATGAAATACAATCCGCGCGTGAATGAGTTAGTGGCGCGGACGGAAGGCCTTGCGTGGGCGCATCCGTATCAACCGGAAGCATTGGCACAGGGCTGCATGGAAGTCGTTGCTGCGCTCGAGCGGGCGCTCGAGGAAATCACCGGCATGGCTGCGGTCACATTACAGCCTGCTGCCGGCGCACACGGGGAATTCACAGGTATCCTGATGATGCGCGCGCTGCTTGAAACTCGGGGCGACCCTCGAAAGAAGATCTTAGTGCCGGATTCGGCGCACGGCACGAATCCGGCGACGGCGACGATGGTCGGCTACTCGGTCGAGAACATCAAATCGAACAGCCGCGGCATGGTGGATCTGGGAGTGCTGGAGCACGCCGTTACGGAAGACGTGGCCGGACTGATGATCACGAATCCGAATACAGTAGGCGTTTTCGAAGAGAACATCCGGAAGATCTGCGGGCTGCTGCACAAGAAAGGCGCGCTGGTTTATATGGACGGCGCGAACATGAATGCGCTGGTTGGTGTGGCGCGGCCGGGAGATTTCGGTGTGGACGTCATGCACCTCAATCTGCACAAAACGTTTTCTACTCCGCATGGTGGAGGCGGGCCGGGTGCGGGCGCCGTGGCGGTGGCCGAAGTGCTGAAGCCGTTTCTTCCGGGGCCCAGGTTGCAGCGTGCGGGCGACAAGTGGGCGTGGAATTACGATTTGCCGCAATCGATCGGTAGAGTGCGCGCGTTCTACGGCAATTTTGGTGTCTTGGTACGTGCGCTGGCGTACGTGATGGCGCACGGCGGCAATGGTTTGCGGCAAGCGACGCTTGACGCGCTGCTGAACGCGAATTACTTGCGCGCGCTGCTCGAACCGCATTACGAAATCGCCTACAAGGCCCCGAGCATGCATGAATGTGTATTCAGCGACGATCGGCAGGCCAAGAAGGGTGTGCGCACCGGCGACATCGCCAAGCGGCTAATCGATTACGGCTTTCATCCCTACACGGTCAGCTTCCCGTTGATCGTACGCGGGGCGCTCATGATCGAACCGACCGAAACCGAAAGTAAGCAGGAACTGGATCTGTTCGCCGATGCGATGATTTCCATCGCACAGGAAGTGGAAGAGAATCCAGATCTGGTGCGAAAAGCCCCGCACACGACACGCACGCCACGTGTGGATGAAGTCAGGGCTGCACGACAGCCGATCGTACGCTGGCAACGGCCGAAATAACAGCATCTACGGTTGGCTCACACAGCACCTTCACCGTCTCGCCGCGAGGGGCCCAGATATCCGGCGATGTCGGGCCAAACAGAGCGATGACCGGAATGCCGACAGCGGCGGCAAGATGCGTTATTCCGGAATCGTTGCCGATATAGAGCTCTGCGCCCGCCAGCCAGCGGGCGAGATCGAGCACATTTTCAAAGCGCGTGGCTTGGGTAAGTTTTTCTTCAGGCCCAGCAGTCCATTCAACCGGCAGCGGCCGGCGCCGGGCGACTTCTTCAAACGATGCGAGCGGCCAATTCTTGCGCGGGCTTCCGGAGAACGGATGGATGACGACGCTTGCGCGGCGCTCGACCACACCCGGATCGATGCGCGGGATTGCGCCCGGCGGCGCTCCCACCTGCTGAGCAAAAAAATCCACGGCGTGTATTGAGCTTGCCGGATCCGGGAGCGCCGGATGGAACGTGCATGGGATGCCGATCGTTTCCAGCGCGGCGCGGAATTCGGGCCGGTTTGAGCCGTACCAGCTTACGATCTCCTCAAATCGCTTGAGATTCGGTAATTCATAGGTCCCGATACCTACTAGATCGATGCCGGTGGAGGCAATGGCGCGCGTACTCGCGAATTGAATCAGCGGCAGCACCGCGGAAGGCGCCCAGATTTCGGTCTCGCCGCTTGTCAGATGCTGCAGTGCAGGCAGAGATAGGATGCAATCGCCGATGGCGCCCGGACGGATCAGCAGCCTATTCAACGACTACAGGCAGTTTCACTTCGACCGAAGACGGCCGAAAGCACATTTCGTTGTTACAGGCCTGATAACGCAGCTTACCGCTCATGGTGGTCGAACCGGGCGCAACAGTTTGCGGCGCGCTGAAATTAGTGTGAATAAGGAATGAGCCGGTGAGGACAAGCAGGTCTTGATTGCCTACCTTAATTTCTTCCGTCTTCGGATAGGAGATGGATTTCGCTTCGAGAGGCCCGGTCCAGGTGAGCTTCAACGGGATCAGAAATTCGTCTTTGGGTTTATCGCCGTTGACGTGAAAGCCGGGCACAACTGTAACCTTAAGCGTCTGATCGGCAGTCGTGCCATGTTTAAGCACGAACGGATCGGGAGGCGTGACGATGATTTTATTTTGTTGGGCCGAAGCGCAAGGCGGCGAGAGGCAAAGGACGATTAAAGAGGGAAGTAGTGCGCTGCTGCTCGCCAAGAAGGCTCTGGATTTCTTTGAGGTACTCATTTTTACCGGCCAGACCGATATGCGGCGGAAACGCGACTCTTCCCGCTCGATCAATGATAAACGTCGTGGGAAGCGATTCCACACCACCATAAAGCTGGCTGACGGAATCGTCACCCAACAGAACGCGATAGTTCATCTTGTGCGCGGCCACGTAGGGCTTAATGGCATTCCAACCGTCCTCATCCATCGAGACACCCACGACGGCGAATCCTTGCGTCTTGTACTGCTGCTCAAATTCGATGAACCAGGGGATTTCGAGCGTGCAGGGCCCGCACCAAGTGGCCCAGAAGTTGAGCAGGACCACTTTGCCACGGTAGTCGGACAATTTGACAGCCGTACCATTGGCGTCGCGGAGAGTGAAGTCTGCCGCGGGCTTCCGGTTCTTCACAGATTGCGCCTCGGCGGTGAACGGCTCCTTCCCGGAGCAAGACCAGAGCAGGGCCGCGATCGCTGCAGACACGAGTAAGAAAGATTTCGCGGGAACCTGCATCCTTATTTCAGTGTAGCGCCCAGGTTTTCTTCAAACCACGCGCGGCGGCGTTTGCGCCAGCGCGCGGCGAGGGTGAAATCAGGGGAGCGGTGCACGCCAGCATATAGCCAGGCGGCCGTGTCGCAGAAGCTCTCGCAGATGTAGTCGGCAGTGCAGGCAGGACTTTTCTTCACTAAGGAAGATTCGCCCAATTCCCCTCGAGCGCGGGCGGCCGCTTCGGCTTTGATAAGAGCAGCATAGGAGCGGCGCGATGGATTTCCGAGGCGCGCCCACACGAAATGAAAGATCTCGTGCACGGTGATCAGGCGCAGTAGACCGGGTTTGCGGGTGAGCTCGGTTTCGAGGACTATCTTCCGGCGCCGAAGAAAGGTGGCGGCGTGAACCGGAATGCCAGTATCCGGCGCGCCAGAAAGCAGCTTACCGCGATGGGCCGTGAGATGAGGAAGAGCGGCGATCGATATGGGGCGGCCGACGAGTGGAGGTAGACGGGCAGCAGCAGTTTGAATATTGCGGCGGGCGGGTGCGCTAAGACTTGGGTCGACCTGGAGCCGGAGGAGCGGAAGTGGACGGAGCCGGTCTTTGGAGCGACGGGATTTTGGGAGCCGATCCATTGGCAGTATCAAAGAAGTCGGAGTCCTGCACCTGAATTTTATATTTGTCGAGCTCCTGCTTCAGAGCGGTCTGGGTTTTTTCCTGCTGCAAGCGCTGGTCGATGGCACCGCGCGATCGCTCCAGCGTCGCTTTGTCACGGCTCATCAACTTGACGATCAGAAAGCCGCTGGGAATCTGGATCGGCTCGGAATATTGTCCAGGTTCCAGCTTGGCGATGGAGGATTTGATATTGGCAGGAATATTCGCATCGCCCATGGTAAAGGGGCCCAGGTCGCCGCCTTTGGCGGCAGAGGCCTGATTGTCCGATTCGGAGTGGGCAAGCGCTGTAAAATCGTCCCCGGCCTTCAGTTTCTTTTCGAGATCGTCGACTTTCTCACGGGCCTGCGCTTCGGTTCGACTGCCAGCGGCACCGGCGGGCGTGCCGGGCGGACTGAATTGCACGAAGATTCCGCTTAAGTGGACGGTGTCGAAATCGCCAGGATGAGAGTTGAAATAACTTTCCGCCTCGCCAGTTGCCGGAGCTGTAGAGCCCTGCGACATATGCGCCAGGTAGGCCTGGGCCAACATCGTGTCATGAGCAATTTCGATCTGTTCGCGCAAAGGCGACTGCTGATCCAGGTTCAGCTTTTTCGCTGCGTCGGCAAGCTGCCCGCGCATATAGGTCTGCTGTACGAATTTAGGAAGATCCGATTCCAACTGCTTGCGCTGCTCCGGCGTGTACGGTTTCAGCATTTCGAGCGCTTGTTTGGCAGTAATCTGCTTGCCATCAATGGTAGCCACGACGCGATTCGGGTCGAGCGCAGCAACCGCCTCGGGACCACGGGCTTTGGGCTGAGCTGCGGCCGTTGGGGCTGTGGCCGGCGCGGGCGCGGGGGCCGTCTGCGCCCAGGAAACAGCGGCGGCATTGAGCAGGGCAAACAGGAGAAAACTACGTGTCATTAATAATCCGGCCGGTCTTCCGGCAAAAACTCCTACAACCTTAACATGCGGTAGACGACCGCACGGAAGCTAGGGTTGCACGTAAGCCTTGCGCATTGGGGCGCTGGTTGTTCCGGTGACTTTAATATTGTTAACGACCTGGACGGCACCAGCGGTTCGAGCCATACGAGTGGCCGCGCCTTTGTGTTGGGGGACCGCCGTAGTTCCCTCCCAGGTCACTATGCCGTGCTGCACATGGAAGCGAAAACCGTCCTTACCAATCTTGGACTTAGCCAGTTTGGCGTGAATGATGGCCTCGAGCTGCGAGTCGCTTACAGAGTGGCTCGAAGCCGGAGCTGTCTTGGGGGGAACTGTGGCCGCGGCAGGCAAGCTCAGTATTCCAGCCAGGGCAGGCAAAAGCAGAAGGGCAAGAATTCGCGGCATTGCTTCAGTAGTAGGCCAAAGAGCGTATAATTCGCAGATGGATTCGGACAGCCGCAGGGACTTTTTGCGCAAGACTTCATCCGGGGCACTGGCAATAACCGCCGCCTCATACGCGCGGGTGATGGGCGCGAACGAGCGGATCAACCTTGGCTTGGTCGGGGCGGGAAACCGCGGCAACCACGTGATGAGTTTGTTCCAGAACAAAACGCAAGTACAAGTGGTTGCGATTTGTGATGTTTACGGGCAGGCGGTGGAATCGACGCGGCAGAAGGCCGTGGGCTCGGTGGGCTTCGGCGACTACCGGAAGTTGCTCGAATCGAAACCGCTCGATACGGTACTGATCGCCACGCCAGACCATTGGCATTCGCGGATTGCGATTGCGGCGCTGAACGCCGGCAAGGATGTGTACTGCGAGAAGCCGCTGACGCGCACGATTGAGGAAGGACCACAGATCGTCAAAGCGGCGCGCGAGAACAATCGAATTTGCCAGGTGGGGATGCAGCAGCGATCGGCCAAGCATTACCGCGAAGCGAAGGAAAAATACTTCGAGACCGGAAAGCTGGGCGCCATCACGCTGGCGCGTACCTGGTGGTATGGCAACTCCTGGCATTTGAGGAAAGCGCCGCCGGAGTTGCAGACGCAGCCGCACGATTTAGATTGGGCTGGATTTGTGGGTCCGTTGAATTGGCGGGACTACAATCCGCAACAATTTTATAACTGGCGAGCCTATCTCGACTACGGCGGCGGGCAGGTGACCGATCTGTTCACGCATTGGATCGACGTCGTGCACATGTTTACCGGCAGAGAAATTCCCTGCGCAGCTTCGGCCGCAGGGGGAGTTTACTACTATCGCGACGGCCGCACGGCACCGGATACGATCAACGTGCTTCTGGAGTATGCCGAGCCGAAACCGTTTACCGCGACGTTTGAAGCGACGCTTGCGCCGGGGATCAAGGGAGAGGCGATTGAGATGTGCGGCACCGAAGGACGGTTGTGGATCGACCGGTCACGGTATGAATTCTATCCTGTGGGGTCCAAGCAACCAAGCGACGTAGTAAAAGCGGAAGTGATCGAAGGAGTGCGCGATTCGCTGACGCAGGACCATGTGAACAATTTCCTGGATTGTTTGAAATCGAGGGCAAAACCGAACGGAGATGTTTTGATCGGACATCGTTCGGCACAGGCTTCGCACCTGGGTAATATTGCCTACGAGCGGAAGCGGCGCATTCCTTTCGATACGGTCCGGGAGGAGATTCTTCCGCTGTAAAAGGCGAAGAAACAGCGTTTTTTACGAAACGAATTCCCCGGCTGCGATCCATAGGAGCGAAGTAGCCGCCATGCCCGCCTTGTGATACTTTGAGCTTGAAATGCGCTTTTCCCTCGTGTGGCTGATGCTGGGTGTTTTTGTTGCGTCCGTTGGGCTGCTTGCACAAGAGCAGACGACGGAACCCAAAGAGGCACCAGGCAGCCAGGTAAAGGGGAT
>Ga0157374_10005957_pt1 | contig 10310 bp, 8 predicted proteins | sample M25metaG_FD_115308 | JGI IMG/M metagenome (GOLD analysis project Ga0157374, IMG submission 115308) | Miscanthus rhizosphere microbial communities from Kellogg Biological Station, Michigan, USA - M2-5 metaG | ecosystem: Host-associated > Plants > Roots > Rhizosphere > Soil | place: USA: Michigan... | reverse complement strand
CGGATTCGTTCACGTGGCAGTGTTCATCGCCACCTTCGCCAACTCGAACTGGATGGACCGGTTCCGGAGCCGGGTACGGAACTCAACCTGGATGGCGCTGCAGTCGGCCAGATTACCAGTGCCGCCGAATTGCCTCTGGCATCCGGCATCCGGCGCTTCGCATTGGCAATGATCCGCAGTGAGGCCGAGGCGAAGAACCAGGCACTCGGCTATAGTGCCAACGCCGGAACCGGCACAATTCTGGCCCAACCACCCGCGCTGCAATGAAACGGCCGCGGGGCCTATATGATCGATATTGACGGAATTGAATTATGAGCGACACGCCAAAATTCGAAGTGATTGATCGCCGCAAAATGAAGAAGGAAGAGGAGCAGGAGAGCCCCTCCTCCTCCCCGTCCACCGCCGCGACGCCCCCGCCCCCACAGGAAGCCGAGCCGAAGGCAGCCGGACCGCGCCTCGTCCAGACCGAATCCGCCGAGCCGGAAGCTGCTAAGCCGCCCCGGTCCGAATCGCCCTCCGATGCTGCCGAGGATGATCTAGCGGGTGAGATGCCTCCCCTGCCCAGCGCCGAAGAAATGCGCGAGCAGGAGTCCGCATACGAGGCTTCTGCGCAGCGCGTTGAAGATCTTCTGCGTGCGCAGAATCCCACGATGGGAGCGCAGCCTCCTATCAAGTTCGAGCACCTCGTGCAGCAGCTCTATCTTTCCGCACTCATGCAGATGGGTGCTGCAACGCCGGAAGGGCAGCGCCCGCGCGTTGACATCATCGGCGCCCGCCAGAGTATTGACCTGCTCGGCGTACTTGATGAAAAGACCAGAGGCAACTTGACCGAGACCGAAGCACGCATGCTTGAGACGGTCCTTTTCGAACTGCGCATGACTTTCCTCGAACTCAGCAAGATGATTTCACTGCAGGGCGTGCCGGCACCGCCTCCCAAGCCGGAAAAACACTAGCGGGCATGGAGGGCCGGCTGACATTTCTGGGGAGCGGAACTTCAATGGGAGTTCCGACACTGGGGTGCAGCTGTGCCGTGTGTACCTCGACAGATCCGCGCGACCGCAGGCTGCGCCCATCCATTCTTCTGCAATGGCGGCACGATGACCGCGAGCGCGTGGTCCTGATCGACACCGGTCCAGACTTTCGGGAGCAAGCACTGCGCAACAAGCTGACGCGCGTCGATGCGGTCTTTTACACCCATGCTCACGCCGACCATATCTTCGGACTCGATGATCTTCGTCCCCTCAGCTTCACCGTTTTCCGCGAAGGCGGCCGGATTCCGCTGTTTGCATCGCGCGAAACAGAAGAGACACTTCGCCGCGTCTACGACTACACCTTCTCACCGCACGCCACGTATCCCAACCGTCCACGCGTTCAGATTGAACCGCTTAGCGATGCGACCTGCGCCTTCGGTGTCAATTTTCGCAGGATTCCCGTGCTTCATGGTCAACAGGAAATCAGTGGATTCCGTTTTGGAAGGACGGCATATCTGACCGATGTGAGCGAAATCCCGGAAGAGACGTTCTCGCTTCTCGGCGATCTGGATCATGTGGTGCTTTCTGCGCTGCGGCACAAGCCCCATCCCAGCCATGCAACCGTGGAGCAGGCAGTCGGCTGGGCGCGCCGCATCGGAGCAAAGCAGACATGGCTCACGCACATTGCTCATGAACTTGGACACGAAGAGACGAATGCCGGGCTTCCTGACAACATTCGCCTGGCTTATGACGGACTGAGCTTCCCCATCGAAATGGGAGACGTTTGCGCATGAGCGAAAGAATGATCGCAAGCATTCCGGTTTACAGATCACTCGCGGAGATTCCGGCGAACTTCGGGCCAAGCATCGCGGCCATCGGCAACTTCGACGGCGTTCATCTCGGCCACCAGCAGATCTTGAGATCTGCCGCAGCCGAGGCGCACGATCGCCGCATGAGGTCGGTTGCGATCACCTTCGATCCGCATCCCGCGCAGGTGCTGTACCCGAAAGACGCTCCCAAGCTCCTCACGTTTCTGCCGCAGAGGATTGAACTCATGGCGCGCACCGGGGTGGACGCCATCTTCGTGTTGCCGTTCAATGCCGAATTTTCGCGTGTTACGGGGCGTGATTTTGTACAGGACATCCTTGTAGGCAGGCTTGGTATCCGTGGGATTCACGAAGGCGCGAACTTTCGTTTTGGCCACGGCGCAAAGGCGGGTGTGAGCGAACTTCGCGCTTTCGGGGAGGAATTTGGTTTCGACGTGCAGGTGCACCGGGCCGTTCGTGTTCATGGCCTCGAGGTCTCCAGCTCCGTGGTTCGCAGTTCAATAGGCGCAGGGGATGTTCGCCGGGCGCGATGGATGCTGGGCCGCGTCTTCGGTGTGCGTTCCAATCCCGCCAAGGGTCGTGGCATAGGCACAAAGCTGCTTGTGCCCACCGTCAATCTGGCCTCCTATGAGGGGCTGCTACCGGGCTTCGGCGTCTACCTGACGCGATTGACGATCGGCGACCGTTGCTTCCATGCTGTGACGAACGTTGGGAACCGACCAACCTTTGAGGGCGTTGGCTTCGGAGTGGAGACCCATATTCTGAATTTCGAGCCGGTGGATCTCTCCGATGACACGCCACTCTATCTGGAATTTCTTGGCCGGTTACGCGGCGAGATGAAATGGCCTTCGACTGAAGCTTTGAGGGCGCAGATCCTGAAGGACGTCGCGCGCGCCCAACGCTACTTTCGACTGGTGCAGGCGAGGAGCCCGGCCGAGACGGCGTAAGGTTCAATCGATTACTGTCGCACATACATCGAATTTTCGGGTGGATTCCGATCAGGATCCGCCCTGCATCGGTTGCCCTAAGTCACAACCGTGGCATCTGCGCTTGGCATACAATTTCAGCATGCCCTTTCCTGAAATTCGTCTGCGCCGCCTGCGCCGTACTGAATCGCTTCGAGCGTTGGTTCGCGAAACAACACTCAATCCCGGCGACCTGATCTATCCGCTCTTTGTCTGTCCCGGTGAGGGCTTGCGTAATCCGATTCGTTCCATGCCCGGAGTCTTCAATTTGTCCGTTGATCAGGCTGTGCGTGAGGCGGAAGAGGCTGCATCCCTCGGTGTTGGAGGTCTGCTCTTGTTTGGCCTTCCGGAAAGCAAGGACGAAAAGGCAACCGGCGCGTGGGACAACAACGGCATCGTTCAGCGAGCCCTGCGTGCGGTTAAGCAAAGCTCTGCGGCGAAAAAGCTGGTTTTGATTGCTGACGTCTGCCTCTGCGAGTACACCAGCCATGGCCACTGCGGAGTCGTGGTCGAATCGGGCGACAACTACGAAATCGACAACGATCCTTCGCTCGAACTGCTAGCGAAAACCGCCGCAAGCCTTGCTCGAGCCGGTGCCGACATCGTCGCACCCAGCGACATGATGGATGGCCGGGTAGCCGCAATCCGCCGCGCACTCGATGCCGACGGCAACACCAACATCCCCATCCTCAGCTACGCTTCGAAGTTTGCATCGGCGTTCTACGGACCCTTCCGTGAAGCTGCGGATTCCGCTCCGCAATTTGGCGACCGTCGCAGCTATCAAATGGACGGCGCCAACCTTCGCGAGGCGATGCGCGAGATCGAACTCGACCTCGCCGAGGGCGCGGACATGATTCTGATGAAACCCGCCATGCCTTATCTCGACGTAGTTCATGCCGCACGTGAGCGCTTCGGCGTTCCGATGGGCGCATATCAGGTATCCGGCGAATACTCGATGCTGCACGCCGCCTTCGAAAAGGGCTGGCTCGAGCGCGATCGCGCCATGCTGGAGTCGCTTGTGGGAATTCGACGCGCAGGAGCCGACTTCATAGCCACCTACTTCGCCAAGGATGCAGCAAAGCTGCTGTAGCACGTCTTCGCTCAGACTAGCCCGGAACATACCAGCCGCCCTGAGGCTCTCAGCAGCACTCGATTCCTCAACGTGCAGCTTGCCTTTTCTGTACGATGAAGAGACCGGTCAACAACATCATGCTGTTTTTGACCGACTGACCGCGCATGAGTACTCTCGAAATCCTCAGCCTGCTTTTCATGACAGCTGCCGTATTTGGTTTGCTGAGTGCGCGCTGGCTGCGATTACCCATCACTATCGGCACCATGATGCTGACCGTGCTCGTTTCAGCTTCGTTGATCCTCGTTGCTTCTCGCGTACCCGGCATTCATCAGTGGGCCGCGCATCTCATGCAGCAGATCGATTTCGAGACCCTCATCTTGCACGGGATGCTGCCTCTGCTCCTGTTCGCAGGCGCCTTCCTTCTCGATCTCGAACATCTCGAGCGCGAGAAGTTCACCGTCTCGCTCCTCTCCATCGTCGGTACCACAATTTGTTTTCTCCTCGTCGCGATCTGCATGCACTGGCTGAGCGCCGGCCGCCTGCCATGGATCGAATGCTTCATCTTCGGCGCGCTCATTTCGCCTACTGACCCCATCGCTGTACTCGAGATGCTGCGCCGCGTTGGTGTCTCGCGCCGCATCGAAGCACAACTTGCCGGCGAGTCGCTCTTCAACGACGGCATCGGCGCGGTTCTCTTTCTCACGATGCTCGCTATCGCCCGCGGCAATGCGCCCACTCCCTGGTACATTGCGGGCTTGCTGATTGCCAAGGCCGGGGGTGCAGTTGCAGTCGGCATTATCGCCGCCTGGATCACATCGCGATTTATGCGTATGCTCGATTCCTACAAGATCGACATCCTCTTCACCGTCTCACTGGCCGTCGGCGGCTACGTCCTGGCCGACCGGCTTCACCTTTCTGCTCCGCTCGAAGCCGTCGTCGCGGGCATCGCCCTGCGCCACTTCAATCGCCGCCTGCCCGAAGATCGCATTGCCCATCAAGAAATTGATCGCTTCTGGGAAGTCATCGATGAGATTCAGAACTGCGTTCTCTTTGTGCTCCTCGGCCTTGAAGCCATGGCTATCACCCTTGACACAACCGCTGTACGCGCAGGCCTCACCGCCATCGGTTCAGTGAACCTGGTGCGCTTCGTTGCCGTAGGAGTCCTGCTCGGAATCGCTCGCCTCTGCAAGCCCGAATACAAAAGCTCGCTCTTCGTCCTCACGTGGGGCGGCCTGCGCGGCGGTCTCTCCATCGCCTTGGCTCTTTCAGTTCCTGAAACACTCGGTCGAACATGGATACTCGGCGCGACCTATCTTGTGGTCGTCTTCTCGATCGTTATTCAGGGCGGATCGATGAACTGGATCCTCCGCTCCCTCAAGACCCGGCGAATGGCCGCCTGAACTCAACGGCACGATTTTCGAGCGAATTCCTTTGAGACCATTGGATCATGTGCTCTCCTGAAAGCAGCCAATGCGCGAATTCCTGGAACGCTACTTTGAATTCACTCATCTGGGCACGAACTGGCGCACCGAAATTCTTGCCGGCGTGACCACCTTCATCACGATGGCCTACATCGTGCTGGTCAATCCCGCGATTCTCTCTGCGGCGGGGGTACCTCTCCACGCGGCCACTGCAGCTACCTGCCTTTCGGCAGCGTTCGGTTCGCTCCTGATGGGAATAGTCGCGCGGTATCCCATCGCGCTGGCGCCCGGTACGGGTCTCAATGCCTACTTCACGTACACGGTCTGCCTCAAGATGCACGTTCCCTGGCAAACCGCCCTCGGAGCCGTCTTCATATCGGGAGTGCTGTTTCTCGCGCTCACTGCAGCCGGCGTTCGGCAGATGATTCTGCGCTCCATCCCACACGAGCTCTACGCGGCTGTTGCGAGCGGCATTGGCCTGTTCATCGCGTTTATCGGATTTCACAATGCCGGCATCGTCGTCAGCGATCCCGCAACCCTCGTCAGTCTCGGAAACATCCGCAATCCGACTGCGGCTCTAGCCCTTTTTGGCTTGATTCTCATGGTCGCGCTCGAAGTCAGGAAAGTTCGCGGCGCAATTCTCATCGGCGTTCTTGCCACGAGCGGAATCGCGTGGGCTTTTGGGCTTGTTCATTGGAACAACCAGAGCATTGGCCTCCACGACCTCACGCAAACAGCTCTGAGGCTCAACATTCATGGAGCGCTCAGCAGAGGGCTGCTGGAGATCATTTTCGTGTTTTTCTTTGTCGATCTTTTCGACAATCTGGGCACTCTCGTCGCGGTTACGAAGCGAGCCGGTCTTATCGCTCCCGATCGCTCCATACCGCGGCTCAATCGCATTCTCTTTGCCGATGCGACGTCGACCATCTTTGGCTCGCTTACTGGTACCTCGACCGTCACCAGCTACGTCGAATCCACCGCGGGCGTGGCCGCCGGCGGCCGCTCGGGAGTCACCGCGATCGTTGTCGGCTTGCTTTTTCTTGTCGCCATGGCCGCAGCTCCGTTTGTAGGCCTGGTTCCGAACGCCGCCACCGCACCGGCACTCATTCTTGTCGGTTCCATGATGCTGGCTACGATCACCGAGATCCGCTGGCACGAGCCACTGGTCGCCATTCCCGCATTCTTGACGCTTGTGCTCATCCCGCTCACCTACTCCATTGCCAACGGCCTTGGCTTCGGCATCATCGCGTGGGCCCTCCTCCATCTCGCTACGGGCAACTGGCGGCGCCAGGACTGGCTCCTCTACATACTCGCTGTTCTTTTCACGCTGCGCTTCATCTACATTGGCGCAAGCTAGCGGTGGTTCCAGGCAGCCCTCTAGTGCCTGTCCGGTCTATCATTTCGATGTCTCAGATGCGTCGCTCAATATGGGCATGAAACACGCGTTCAAGCTGCGAAAATGTGCACCGCTGGTGCTGGCACTCTGCACGCCGTTTGCAGGCGCCCAGCGGTATTCTCAACTTGAAACGCCAACTCCTCTGCCGTCCGGATCAACCCTGGTCGTCGGTTTCCTGGGAGGATACGACCGATGGAATGATGAACACCGCAGCATTCGGCAGCTGGTCCTCAGGCTGCGCGAAAGGCCCGGCGTTTATGCCGAATCCATCTCCAATCATCGCCGTTCCCTTGCTCTCAAATTGATACGTCAGGCTCTGGATACAAATCGCAATGGAGAGCTTGACCCTCAGGAAAGAAGCAAGGCACGCGTAATCCTATTGGGTCAAAGCTGGGGCGGTGCAGCCGCGATCGCCACAGCCCGCGATCTCGAGGCACTGGGCGTTCAGGTTTTACTCACAGTCCAGGTTGATAGCGTCGGAGTTCGCGACGATCTCATCCCGTCCAACGTCCGGTCGGCCGTCAACTTCTACCAGCACGACCCATTCACAACCATCCACGGCAGAAAAAAGATTCGAGCCGCTGACCCTGTAGCAACAAAGATCCTCGGCAATTTTGAATCGACGTATACCTTCCGCTCCATCGACGAATCGAATGCTTCGAAAGCCAGGCAGGTCTTCGGAGGCAGTCACACGAAAATGGAACTCGACCCGCTTGTATGGAACCGCGTAGAACAATACATTGTGGATGCAATTGCAAGGAGACTGCCATGATCCGCGCCGCACTTTTGAGCCTGATCCTCTGCGTTGTTCCTCTTTCCGCCCAGACGCACGAATTCGATCTGCAGCCCGGAGCCGGCTGGATCGACACCAACATCGACCTCACCGCCGGCGATACTCTCCACATAGCTGCAACCGGACAGCTGCAGTACTCCAACGCACGCCAGGCGAACGGTCCCGCCGGCCTTCCCCGCGGATTCGCCGACCTCATTCGCAATCTTCCCGTGAACTCCGCCGGTCGCGGCGCGCTTGTCGGGCGGATCGGTTCCATCGAGGCAGCCAGGCCATTCCTTATTGGCGAGTTGATGAACAGCCAGGCGCCTGTCACAGGCCGTCTCTTCCTCTCCATCAATCAGATGAGCCTCGACCAGGCCACCGGCTCTTATCACGTCACGGTTGAGCGCAAAGCAGCTCCGGCCGCACAAACCTCGGCGCGACAGAACGTCAAGGTTCCTGCATTCCCTCAGCCGCTCATCGACTCCATCCCACGCCGCGTCAGCGATCCCAATGACGCTCCCGGCGACCGCGTCAATTTCATTCTCATCGGTTCACAAGACCGCGTTCAGTCGGCACTCAAAGCTGCCGGCTGGGTCGCAGTCGACCGCACCGAAAAAGACGCCATCGTTCGCGGCATCTTCGCCAGCCTATCGAAGGAAGCCTACGTAACCATGCCCATGAGCGAGCTTCGCCTCTTTGGCCGCGCTCAGGATTTTGGCTACGCGCAAGCCGATCCCCTTCGCGTCGTCGCATCCAGGCATCACTTCCGCATCTGGAAGCTTTCCCAACAACTCGGCGGGCAGACGGTCTGGGCAGGAGCCGGAACGCATGACATCGGTTTCGATCGCGATCAGCGCAACAATGGAGTCACCCACAAGATTGATCCGAATACCGACGGCGAGCGCGATTACATTCGCGACAGCCTCACGCAGACCGGCATGGTGGTGAAGACCGACTACATTACTCCTACTGATCCGGTCACGAGCGCCAAAACCGCCACCGGCTCAGGATTCACCTCCGACGGCCGCACTGTTCTCATCTATCTCTCAGACGATGTGGGCAACGTCTCTGCGGGCTTCAGCGACATATTCTGCTCCGTCCTCAAGCAGAACAACCCCGGCGGTGGCGAATGGGGGCCATGCTCGCGCTACATCGACTCGCCCGGAAAAGAAGATGTGAAGCTCGAGCCGCTCTCAAAGAAATACCGCGTCCTTATCGTCCCGGGAATTCTAAGCTCCTGCGTCTCTGATTCGCCGGCCTTTCAGGAAGGGCAAGCCGCGCTGAAGGCGGAAGGAGTTGACGTCGATCTGCTCCAGGTTCCCAACGACTCCTGCGAATCCAATGCCAAGATGATCGGCCAATACCTGCGCGAACACAGCGCCAGCGACAATCGCAAATACATTCTCGTCGGCTACAGCAAAGGCGGCCCTGATATCCAGGTCGCGCTGGCGCAGGAAGATGGAGTAGCCAACAAGGTAGCTGCGTTTGTCACGGTCGCCGGAGCTTCCGGCGGATCACCCGTCGCCGACCTTTTGCCCGCCATGGCAGAAAAATACATGAAGACCGTCCCTCTCAAAAGCTGCCAGGGAGATCTCTCAACCGGCTTCAAGAGTCTTCAGCGCCAGGCACGCCAGGCGTTCCTGACCGCGCATCCTTCATCTCCGGTCCCAACCTATTCGCTTATCGCAAAATCAGATCAGTCGACAACATCCAAATCCCTGCTTCAGACGTGGCGCGTGCTGTCCTCATACGGTTCGGCGCAAGACGGTCAACTCCTGCGCGACGACGCCATTGTGCCCGGCGCGAAGTTCCTCGGAGCTGCCCTGGCGGATCATTTTGCTGTCGCATTACCATTCGACAAATCAACCGAAGCCAGCATCCGTTCCGGCATGGACAAGGCCGCGTACCCGCGCGCGGCCCTGCTCGAATCCCTGGTGCGGTTTGTGATCAACGACCTTGGAAATCAGTCCGGAAACTGAAGGGTGTCGATCATCTGGCTGAATGTCGGTTCGAGGTCGGCCATCTTTGACTTCTGCCCGGCAAGTGCCGTGTACCACAGGCCTGAACTCCGTGCCACGGTATACAGGTAAACCACCTGTTCGGGATCTTGCTGCGCTGAGGTCTTCGTAGTCATTCGCGTTTTCAGAGCCGTCTTGTTGCCGACCTGTACGCGCTGCGATTTGTCCGCCTTCAGATTTGCATCGCCTTTCTGCAAACCATCCAGGAATTCCTTTGTGCTCGCATCCAGATTTGTACTTGCCGCTCCTGCCTGCGGCACATAGTAGTCAATCATCGCGCCATTGATCAGCTCGGCACCGCCGTTCTGTCCTTTGGCAACCCCGCCTTGCGGCACAATGTAAAGGCTTCCGCCGGGCTCCGCCTGTCCCGCCTGCCACGCCGAGGGATAGCCCATCGAAAAACCATTCGCTGGATAGTCCTTCATCCCCGCTGGGAGAGTGGTTCGCCCGCTCGCCCCCTCCTTAGCCTGGATCAGCTTCCCGGGCTGCGGCTTGGGCGGTGGAACCGTTGCAACGAGTCTCTTGACCTTCGCAAAGTTGCCTGTGCTCGCCTTGTAGTTCCGCTGTGGATAGAACTTGATGTCGTCAGAGACGTACTGCACGCGACTACCCGTCGCAGGATGCGACGACATCCAGAGCGCCAATCCGCGCGGTTCCGCCGCAGTACCCTGAGTCTTGACGAGTTTCTCGAAAAACTGCGGGAGTTGCAGTGGATCGTAGCCCGCCGACGACATCATGCGCGCGCCATTCAGATCCGCGTCTTTCTCGTAACCCCGAGAGAATTTCATCAGCACTGAATTCTGCCCCAGGCTCGTTCCTGCCTGCGTAATCTGGCAGACCATCCCGCATTGCCCGTTCTGGTCCG
>Ga0157374_10005955_pt1 | contig 10311 bp, 8 predicted proteins | sample M25metaG_FD_115308 | JGI IMG/M metagenome (GOLD analysis project Ga0157374, IMG submission 115308) | Miscanthus rhizosphere microbial communities from Kellogg Biological Station, Michigan, USA - M2-5 metaG | ecosystem: Host-associated > Plants > Roots > Rhizosphere > Soil | place: USA: Michigan... | reverse complement strand
CTGCTCCGGCCCCTCGCCCACAATAATCAGGTGCACATCGCGGCCGGGATGCATCTGGCGCAAATGTTGCAGCGCGGAAACCATGTCGATATGCGCTTTTTCGTGCGAAAGCCGGCCTATGCACAGGATCGTTTTGACGTCTGGCGAAAGCCCGAGATCGGCTTTCCGGCGCTGCAGAACTGCGTCCGCGGCACGAAAGGGTGGGTGATTGGGGATGGTTACCGCGTTGTGCAGGACGGTAATGCGCTCCGCGGGTAATCCACGTTCGACCAGTTGCTGTTCGAAGGCGCGATTCATGGTGACCACCCGCTCCGCCGCCCGAAGCGACCACCGGTCCAGACTGTTGTAGATGGGCGAACGCAGCGAAGTGTTGGTATATCCGTGATGAAAAGCTACCCACGGCGTTTTGCTGTAGATGCCCGAGGCGCGCACCAGGGCGTGAGACTTGACGGCGTGAGTCTCGATTAAATCCGGCTGGACACGAGCATGCAGCTGGCGCAGGCGGGAGAGAACACGCACATCGAACAGGAAATTTTCCGGGATGCAATGCAGAGGCAGACTCAACTGCTGGGCTGCTTCAGCAAATTCACCTCTCCGGTTGTGGCCCAAACTGCGCTCGAAGGTGACAATAATCAGGTCGACTGACGGTCCTGTGCTCAGCTTTCGCGCCGATTTGCAGAACTGGAAAAAATTTTTCGCCGGCCCCGACACGATCATGGTCTCGAACAGCGCGAGGATCTTAATCGGCAGGGAATATTCCCGGCGCTTGTCCGATTCCCCGGTACCGAGAACGAAAGAAGGTGGATTGACCTCGGCTGACCTCTTCATCGTGCCTGGACCGCCGGGGCGGTTCGCGACGCCGCCGCGTTTGATATCACTTGCCGGTAAACGTCGATGGTTTTACGTGCGCTCGAGGCCCAGGAGAGTTCGGTCTTGGCCAGGTGCGCCGTGGCCCGCTCCATCGCGTGTCGCCGCACAGGATTGGTCAAGAGGTCCTTAAGCGCTGCGGCCAGATCTTGCGGATCACCCGGCTTTACTAGGATTCCGTGGATTCCATCGCTGATGACATCGGGAATGCCGCCAATGCGGCTGGCGACAATCGCCTTGCCGAATGCCACCGCAGTCATCAATACTCCGCTCTGGTCAATGCTACGGTAAGGCAGGACAACCAACGCGGCCGAACGAAACAAGTGTGGAACTTCGTCCTCGGCGATGTAGCTCAGCCGCCAGACTGCTTGCGGTTCAATCCCCAAATCGCGCCCAGCTTGCGTAAGGGAGCCGGATCCATGTTCGGCATGCCGGCCACCAGCAATTCCGTTTGGGCGCGAACATTCGTCGGCAATGATGCGAAGGCGCGAATCAGAACATCCAGGCCCTTGTAAGGTTCAACGCAGCCAAAGAACATGACCACCTGGTTTGCGGGTGGTTTTGCTGAGTCATTGTTTTCGAACCCCAGGTAATAATCCAACACGCCATGCGGAATCACGTGGATGCGGTCCGCGGAAGCCCAGTTCCTTTCCACGATCTGTCGTCGGCTGAACTCAGAGTGCACAATGACAGCCTGAAAATGGCGGAGAGCTGAAGCCCACCCCAATTTTTGATGGAGACGCTGCATGACGGTACCGTGGGGGCTGGTGTTGTGCACGGTGAGTACAAGGGGGGCGATCGCACTCAGGCCGTTCAAGTATAACCCGTCCAGCAAGGGCGCCGGCAGCCACTGAAAATGGATTACGTCGGGCTGAAGCTCTCGTACCCGGCTTACAAATTTCCGCATGTCGAATAGGTGCTCAGGCGCCTTCATCACCTTCCCGGCAGCTCGAGACAACGCTCCCGACCTTTTCCGATGGCTCGCGTGGTAAAAGTGATTCCACACTTCAAACCCGTTGGCCGGGCGCTTCCATTGCGTCCCGCGAAATTCGCTACGCGCCAGCACTACGCGGTGCCCGTGGCGGGTTAAGGCGTCACAAAGCGAGTAATCGTAGGGTAACGAAAAACAGGAAGCATCCACCACTACGACCTTGACCGAGCCGGCTCGTGGGTCAAACGAGATTTCAGGAGGCAAGTTTGGGTCCTGAAGCTGAGGACTGGCCAGATTCGTCAAAGTAGTTGAGCACGAATGCTTGGGAGATTCGCCTCCGGCGCGTGGTTCGAAAGCATTTCTTTGTCAAGAGCCCAAACTTCGTTTTTCGAAGAAGCCGAGATAGTGGGTGGAGCAAATCTTGATGCCCGCCAGAGCGGGATATAAAAGCGGCGCGAATCGCCCCATCCTACGTGTAAGCGGCGGGGCCACGGTAACCCTCTCAAAGTGACGCCGGCAAAACGCGAAGAGATCGCTTATCTCATTCTTGCCCACTCCCCGCACATTGGGATTGCAGGGGTTGTCGACGAAGAAATCGTACCAAACGATATGGCCTGCCGGCTTCAGAACGCGAACCATTTCACTCGCGATCTGATGCTTGGAGGGCCCATGGAGAACCGAACTGAACACGGCGAACTGCAGCACCAGATCAAATCTTTGGTCGGCGAAGGCTAGCTGGGTGGCGTTTCCAACCTCGATGTTTGCGTCTCTCAGGACTCCCTGTTTGGCTTCCGCAATCCCGGCCGACCGGAGATCGATACCAAACAGGTTCTGAGGTTTCGCGCCCAAGCCCACGAGTTTCTGTAACCAGAATCCGGAGCCGCAGCCCACGTCGAGAACTTCCGTGGAATCGAGCAGTTGGCAACCAACCCCCCGCCGGTTTGCCAGCAAATGTCGCTCGAGTTCCCGCCGGATAAGCAAGTTCCCGGATTGCGCGATGAGTATCGATCGGCTGGGACCACGCGGTTGCGGTCCGCGTAAACCCCGCGAATTCGCAATTCTTCCGCTTCTAGCTCGTGCCGCAAACGTTGCTCTTCGTCGTCAACGGGTTCTCCGGCTTCCCGGCGCCCAACTGTTGGGTTTACCTCTTCCGGTTGTGTGTTGTAAAGGAGCGCCATCGTCTGCTTTCAATCATGCTACTTCGGCCCGATCAGGCTGATCCGTATTTTGCTGGCGAGCCCAACTGGCGCATCCGGTGGGTGACGTGATGCACGGTGGAAGTAAATCGGGCAAAATTCACGTCGGGCCCAATGCCGTACCGCCTGAGTTCCATCCGGGGTGTATCGACGGTGTTGGGACCAGAAATGGTCGATACTGCGGTGGATACGCCCACCGACTGTAGGATGTCCATGGTCGACCGATCATAGTCGTCTCGCAATCCATTGGGGTAAGCGAAGGAATCGCAGGCCTGACCGGTCAAGCTCTGCACTAGCTGGATGGAACCTGAAATCTCCTCCCGTTTTTCCCTGTCAGATAGCCGGCTCAGGATAGTGTGGTTATGAGTATGGCCGCCGAAGTTCACCAAACCTGATTTCACCAGGCGTTGAATCGAATCCGTTCTTAAGATGTGATAAGGCGAGGCAGCATCGAATCGGCGGTCGGGATCGACCTCCAGCGACCGGCAGATGTCAGCCACCAGACCATCGATCGTATAGGGATGATGGGTCTTTAGTGATTGGCGCAGGGCGATGCTCGCCCGCTCCTTTTGCTCCGCACTCAATAGATCATAGCTCGCTCCGTCCCACAGCAAAGAGCGCTTGGTTGTCAGACTCAGAGCCAGGTTCAGCCGGCAAAAAGCTGGGATTTGATCGGAATCGACATAACTCGTTGTCAAGAAGATTGTTGCCGGGCACTCATAGTGAGCCAGGATGGGAAAGGCGACCTCGTAGTTGTTTTGGTACCCGTCATCAAAGGTAATGACCAGCGTGGGGCCATCCAACGAGTCCGAATTCAGCAGGCTGGCCGCGTCGCTGAGTGGAATCACGCGGAAGTGTCGTTTAACGTACTCAATTTGGCGGCCAAAGCTCTGCTCGTCGAGAAAACACCAGTCTGCAACCTCCAGCGGATCACGGATAACCGCGTGATACATCAGGATTGCCAGTTGCTTGCGATACAGACAGGACTGCAGCAGGCGAGGCAGGCCAATGGTGGATAGCATGCCAGTGCCGAGATTCAACAGTGATTCCTTCAGAGTGCGACTCATTCGACGTTGGATGTTGGCAGACGGGTGGTGAGCTGTGATCTGCGGATGTTCGACCCTCAGAATTTACGGTTGCGACATTTCTGGGAAGTTGACGGCTCTGGTTTCGCACCGGACTCCTCCGGTTACCTTGTCCAATGCTTCCGCAAATTTCTCCGCCATACCCAAGTGGCTGTAGCGCGCGATGGCACTCGAATTTCCCTGGTAGGAGACGCAGCCCTGATTGCGATATTCGCGATACGCCCTAAGCAAGTAATCCTGTAGTTGAGCCTTGGAAGAGATGTGATCCCCGGCCTGAGTTTCGTCGAGAACCTTGGTCATGGCTCCGCGATTGCCTCCAATCGCAAGAATCGGACGCGCCGCCCCCAAGTATTCGAAAAGTTTGCCGGTATGCAGTCCGGTGTCCTTGGGATGAGTCCAGCTGAGCAACAACAGAAGTTGCGATTCCATCTCCCGTTGCAAAACTTCTCGACGAGGAATCGATCCGCTCAATTCCACCACATTCTCCAGGCCATAACGCCGGATGAGCGGGTTGAGCCAGGGGTAGACCGGACCGTAGAAGCGAACTCGCACTTGATCTAGGTCCATGAATTTTTCTTTGCCCAAATCGTGTAGAACTTCAAACAGTTGGGTAGGGTCTCTTTGCCCTTGATACAACATGCCCGCGTGAGTGATGGTAAATTTCTTGCTGATTATAGGCCGGGAAGAAAAGTCATCCGGATCGAAGCCATTAGGAATGGTGGAGATGTCATGCGAGCGATAGCGTTGGCGCAGGCGATCCGACCAGGGATCAGAGACGGCGATCAACATATCCGCGCGTTTTAAAGTTCGCTTCTCCAGCGGGACCTGCAGAAAGGGAAGGTCTCGCGACCGCATAGTAGTGATGTCCTGCGTCCAGAGATCACGAAAATCGGCAATCCAGGGACAACCCAGGATCTGCTTCGCCCTTTCGCCGATCAGCAGACTGGAAACCGGAGGAAAGGTGGAGATGATGGCTTCGATGGGACGGTTTTGCCGGCGCATCTCTTCCACCGCCCGAACTCCGTACGGAACCCACCCCTTGGTAAGATCGGGATAGGTGAGAAGATTCTTGATCACCTCAATCGCTAGGGTGTGCGCTTTGTCGGTACCCGGCTCCGCCGATAACGAAAGTCCCAACTGCTCGTGCACGCCGCGCCGGCTGTCGAGATGAAGTCTCGCCTTCCAGTCGGCCAGCACGTCGCGATAGCCGGTTTCGACCACCACTTCGCTGTTTCTCGGTTTCCCCGCGACTGCTGGAGTGAGCACGACCGGCCTCCAGCCGAAACGAGGCAGATACTTAGCGAGTGCTGCAGGACGACGAGCGCCGCTTCGTTCAATCGGAGGAAATGAATAAGTCACCAGCAGTACATTGCGCACTAGAATGCCTCTTTGGTTAAGGCTCCCGCGTGTTTGGGAACGCTGTTGGCCTGTAGCATAATGGCAAACGTCAGTAAAACCCACGCTAACCAGAAAGTCTTGTCCCAGAGTATGTTGCCAAAGACGCCCGCCACCAATATGCTATAAAATCCCGCTTCACACGCAACTAGCATCGCGGTTGAATCGGAGAAGCGTTTTCGGGATTTTGAAAGCAGGCGAAATTGCGCTCTTATAGTTATCAATAAGAGCGACAGTCCTATGATACCCTCTTCCACTATCATTTCGATGTAGATGTTGTGCGAATCATTTTCCTTTTTCATGTACAGATGCTGACCGGCTCCGGCAAAGTCATTGTAAACAACCGGGAAATTACTAAGTCCTGCCCCGCTCACGGGGTAATGCTTCGCAGCGGCCCAGCCGACCAGCCAAATATCAAATCTGCCGGCTCCCCGATCGTTTGTCTGGAAGCGCGAAATAATTGTCGGCGTCGCCGCTATCATAGCCCCGGCCACAATAATGACGGGGATCAAACCTCGGCGCACCTTCAGCCTCACAACGAACACAACCACCATAACGACTGCTGCGATTAAGGTGCCTCGCGACTGAACTACCAGCAATGCTAGGCTAATGAGCCCTGCACAAGCCAAGGAAGCAAATTTCACAATTTTCGAAGGGGCCGAGATAAAGCCGGCGATGCAGAAAGCTAAGGGCAATAGTAAGCGCACCGCGAAGCGATTAGGATTTACATAGGTTTCGCCTGCACTTAATGTGGCCCGCACAGTGTCGCGCGTGGCAAGGCTCACACCACTGTGAAACTCGTAGAGACTATACAGTGCCGCCAAGACACCGCCGGCGACTGTCAGGATTATCAGCCACTTGAACTCTCTCCACGTTATCCGGAACGAGCCCATTACAAAGAGGAACGCAAACAGGCCGATGACCGTGGAAATGTGCGCGAGAGAGACATCTGGCCGCACCGCCCACAGAATGGAAGCTGCCACCCACGCAATGAATGCAGCGCACCATAAGATCGCCGATGTTGGTCGTTGCAACCGATGGCCAACGACTCCCACCACTAATACAACCCAGATACTAATGAGAAACGCGAGCGACATCAGGCCGCGCTCGCCCCCGCCGATGACGGAAATTCCTTCGAAAGGAAGAAGGAGAGCCACGCCCCCCAATGCCATTTCCACAGGAAAGAACCAGAATAGCGGTATGAGGGCAACCGCGGGCAAAAACATCCACCGCCCTTGCCCGGCGATAATGCCGACGAGAATGGCACCGGCGCCAATGGCCAGAGGACCTATCCACGATTCGAGGACAACATTTTTACGAGTAAGGGCAGATTGAAGCATAGGCAAGTTTACTCAGCGGGGACGACACTGCATACGAAAAGGGCCTTTGGTTCTCTGGAATTGGGTCGTCGTCAGGGCGTGGGATGTACTTCGAAGCTCAGCTATTGTAACAACGCCAGCACCGTGCGCCAGATGATTCCAAGATCGCTGACCCAAGTGGCACGTTCCGCATAGGCCACATCCAATCGCGCTTTCTGCGGGAGGACCTTGGTCACATAGTGTTCTTCAAGGTCTTTTTCGGAAACGGCCGACAAAAGCTCTTCCTCGTGACGAAACTGCAGCGTTGCCGCCCCGGTCAGTCCGGGCTTGAGCTCGAGCAGTGCGCGATGTTCCGGGACCAGCGCCTGCAAAAACTCGGGAAGGTCGGGCCGCGGTCCCACCAAGCTCATATCTCCGCGCAGCACGTTCATTAACTGGGGCAGCTCGTCTAACTTGAAGCGACGGAGGAAACGTCCCACGGGAGTGATCCGGGTATCGCCGCTGCGCGTGACTCCAGGTGAAGCAGCGTTTTGTCGGTGCGTCATGCTGCGAAACTTCAACAGCTCAAAGGGACGTCCTCCCTGCCCCGATCGAACCTGGCGAAACAGCACGGGCCCGGCGGAAGTCAGAGCCACGATCAAGGCCGCCACTGCCATCAGAGGCAGGCAGCACAGCACCACCGAACCCGACACCAGAACATCCAGCACGCGCTTGCCTTGGGACTGGTTCCACGCGCTGATTTCCGGTCGGAGGCCGAGTTCCGTGGCGGGCGATGGGGCGCTATCGTCCATCGATGAAAGCACTTCAGACCTTGAATTCGCAGCCATTTAGCTCAGTGCGACCGTTACTTTTTTGCGGCTCTTCTCGACGATGTTTTGCACGCTTTCAACTACGCGCCGCATCTGCGTCTCCTCCATCCCGGGATAAATCGGCAGCGACAGAGCACGCACGAAACTGTCGTCGGCGTTGGGAAAGTCGTGGTTCTGGTAGCCGAATTCCTTCACGTAATAAGGATGGCGGTGCAAGGGAATGAAGTGCACGCTGGTCCCGATCCCCGCACTCTTCAACTGCTCGATAAACTCGTCGCGGTTGATGGCAAGAGTCCCGGCACGCAGGCGCAGGATAAACAGATGCCAGGAATGATCCGACGGCTCTACGCCAGTGGGCGGCAGTTGAAGTTCTTCTATCTGCGAAAACTTGTCGAGATAGTAAGCCCCAATCTGGCTGCGCTCTTTCCAGAATCTATCGCACTTGGCCAGCTGGGCGACGCCGAGGGCCGCCAGAATGTCGGGCAGGTTCAATTTGTAGCCGGCATGATGAACTTCGTAAAACCAGCTGCCCGCCTTCGAGTAACGCTTCCAGGCGTCGCCGCCGATTCCGTGCAGGCGCATGGTCTTTGCGCGCTCGGCATAAGCGTCGTCGTTGGTGGTCAGCATACCGCCTTCGCCGGTGGTGATCGTCTTGGTGGCGTAAAAACTGAAAGCGGTCAATTCGGAAATAGTCCCAATGCGGCGTCCCCGGCTCCAGGCGGGAAGCGAGTGCGCTGCATCTTCGATCACGTGCAGCTTGTGGCGGCGCGCCACCTCGTGCAAGGCGTCCAGGTCGCAAGGCTCGCCGGCGACATGCACGGGAATGATGGCTCGGGTCCGAGAAGTGATGCGGCGTTCGACGTCGGCGGCGTCCATGTTGAAAGCTCCCGCCAGACTGTCGCACAGAACCGGACGCGCCCCAAAGTACGTGACTACCTCGGCGGTCGCGGTAAATGTGTAGGTGGGCACCAGCACTTCGTCTCCCGGCCGCAAGCCGATGGCATCCAGAGCCAGTTGCAGGGCGGAGGTTCCCGAGTTCACCGCCAACGCCCATTTGCAGCCGATATAGGCGGCAAATTCCTTCTCGAATTGCAGCGCTACGGGACCCGTTGTCAGCCAGCCCGAGGCCAGCACTTTTTGCACCGCGTCCATCTCCTCCTGCCCAATAGACGGATGATGAAATGGGATATAAAAGCTATCGTTCATTTTTGACTTCCAATGGGGGAGAAGAGGTTTTAGGCTGCCGATTCGGAGGACTCCTGCGATGCCAGACTGGCGCGGGCCAGCCCGTAGCTGAGCGCCTGATCGTGACGATCAACGGCGCTCAACGAAATGATCTCCGGGCTGGGCCAGTATTCGGGAACAATCTCTACCAGTTTGCTGACCAGGCCGTGGACGTTCTTCGCGGCCACCAGGTCCGAGAGTTGGTCCAGAGCCAGCGACATCTGCTCGAAGCTCATCTTCCTGCCGGTGAGGAGCCGCACTTTATCATGCGCGGTCGGGCGAATGTCCTCTCCTTGGAGCTTCAATTCTTCGAACATCTTTTCTCCCGGACGCAGACCGACGAACTCGATTTTTATGTCGCGCTCCGGCTCCAAGCCAGACAACCGGATCAGATTTCGTACCAGATCCAGAATCCGCACCGGCTGACCCATATCGAGCACGAAGATCTCGCCACCCTCGCCCATGCTGCACGCCTGCAAGACCAGTTGCACCGCTTCTGGAATGGTCATGAAGTAGCGCAGAACGTCGGGATGGGTAACGGTAACCGGTCCACCCGCGGCAATCTGCTGCTCGAACAGCGGCAAGGCGCTGCCGTTGCTGCCCAGAACGTTGCCAAACCGCACCGCCATGAAGCGGGTGCCATTGTCCTGCAATCCCTGCATGATCAGTTCGGCGACGCGCTTGGTCACACCCATAATGTTGGTGGGATTAACGGCTTTGTCGGTGGAGATCAGAACGAAATCAGCCACGCCGTATTTGCGGGCCAGCAGGGCGACGTTGTAGGTTCCAAAAATATTGTTGGTGATGGCCTGGAAACAATTCCTTTCCATCATGGGAACGTGCTTGTAGGCCGCGGCATGAAAGACTGACTGCGGCCGATACGTAGAAAAAACTTCTCGCAGCAAGGTAACATCCTGGATGTCGCCCACCACCGGAACGTAGTCCATTTGGGGAAATTTGCGGGACAGTTCATGCCCCAGCTTAAACAGGTCGTTCTCCGAGCGGTCGAGCAAAATCAGCTGGCGAGCACCGAGTGAAGCCGCCTGCCGTACCAGTTCGGACCCGATCGAACCTCCTGCCCCGGTGATCAGAATAACGCGGCCCGCAATTCGGCCTCGAATCCGATCGTAGTCAAGCGCCACAGGTTCGCGTTCCAGTAGATCTTCGACTCGTAACCCGCGCACCTGGCTGACCGACGCTGACTTGTTAATCAACTCGCCGATAGGGGGAAGGGTCTTGAAATCCACCTTGCACTCCCGGCATTTGGCGATGATTCTTTCCACTACTCTTCCGTTGGCCCGTGGAATCGCGATCATCACGCAACCCACGCGATACTTGCGGATCAGCTCATGCAGGGCATCTGTGTTGCCCAGAACTTTGACGCCGTGAATCTTGACGCCTTTCTTGCTCAGATCATCGTCCACCAACCCCACCGGGTTGTATTTCAGGTTCGAGTTCTGTTTTAACTCTCGTACGATGGCACTG
>Ga0157374_10005954_pt1 | contig 10312 bp, 10 predicted proteins | sample M25metaG_FD_115308 | JGI IMG/M metagenome (GOLD analysis project Ga0157374, IMG submission 115308) | Miscanthus rhizosphere microbial communities from Kellogg Biological Station, Michigan, USA - M2-5 metaG | ecosystem: Host-associated > Plants > Roots > Rhizosphere > Soil | place: USA: Michigan... | reverse complement strand
GTTCTGTACGGCCGGCCTGATCGCCGGATCGACATCCTCGGCGGTGACGCCGACGACGGTGGTGTGCAGGGTGTGCACCCGCTCGCCGGCAGTGTCGGTGAAGGTGTTGGTCACGGTGATCAGGTCTCTGCCGGCGATCCTGCGCACCGACGACAGTTCGACGTCAGTGTGCAGTTCGTCGCCGGCCACGATCGGGCGGTGCTGCTCGAAGACTTCTTCGGTCTGCACGTACATGTCATAACCGACGACCACCGATTCGAACAGGTGCTGATTGGCCGCCATGGCCGGGATCGACGTGAACGTCAGCGGCGCCACCAGGCCCGAGTACCCCAGCTCCGCGGCGGCGGCGAGATCCCAGTGTGCGGGGTGGTAGTCCTGCACTGCACGGGCATACTCGCGAACCTTTTCGCGACCGACCCGGTAGGTGCCTGCCGCCTGGTAGTAGTGGCCGACCCGAGATTCGATCTCCGACGCCTCTGCTGCGGTCAATTTGCTCATCTTTTCTGTCCGCCTGTCCGCCTGTCCGCCTGTTCGCCGAGGCCGACCGAAGCACACTAACGCGCGGGCACTGTCGCAATTCACGCCGATACGCTTCGTCGGCTTGTGTCGGCGTGACCCTTCTACTGCTCTCCACGCGCTATCACGACATCTGCATCATCGTCTCCGCTTCAACAAGGCGCCCGTCATCGCGATGTGAGCGCTGACCTTCGCACGGTCCGTGACCATGTCGCATGAACGACGGCGGTCACGACGACCGCGGCGCGACTCAGGTCAGACTTGATGGGTTCGTCGCGGTCGTCCCGAAATGCCTCTCTAGTGCCTTTGAGCCTCTGGGTCAGCATGGTGGCGGGGGGCTTCCACGGGAACCGGGCCGTGACGGACCCCGTCGACGTCGTCGTGGTCCTCGTCGTCAGGCACGGCCGATCTCCTCCTCAAGACGCTCGGCCCACGACCACCGACTCTCCTGACCTGGTCTCGGCGCGGGGTCACCGAGAATATAACCATCCAGGTAGAGGTCGCTCGCTCGGGCGGCCGCGGCCCGACTGCGCCGCGGGTCGACGAGCGCGGTCCGGGCAACGATGACCTCCGTGAGAGCGATGAGTCCGGTCATGCTCAGTCTCGGCCCGACAGTCGAGGCCGACGCGACGAGCACGTGGTCGGCGGATTGGGTTGCCGAGGAGACGGCGCTGTCGGTCAGCACGACGGTTGTTGCCCCGGCGTCCTGCTTCGCGTGCGCGACGATTTCGACGGTCGACGCTAGATACCGCCACAGGCTGAGGCCCACCACGACGTCGCCCGAGCCAAGCGTTGCGAGCGCGGGCGCAGCGTCGGCCACTCCCGTCACCAGAACCGTGCGCACGCCGATGATCTGAAGCGACGACGCGAGATAACTGCCGGCTCCGTGCGAGGCACCGGCGGCGACGACCAAGGTCGTTCCCGCATGGGATAAGCACTGCGCGACGTCCTCGAGGACCTGCTCGTTCAAGGTCTCGAACGTGTCGTCCACGTTGCGGCGGGCGTTCGCGTGAATCAGTGCGGTGAGGTCGCCGTCCTGACTGCCGAGTGCCGCCACGCGTTCGGCGAAAGTGCGCTCACGGGACAAGTCCTGCTTCAGGCTGGCGAGCAGATCTCGCCAGCCGGAGTAGTCCAGGGTCTGGCACGTGCGTACGACAGTGGCGGCGTCCACACCGGCCTGCGCCGCGATGTCGCTCAGTGAGGACAGCGCCACCGTCGAAGGGTGGCCAGCAAGAACCCGCGCCACTGACTGCTGCTTCGCAGGCAGACTGCCGAAACGCTGCTGGATGCGCTCCGCCAATGACTCGTTCGCGCTCATACTGGCGTGTCTGCGTTTCGGCGACTCTGCAATCGCGGATCCAGCGCATCGCGGATACCGTCCCCGAGGACGTTGACGGCCAGTACGACCACGAAGATGGCCAGCCCGGGAAGGGTCACCAACCACCATGCCTGGGTTATGTACGCCCGCCCGTCTGCAAGCGTTTGACCCCAGCTGGATTGGGAGGCGTCCGCGCCGAGGCCGAGGAACGACAGCGATGCCTCTGTGACGATGACGACGCCGAGCTCAAGCGTTGCCACGACGAGAATCGGCGCGAGGATGTTGGGCAGGATGTGTTGGACCATGATCGCGGGACGCGACGCGCCCAATCCACGTGCAGACAGTACGAATTCCCTCTCCCGCAGCGACAGAGTTTCACCGCGAACGAGCCGTGCATGAACGACCCAGCCCGTGATCGCCAGCGCGATCACGATGTTCTTGAGACCGGGTCCCAGGATCGCCACGATGGCGATCGCCATCAGTAAGAACGGAAAAGCAAGCCACGCATCGACGACGCGCATGAACACCGAATCCACCCAGCCGCCAAAGTATCCGCTGACCAGTCCGACGACGACGCCGAGCACACCAGCCAGCGCTACCGCGGTGAATCCGACCACGAGCGACACCCGAGTCCCGTATATCAGGCGCGAAAGTACATCGCGGCCAAGGACATCGGTGCCGAGCACGTGTCCTGGGCTCAGGGGAGGCTGCAGTCGGGCGACGAGGTCCTGGGCGTTGGGATCCTGCGGCGCGAGCACCGGCGCCAGGACACCGACGACGACGAAGATCACGATGACCATCATCGCGAAGGCGATCGGCCATGATCCCCCGAGGAACTGATAGGTGCGACGCAGCCGGTTCATGCGGATACCTTCGTGTGTTTGACGCGCGGGTCGAGCCACCCGTGCAGCAGGTCGGTCGCCAGATTGAAGAGCACGAACACCACCGCCATGGCGAGCACCGCACCCTGCACCACGGGATAGTCGCGGCTGCGAATCGAGTCGACGATCAAGCGCCCCATACCCGGCCAGGAGAACACCGTCTCCACGACGATGGCGCCACCCAGCAGCACCCCGATGCGCACACCCATGACGATGACGGTCGCCGGCAGGGCGTTGCGCATCATGTGCCGCAGCACCTGCCAGAAAGACAAGCCGCGAGCCCAGAGCGCCTCGACGTAGTCCTGGTCCTTCACCTCCAACAGTCCGGAGCGAAGGATGCGCGTGAGCGTTGCGGCGATGGCGGCCCCGAGCGTCAGCGCCGGCAGCGCAAGGTGCTGTAAGCCGGACACGAACGCCTGCCAGTTTCCCTGAAGCGCGGAGTCGAGCAGGAGCAGCCCGCTGAGTTGGCTCAGTCCGGTATCGATGGAGAGCCGGCCGCTGGCCGGAAACAGGTGCAGGCTGACAGAGAAGACCAAGATGAGCATCATGCCGAGCCAGAAGCTGGGCATCGATATGCCGAATAGGGCGGCGAAGCTGCCGGTGCGGTCCCACACGCTGCCCTGCCGAAGCGCCGAGACGATGGCGACCGGCACCGCAATGACAATCGCAATCACCAGCGCCGCGAGGACCAGTTCGAGAGTGGCGGGCAACGTGGTCGCGATCATCGACCACACCGGCCGCCCGCTACGCAGAGACGTGCCCAGGTCGCCCCTCACCGCACCGCCGGCGAAGGCCAGGTACTGCTGGGGAAGGGACTTGTCGAGCCCCAGCTGGTGGCGGTACTCATCCTTTTGCTGCGCGGTCACATTCTGGCCCGAGAACACCGCGTCGACCGGGTCGCCGGGCGTCAGGTGAACCAGCGAGAACACGATCAACGACACAACGAAGAGCACGATCACCGTCTGGCCCAGACGTTGCACGATGAAGCGCAGCACGACGCAGCCCTCAGCCCAGGGTCACGCGCGTCGCATTGAACCGCCCGATCGGGGACGGCTCCCACCCGTGCACTGATGTCGAGACCCCGTAGATCTCGTCGGGGTTGACGAGCGGCGCCCACGGAGCGTCAGCCATCACCTGCGTCGTCGCCTCGGCGTAGATGCTCTCCCGCTCCTGGCCGCTTTCCGTGGAGCGTCCTCGCTGGATCAGCTCGTCGAGCCTGGGGTTGGCGTAACCGGTGTAGAAGGCATCCTTGCGGGCGGGCGACCAGAAGTGCCGCTCGAAGATCACATCCGCGTCGCCCTCGGCTACTCCCCACGAGTCGATGTAGGCCTGGCTTGCGCCTTTTTCGGTGGCGTCGTCGAAAGCCTGGTCCTCGAGCACGTTCACCGCGACCGTCATCCCCGCTGCCTGAAGCTGTCCGGCGACCGCTTGAGCCAGCGTCTTATTCGCCTCCGACACGTCGATGCTCACCGGGCCCAGCCCCTGCAGTACCTGGCTGGCCGCCTGCTTGTCGTAGGGGTAGCCCTGGAAACCCTTGTCGTATCCGACCATCTCGGGAAAGGCCGGCTGGTTCAGCGGACGCGCGAAACCCTGATAGATGGTCTTGACGATGGTGTCGCGGTCGATCGCCTTGTTCACGGCTTCCCTGACCGGGGTCTGGTCGAACGGGGGCTTGGTTACGTTCATGGCCAAGAAGAAGATTCGCGTTCCGCGCACCGACTTCGCGGTCACGTTGCCGGTCAGCGACTTGGCCAGATCGGCCGGTATCTCGGCGGCGATCTGTACGTCCCCCGACTGAACGGCAGCTATGCGCGCCGAGTCCTCGGGAATCGGCTTGAACACCATCGTGTCGACCTTGGGTCGGCCACCCCAGTAGTCGTCGTTCGCCTTGAGTACGACGCGCTCGTTGGGAACCCACTCCTGGAACTTGAACGGGCCGGTGCCCACAGGCTTCTTCGCGAACTCGGCGTCACCCACCTTCTTGACGTAGTCAGGTGGCACGATCTCGTTCACAGACAGCTCGGCGAGCAATGTCGGAGCAGGTCCGTCGGTGTCGATCAGCACGGTGTTGTCGTTCTCGGCGGTCACCGCACTGATCATCGAAAGCAGGCTGGCGCGAGGCGACGCCTGCTTGGGGTCGAGCACTCGCTCGATGCTGAATTTGACCGCTCCGGCGTTGAACGGCTCGCCGTTCTGAAACTTCACGCCGGGCCGGAGATGAAAGCGCCACTGGGTCGGAGAGACCTGTTCCCACGAGGTGGCCAGCTCGGGGACCGGCTTCAGTGACTGGTCCTGGTTCACCAAGGCGTCGAAGACGTTGCGGACGACATTCTCGTTGATGCGGGACCGGTGCATCGCAGGGTCCATCGTGTCGATGTCGCTGGACTGGGCGATGGTCAAGGTGCCGCCACCGCCGCCGGATTCCTTATTGGACCCTGAGTCGAAGTTCCCACCGCCACCGCACGCCGCCAGTACCCACCACAACAGTGCCGCGAGCACGACAGCGACCGCGCGGCGGTGGCTCTCGGAACGAAACCTATGGTCTGACTTCATCGCGAGCCTCCCTTGGTACTCGTTGCCGCCGTCGCCGCGGATCGGGGACGGGTACGGCGCTCAGTAAGGTGCGTGTGTACTCATGCGCAGGTGCGTTGTAGAGCGTTTGTGGTGACCCTCGCTCGACGATGCGGCCCTCGCTCATCACCGCGATCTGGTCGCAAAAGCGCTCCACGATCGCGAGGTCGTGGGAGATGAACACGTACGTGAGGCTTAATCGCTCCTGCAGTTCGGCGAGAAGGTTGAGGATCTGCGCCTGAATCGACACGTCCAATGCTGAGACCGGCTCATCGAGCACCAGAACCTCAGGTTCCACGGCGAGCGCGCGGGCGATACCGATTCGCTGGCGCTGCCCTCCCGAGAACTCGTGTGGGTACTGACGAGCGACGTCGGCGGATAAGCCGCACAGTTCGAGGATTTCGGCGGCACGGTCGGGTTGTTCGGCGCGAGGCCGCAGTTTGTGGATGCGTATCCCCTCGGCGACGAGGCTGCCGACCTTCCATCGTGGATCGAGTGAAGCGAACGGATCCTGGAACACCATCTGTACGCGCCGCCGCACCCTGAACAGTTCGCGTCCCCGCAGCCCGAGCAGTTCTTGTCCATCGAGTAGCACGTTTCCGCTGTCGGCGTCCAGCAACCGCACCACGATCCGCGCAGTCGTCGACTTGCCGGATCCCGACTCCCCGACAAGCCCGAAGGTCGTGCCGCGCTCCACGGTGAACGACACGTCATCGACGGCGCGCGAGATGCTTCCCTTGCCAAGCCCGCGGCCGCTGCGGAAGCTCTTGCACAGATGTCGGACCTCGATGATCGAGCTCATGTCGACCCGCTCTGCAGGGGTCGAAGGCAGCGGTGACGTCCGTGAGCGTCGCTGTGCTCCCGCGGTACATGCGTCGTGCAATCCTCCGTGACAAACGAACAACGCGGCGCAAACGGACAAGAGCTCAGCTCGCCCCGAATCTGTGCCGGGCTGCCCGGAATCGCTTCGAACGGTCCTTGAGTGCCGAGCCGCGGAAGCGATCGGAGCAGCGCCGAGGTATAGGGATGTCGCGGCGAATCGAACAGCGTCACCGCCTCCGCCTCCTCGACGAGCAGGCCGCCGTAAAACACGGTGACCCGGTCACAGGTCTCCGCCACGACGCTGAGGTCGTGGGTGATCAGCATGACCGCGGTGCCACGTGATGCCGAGATTTCCGCGATCAGGTCGAGTACCTGCCGCTGCACCGTCACGTCGAGGGCGGTCGTCGGTTCGTCCGCAAGAATCAGTGCGGGGTCGGCGATGAGCGCGCTGGCGATCACGACCCGCTGTCGCATCCCACCGGAGAGCTCATGCGGGTACCTGCTCAGATGTTGGACGGGCTGGGGTATTCGCACCTCGGCCAGGAGATCGGCGGCACGTGCGCGGGCTTCCTTCTTGGGCAGCTCGTGGTGCGCCAGAAGGGCTTCCACCAGTTGGTCGCCCACGGTGTAGACCGGGTCCAGCGCCGCCAGGGCATCCTGAAAAACCAGCCCGATCTTGCCTCCGCGCACCCGGCGCAACCGTTGGTCCGACGCCCCAAGGAGCTCCTCACCGTCGAGCGTGATGCTCCCCGTGACACGGGCGTGCGCGGGCAGCAGGCCCAGCACGGCGCGCGCGGTCACACTCTTGCCGGAGCCGGACTCTCCGACGACGCCCAAGAACTCCCCACGAAAAATATCGAGAGAGATCTCGGACACCGCAGCCGTCTGACCGATGTGAACCGCGAGATTGCGGATGCTCAGCAACGGCTCGATGGCGGTACTCCGTGGTTGGCCTACGGTCCCCGGTGCGTCGTTCACGAGCATGCCCATCCCTCACAGGATCTCGAGGTCGAACAACGGCGGGTAGCACTGTGATCCGAATGGGTCGGGTTCTCCGGCGGAACCGGCCGGGCGCGCGCGCCGCAGCGTGAATTTGATTGCCTGCGCCGGCTCGAAGACGACGAAGGAGGCGACGCGCTCTCGGCTCAGCCGGAACAGGGCCGCCACCGAATCGACGTTGACGGCTCCCGACTCCACGGTGATGCGGAACGCCTCCGGGTCCCGGAAGACGATGTCAAAGGTCACGTGGTCCACGCCGGCGTTCTTCGACCGGATGGTCGACGCCAGCTCGACAAGCTTCATCTTCGACTCGTCTCGCTGGTCGCAACGACGGTGCGATCCGTGCGGAACAGGCCGCCTGCCTTCGCGCGGGCACCGGGCTCGTCGAACACCACGACGTGATTGAGCGTCCACTCGTATGCCGGAAGGGCCAGCAAGACCTCGTCGGAGAAGAACGAGGCGCCACCCGCGGTGCCTTTGACATCAGGCAACCGGGCATAGAACAGATTGCGCGAGGCCAGCGCACACACGTCCTCGGCCGCCTTGGGTGTTGCTGCCACGGCCTCGACCACGATGCCCACCTCGTGCCCCGACACGACGGGGTTGGGCTCCCACGGACCCATGACGCCGTCCCGCCCGTAGACGTGAAAGAAAACCTGGTAGCCGCGCTGGTCAGGCGACCCGAAGCGCTCGGCGAGCTTCATCCGGCTCCACGACAGCACTTCATCGAGCCGCGAAAGCGTATAGGGGTCGCGGATTCCCATGATGGCAATGGCTCTCTCGCCGACTTTGCCTGAGCCCTCTATCTTCACTCCGTAGCCGTCGGACGCGACCCAGGAGGCACCGGTCACCCGAGTGCTGCGCTCGTCGACCTGCACGTAACTGACGTTCCGCAAATCGAGATGGCCGCCGGGTATGCGCTCAGAGAAGGGGTCGATGCGCTCATACATTGCGTGGCTCGCGACCGAGGCGGGTGTACAACGCTGGGCCGGGTGCATCGGATAGACGGTGACACCCTCAGCGTCGACATCTCCGATCACGGTCTCCTTCCCCATGAACGGCTCTGCGCAGAAGGATGCGCACTCGAGCAGCTTGCCTGCGAGCAGGGCAGAGGCCCGAGGCAGTCCACCTCTCGCCTCGGCGACCGCGGCGAAGATCGCCGAGTCGCTGGAGCGCCCGCAGATGACGACGTCCGCGCCGCCCTCGATCGCGGCGGCGATGGGCTCGACCCCCATGACCGCGACTGCGTGATCGGTCCTGGCGATGGTGTCGGCATCAGCATCGGCGCGTCCGTCGAGGCCGGCGATCGTAACGCCGTCGCCGAGCAGAGAAGCCAGGACGTTGAGGTTGATCTCGCTGCGGATGGCGGCAAGCGTGAAGGGCGCCAGCCCGTGTGTCAGTGACAGGTCGGTGATCATCTCGACATACCGGTCCACTCCGCGGTCCGTGCCCGTATCGGAGGCCGATCCGATTACCAACGGGATGTTCAGCTCACGAGCACCCAGTAGGCAGAGTTCGAGGTCGCGGCGCTGCCAGTCCTCGGGGCTGTGCCCCAGATCCGCACCGAGCGGGCGGGGTCCGATGTCTGCCGAGCCGGAGTCGGCGACGATTGCATCGGGGCGAGCGGCGACGCCAGCGGCGAAGCTGTCCTTCTCGATAGGCGTGAAACCGAGGTGACCCGTGGGAGACATGATCTTCACGAAGCCTCCATCCCAGGAGTGACGCACGCCACATTACGCAAATAAAATTGCAATGTCTAGCACGAGTGCAATTTTTCTTGCGGACGACCACCGGCGAGCCTGCGCGCCGACAAAGAAAACGGGCACCTGCGCCACGTGCGCAAGTGCCCGTTCAATCTTCGGGTCTATCAACCCCTAGAAACGACTAGTTGAGTCCGCCGGCCCCGGAACCTCGGCCGCCGTTGTGTCTCGCCGACCCCAAGACAGCATTTGGGCTCACAAGTCGTGCGGTATCTACCGGCTGGCTTGGGGAAAGAGTTGTCGGGTCACTGCCGTGACATGGCGACGCTGAGTACGAGTTCTTGCCGCCGTCGGGCTAATGATCGGCTGTGCGGCTCTGCGAGTGTCTTTGAGTGCGGTTTCGGCGCTCGGCCTTGAGCGCATCAAGCAGCCGTGTCGCTCCAATTGGGCTCGCAGTCGCACGAAACCTTCAGGCGTTTCCGCCTCGGCCACGCAGCGACGCCGACGTTGTTCCCAATGCTGCTCGACTACCTGGACACGTTCTCGTAGTTGGATAATCTCGGCTGTCAACGCGGCGGCGAACACCGACCTGGGCGATTTGTTGTGCCGCCCAGGTGATACCATGCGCCACGGTCGATTTCGAACATCTAATGGTTAAGATTGATTGTCTATCTTTGGCTAAGGCAACGTCCAGCCAATTCACAGGCTCGCCTTCCTTTTGTGCTCAATCCCCCCCGCGGGGGGGATTGAAGGCGAGCCAGCCTTGGGGCTTCTGGTAACTCGTTTTGTCCATGGAATCCTTCGCCCGGATGTCCGTGTCAGCGGCAGGGTGCAAAGCGGAGACTGCGTGACCGCGCTGCGCGGCGATTGCGCGAACCGGGTGGCGCCGCGGACAGGCGTCTGACATCTGCTCGAAATTTAGTCCCGGAGAGGTGATCTCTGTAATATCTTCGGAGCGCGCATAATACATGACGACCTGACATGAGATGCATTTTTGGTTACCGAAACACACTCGGCCACAACATTTTTGATGTTCAACTTCAATCCAGGAAGCCGGGAGCATCGGTACGACCACGAGGTCCCGAGCTCACGCCCGCTGAGCCGACCGCCGGTGAAAGGATCGGGGCCCGGCCGACGGCGACAGCCCAGCCATGAAGGCTCGCCTGGTGAAATGCCCTCGAATGTCGACGAGCGCTTTTGGTGCATATCGCCACACTTCCATCACCGTGACAAAAGTGTGCGTGGCCCCTGCCGGAGTGTTTGGACTTTGACGGATCTGGCAATTCCCATACCGCCAGTTACAGAGTCTTGAGCATCGGATCGGATTGACCATGATTGTCCTCGGCATCATCCTTCTCGTGATCGGTTATTTCACAGGCATCTCGATCCTTTACACCATCGGCGGAATCCTCGTGGTGATCGGTGTCGTGCTGTGGATCCTCGGCGCAGTCGGGCGCCCGGTCGGAGGTCGAAAAGTCTGGTTCTAGCGCAGCCTGTCTGACGCG
>Ga0157374_10005953_pt1 | contig 10312 bp, 7 predicted proteins | sample M25metaG_FD_115308 | JGI IMG/M metagenome (GOLD analysis project Ga0157374, IMG submission 115308) | Miscanthus rhizosphere microbial communities from Kellogg Biological Station, Michigan, USA - M2-5 metaG | ecosystem: Host-associated > Plants > Roots > Rhizosphere > Soil | place: USA: Michigan... | reverse complement strand
GATACAGCGCATTTGCATCCGCCGCATCCGCATCCACCTCGGGTGCGGCACTTTCTCCATCGATTAACCAGCCGTTTGTTCCTGTGAAGCCTTCGTGCCACCACCCATCATCCACACTGAGATGGATCACACCGTTGATGGATGCTTTCATGCCGCTGGTTCCACTTGCCTCAAGCGGCTTTCGGGGCGTGTTCAGCCAGACGTCGCATCCCTGGATAAAGAAATGCGCCACGTGAAGGTCATAATCGTCTATAAAGGCAATGCGTCCACCAAAAGCCGGATCCATCGCGCGCTTGTAGACGTGCTGGAGATGGTGCTTGCCGATGTCGTCCGCAGGGTGTGCCTTGCCGGCGAAAATTATTTGCACTGGATAGCGGGAGGAATTGAGGATTTCCGCCAACCGCTCCGGGTCAGCGAAGATTAACTCCGGACGCTTGTACCCCGTAAATCGACGAGCGAAGCCGATGGTGAGCGCTGCCGGATCGAGTAGTGTCCCGGCGGCGATAACTTGAGCCGGACTTACATTCTGCTCCACCCATCTTGCGCGTGCCCGTTCGCGGACAAACCCAATAAGAAATGCTCTCAGCGCGTCTCTCGCGGCCCACAATTCCTTGTCCGGAATCGAGAAAATTCCGTTCCAGAGGCTCGACTCATCTCCGTGCTCCCGCCAGTCATGGTCGAGGTACTCGTCAAGAAGTTTCGAAATGGTCGGCGCGATCCATGTGGAAACGTGGATGCCATTTGTCACCGCTCGCACTGGATCGTGACCGACCGACTCGTGATCGGTAAGGTTCGCCCAGATCGGAGACCACATGGAGCTGGTGACTTCGCGATGCCGCAGGCTCACCGCATTGACTCCACCGGCAGTCCGAAGGGCGAGGGCGGTCATATTGAAAAGTGGTCCGCCTCCGTTATCGTGAGTCCCCAGACCGAGGAAATCGTGGCGATACGGCGCGAGAGCGCCCCAAGAATCGGCGAATTGATTTTCCACCAGATGGAACGGAAAGGCGTCGTGCCCGGCTGGAACCGGTGTATGAGTTGTGAAAATCGTGGTGGCGCGTACCTCTCGCAACGCGTCAACGAAACTCCTACCGCCTTCCACTTGCACGCGCAGCCGTTCGAGCGTTACAAACGCGGCATGCCCCTCGTTCAAATGCCACAAGTGCGGCTCGATACCTAGCACGTTCAAGGCCCGCACGCCTCCGATGCCGAGAATCATTTCCTGCTTCAGACGAGTTTCCAGGTCGCCGCCGTAAAGCCGCGCCGACAATTCGCGATCCCAGGGAGCGTTCTCCTCAACATCGGTATCCAGCAGAAACAGCCTGACGCGGCCAAGAGCGACGCACCACACTTCAACCCGGACGTTCCGCTCGCCGATTTGCACAGTTACGATGCAAGGCTGGCCATCTGACTTCATGGCACGTTGAATGGGTGCGTTAGCCCAATCCAGGCGTTCGTAGATCTCCGTCTGCCAACCGTCCGCCGTTACGTGCTGATGGAAATAGCCCTGGGGATACATAAATCCAACGCCGGTAAGCGGTACTCCCAAGTCGCATGCCTCTTTGCAAATATCGCCGGCGAGGACGCCGAGACCCCCTGCATAGATCGGCAGCGACTGATGCAATGCGAATTCGGCGGAAAAGTAGCAAATGGAAGTATGGGCCAGATCGGGAAAGCGGTGCGACCACCACGTGTTTCTGGCCTCACGAGCATCATCAAGGTGCCGGATCGCGGCGTCGTATATGACCAAGAATTCACGATCCTGTGCGGCTTCTTGCAGCCGTTCGGGACCGATCATTCGCAGCATCAAGACAGGATTGTGCGCGGTTAACCGCCAGAGGGTGTAATCGAGACGGCGGAACACTTCGCGCGGCCGGGGATGCCAACTCCACCACAAATCGTAAATCAGGTCCTGGAGGCGGTGAATCCGCGCTGGAACGGCAACATTATCGTTCATGTTGGTCTAATCGCATTTCCAGAAAGTTCATACAAATCAGCTATGCCTTTGGTCTTGTTCTGTCTGCCTATGAAGCTTACGCAATGACTCTTGAACGAAACTGCGGTTCCATAAGCCATAGGAAAACCATCATAAGTCAAAGGCTGTCGCGGCCATCTTGTGCGGGATCATCGTAGGGTTCACTCTACTGGATCTGTCGGAGTGGCGGAAGAGGCCGCCGGGACTAGCACATCGATTCCGCATGCTCGCCCCGCATAGACCTGCCGACGCGATTGTGTCCGGATGATGCGCAACCCAGACATAGTTGGCATCAAAATATAAGAATCGATCACGTAGGAATGGACATCACTTACCAAGTTGAAAGGGCACGGCGCTAAGGAGAGAACGTGGACGCAAAACGGATTCTTGAAAATGGTCCGAACGCTTGCCAGGTTAAGAACTTAGCTGCAGGAATGAGGAATCATTGCTTGTGCTTGCTCCTGATTATGGCCGGTGTCGCCGCTTGGGGTCAACAACCCGACAGCCCAGTATCCGCCGATCAGGCTCTTGCCAAGCTCAGGGACGGGAATAGACGTTATTCTCAGAATAAGGAGCAGCACCCCGACGAGACATTGGCCCGGCGCATAGAGCTGCAAAGCTCGCAGCATCCCTTCGCCGTGATCCTGAGCTGTTCCGATTCTCGCGTTCCGCCCGAACTGATATTCGATCAAGGCTTGGGCGATCTATTCGTCATCCGAGTTGCTGGGAATATCGTCGCTGACGATGGTCTAGGCAGCATCGAATATGCAGTGGAACACCTGCATACAAAGCTAGTTCTGGTCTTAGCCCACGAGAAGTGCGGCGCAGTTTCAGCGGCGGTAGAAGGAGAGAACGCCTCGGGACATCTCAGGTCTTTACTCGATGCCATTCAGCCGTCGGTTGAGGCGACTCGGAACCTTCCTGGCGATAAAGTCCATAATTGCGTCAGAGCAAACGCTCTTCGCGCAGCGCGCCAGATCCGGGAATCAAAACCGGTCTTGACGGAATTCTTACAAAGAGAGGGAGTGAGAATCGTGGCGGCGGACTACGCTCTGGATTCGGGAATAGTCACGCTCTTCGATGAGTCTTCACAATAGGACACGGCACCAAAGGCCATGTAGTGGCCTGTCCCAGCCATTTGTTCACTACAGGTCGATTGGCGCTGGTGGCGCAGGCACTCTACCCAATACTACTTAGTTTTCTCGAATGCGGACAGCAAAGTAGAGCGGCTCGTCCTGAGTGTTCTACAACACAACCGAGGAGGCCGACGAGGACGTCGGCCGCGGACCAGGAGGTCCGCCCCACAAAACTAAGTGGCATTGGGCACTCTGCCTGCCATGTCGCGACTCATCCTCTATCGGGCGGTGAAAGTCATCGCGTCAGGTAACATTTAGCTATTCCCTAAACTTTTAGATATGACACGTGTCCGCTTTGCGCCCTCGCCCACCGGCTACCTTCACATAGGCGGCGCTCGCACGTTCATCTTCAACTGGCTCTATGCGCGCCGCCAAGGTGGTGTGATGGTTCTCCGCATCGATGATACGGACATCGAACGGAACACGCAGACTTCTCTCGATTCGATCTACGAAGGTCTTCGCTGGCTTGAGCTCGGCTGGGACGAACTGTACCGTCAATCCGATCGGCTCGACTTCCATCGACAGGCCGCTTGGGCCATCTTCGAAAAGGGGCTCGCGTATCGCGACTTCACGCCTTCCTCGACGGTCGAAAATCAGAGCGCAGGATGGCTCTTCAATCCGGGTATGCGCGAACTCTCCCGCGAAGAGAGCGAGCGGCGCGCTAACGGGGGCGAACCTTTCGTTTTGCGCTTCCGCGTCCCGCGCGAATCGCGTTCCGACGTCGTTGTATCGGATCTCGTCTACGGAACGGTGACCAAGGCAACGTCCGACCTGGAGGATTTTGCGCTGTTGCGCTCGACCGGGATGCCGACCTACCACATGGCATCTTGCGCAGACGACGCCGATCTCCGCATTACGGACATCCTGCGCGGCCAGGAACATCTGGCTAACACCTTCAAGCACGTCCTGATCTTCGAAGCTCTGAACGTCCCCGTGCCGAACATGGCTCACTTGCCACTGCTAATGGCGCCCGATGGCGCCAAGCTGTCAAAGCGCATCCACGGCCCGGTAGTTAGCGTAACGACCTATCGTGATGCCGGTTTCCTGCCGCATGCGTTCGTGAACTTCCTTTGCCTGCTCGGCTGGTCGCCAAAGAATGATCGGGAGAAGATGTCGCGCGAGGAGCTGGTCGAGCTGTTCTCGCTCGAGGGCATCCATCGTAGCAACGCAACCATCAATTTCACCGACGAAGACCCCTTCGATCCTAAAGCCGTGTGGCTGAATGCCGAACATCTCCGCACGCTCGATCTCGATGAGCTGGCGCGCCGCTTGCTGCCTTACGCTCAACAAGCCGGTTTTGCAAATGCTACGCCTGAAAAGCTTCGCGCCATTGCCCCCCTCATTCATGAGCGCATTCGTTTATTACGCGATATAGGCACGGTTGCCGATTTGTTTTTTGCCGCGGCGCTCGGGCCCTACGATCCAGCGGAATTAATCCCTCAGAAGGGAGATGCCGCGATGGCCGCGCGAGTGCTTCGGAAGGCGAAAGAAGTTCTGGCGGCTGTGCCTGCCTTCGATCATGGAACGCTGGACTCCGCCCTTCGCGGCGCTGCGGATGAGCTCAAGCTGAAGGCTGGACAGATGTTCCAACCCATTCGCGTGGCCGTATGCGGACGAAAAAATGCGCCGCCGCTTTTCGAAACTTTGGAAGTGCTTGGTCGGGACACGGTTCTGACGCGCCTCGATCTTGCTTTAGGACTTGTTTAAATGAGCGATCTGGATTTACCCGCTTCTAATTTTATTCGTGATTTAATTCTCTCCGACAACGCGAACGGCAAGCATAACCTACGTGTCCACACGCGTTTTCCGCCTGAGCCCAACGGCTATCTGCACGTCGGTCACGCCAAAAGCATCATGCTCAATTTTGGCCTCGCTGAAGAGTTCGGGGGCAAGTGCAACCTGCGCTTCGACGACACCAACCCGGCGAAAGAAGAGACCGAGTACGTAGAATCCATCGTCGAGGATGTGAAGTGGTTGGGCGCCGATTTCGGCGACCGGCTGCTTTACGCCTCCGATTACTTCCAGCAGTTGTACGATTGGGCCGTCGAGCTCATCAAAAAAGGCAAGGCCTTTGTCTGCGACTTGAGCAGCGACCAGGTGCGAGAGACGCGCGGCACACTCACGGAGGCGGGGCAGAACAGTCCTTATCGAGATAGAAGCGTCGAGGAGAATCTGGATCTCTTCGCGCACATGAAGGCCGGCGAGTTTCCCGACGGTGCGCGTACACTGCGCGCGAAAATCGATATGGCGTCTCCGAATCTCAACCTGCGCGATCCGGTGATGTACCGGATTCTGCACGCCGAGCATCACCGGACAGGGAATCACTGGTGCATCTATCCCATGTACGATTGGGCGCACGGCCAATCTGATTCCATTGAAGGCATTACGCATTCGATATGCACGCTCGAGTTTGAAAGCCACCGCCCGCTATACAACTGGTTTCTAGAGCAGCTTGGCGTCTTCCACCCGCAGCAGATCGAATTCGATCGGTTGAACCTGACGTATACGGTAATGAGCAAACGGAAGCTGCTGCAACTCGTACAGCAGGGCGTGGTGGAAGGCTGGGATGATCCGCGAATGCCCACGATCAGCGGCATGCGCCGGCGCGGCTATTCGCCGCAAGGATTGCGCAATTTTGCGCGCAGCCTCGGCGTCTCTAAGACGAACGGCATCACGGAACTGGAGAAGCTCGAATACTACATCCGCGAGGATCTGAACAGGACGGCCCTACGGGTAATGGCGGTTTTGCGCCCCCTTAAGTTGGTATTAACGAACTATCCCGAGGGCGAGGTCGAGTACGTCGAGGCGGTTAACAATCCAGAAGATGCAAGCGCCGGCGCGCGCACGTTGCCGTTTGGCCGCGAGTTGTGGATTGAGCAGGAGGACTTCCGCGAAACGCCTCCCAAAGGATATTACCGATTGTATCCCGGGAACGAAGTCCGGCTGCGCTACGGCTACATCATCAAGTGTCACGATGTGGTGAAGGATCCGGCTACGGGCGAGATCAAGGAAGTACACTGCACGTACGATCCCGAGACGCGCAGCGGTCAGCAAACGCGGAAAGTGAAATCGACCATTCACTGGGTTTCGGCGGCCGAGGCCATTCCGGTTGAGGTGCGCCTGTACGAAAAGCTATTCACCGTGGAGAATCCAAACGAGTCTCCCGAAGGCGCCGACTTTACTATGTATTTGAATCCAAAATCGCTCGAAATCGTGCACGGCAAAGCCGAACCGTCGCTGGCGAAGGCCCAATCGGGCGACCGCTATCAATTCGAGCGTCTGGGATATTTTTGCGCCGATAAGCTCACGGACGCCGCGCGGCTTGTCTTCAATCGTACTGTCGAATTGCGCGACACTTGGGCCAAAATTCAGAAGCAACGATAGGGAACAAAATAGTCGCCTACCGATTGGCAGGGCCTGTCAATTTGACGTTTTGACAGGCCCTTCAGAAGCATCGGATCAGGCGCCTACGTTCGAGCTCCGGGGTTAGCAAGACTCGTCTGCAGCGTTTGCCCTTGAAGATTGCTCTGTCCTGCCGCAAATTTGCGCATGAGGAAGACTGCAGCAAGCACGCCCAGGCCCATGAGAGCCACCGGGGCCGGTTCCGGAGCGCTGGCGGTTGGAATGGCACTCACTGTGGTGAAGGAGCCACTTACGACTGGACGATAGGGGCTACAGTCGAAGCATTCCACGCTGCCGGAACCGCCTCCAAAAGTATTCAAATTGATTGCGATTGTTCCTCCCTGATCGGTCAGCGGAGCAAGCGGTGTGAGCCGCAATTCGCGGGTGCTTCCCGTATCTGAGAAGAAGTAGGTCTTTTCGTAGCCGGCCGCCTGGAGAAAGGCACCCGCTGTGGAATCAACCGGGGTATAGCTGAAGGCGGACAACACGCCGGAAGTGACGTTGATGTTCCAATTGCTTATAGATTGTGAAGCGGCATCCCAATCAAAATTCCCCGATGCTGTTGCTCCGTCTCCAAACGCGATACCATCCAGGCTCCAGTTGACAGTGGAGGCAGTGCCAGTGTGGGCGCTTAGGAACGCCGATGTCAGTAGCACGAGAGCTTTAAGTTTGTAGGTCATGAAGTTATTCGGGCACGGCGCGTGGCTGGACGAAGAAGTTCAGCACGGGCTCACAAGTAGGTCGCATCGGCGTGAGATGCGTCTCGCACGATGCGTCTAAGGAAATTCTGAATGTAGGGTCTCTCGTGCGAAACGTGTGGATAACTGATTCAAATATGCGCAGGCCTATTTGTTGTGGGAGAAACTATATCGTGGGCTTGAAATTCATTCACAGATTGACGGCTTCCGTTTCGATACTGCTTTCTGTTTTTGGCATGTTCGCACTTACGCGAATACTTTTTAGTGCGAGCGATACTGCAGCTATCTTCAGCGTTCATGCTTCCACGCAACATACGGCCACTGCCGACCCGGACAGCTCATTCTGGAAACAGGTGCAAGGCGTGTTCGCCAATCAAGACACGATGGGAAATCCGGTCACGAAAGAGGTCATGGAAATTCGTTCCCGCTGGACACAGGACAATCTCTACCTTTTGTTCATTTGCGCCTTTGATTCTCTTTCTCTAAAACCGGATCCTAATTCCGCTCAGGAAACAAACCGTCTTTGGAATTGGGATGTGGCGGAAACCTTCATAGGCGACGACTTCACCAACATCAATCGTTATAAAGAATTCGAAGTGTCCCCCCAAGGCGAATGGGTCGACCTGGACATCGACCGGAACAAATCCGGCGGTTCACCAGACGCGTGGCGTTGGAATTCAGGCTTCCAGGTGAAGGCCCGCATCGATAAGGATAGGAAGGTCTGGTACGCAGAAATGCGGATTCCCTTCCAATCGATTTCCCGGAATCCTGCTAGGCCCGGACTGCAACTCCGAATCAACTTCTTTAGAACGCAGGGAAGTGGGCCCAATCGTCTGCTGCTGACCTGGCGTCCCACGCATGCGCGGACGTTTCACGTACCGACTGCGTTCGGCATACTGCAGCTTGTGCCGGAAGCGCAGCACGTAAAATAATTCGCGCTTTCACGCCTGGGGACAGCCGCTCGCGGATCCCGCCGATCGGTTGCCGATAACGGACACGTTCCGCAGTCGATAAGATCGACTGGTATGAAGTTGCTCCTTCTGTTTGCTGCGGTCTCGTTAGCGGTTGTGGGGCAGGATTACGATGTGGTGATCCGCGGCGGACGACTGATTGATGGAACCGGCAATCCGTCGTTCTTAGCCGATGTAGCAATTCAGGATGGAAAAATAGCGCGGATCGGCAATTTAGCCGCGGTGAATGCCAAGCGCGTGATCGATGCCAAGGGTTTGGTGGTTAGCCCCGGTTTTATCGACATCCATAACCACTCGGATTACACGATCATTACTGACGGAAATGCGCAGAGCATGATCCGCCAGGGTGTTACTTCGATGATCTTGGGGGAAGGGGGTTCGGCTGCCCCGGTGGGAGGGAGACAAGACGAGCAAAACGGTATAGCGGGCTGGACGGACTTCGATGGTTATTTCTCACTCCTGCTGAAACAGGGCATTTCCACCAACATCGGTAGCTATGTAGGGTCGAGCCAGATCTGGACGTATATTCGGGGCGAGCACGCTGGTCCGCCAACGGCAGAGGAAGTCGCCAAAATGCAGGCGCTGGTGCGGCAAGCAATGCAGCAAGGGGCGCTAGGCGTGGCGAGTTCGTTAAGCGGCCCGCCGGGTTCATGGATCGATACAGACACCTTAGTTGCGATGTGCAAAATCGCCGGCGAGTACGGAGGCATTTACTCCACACACATGCGCACCGAAGGTAAAGGCGTGTTTGAGTCGGTAGCCGAGGCGATTGAAATCGGCAAGCGGGCTGTCGTGCCGGTGGACATCATTCATCTGAAGCTTGCCGATCACGCGCTTTGGGGAAAGATGCCCGAATTAGTAGCCGAAATTCAGAAGGCGCGTGCGAGCGGCCAGGATGTAACGGCGAACGTTTATCCTTACCGAGCCGGGCAAAATAACCTTGCCACGATCATTCCGCCATGGGCACACGAAGGTGGTACCCAAGCCATGCTTAAGCGCCTGAAAGATCCGTCACTGCATGCACGACTCGTCAGTGAAATTGAGAATGGCATCCCCGGATCCAACTGGTACAACCACTACACAGCCACGGGCAGTTGGGAAGGCATGCTGCTCGTTTCCTTCTCCAACCCCGCATATAAGAAATATGAAGGGCGCCGCATGAACGAAGTAATTGCCAATATCGGCGGCCCTCCTGTCGACGTGCTCTTCAAGGTTCTGGAAGACAACAATGGCTCCGTGCCGACAGTTTATTTCCACCACGCCGAGAAAGATATGCAATACGCGTTGCGACAGCCGTTTATCTCGATTGGTTCGGACGGAACGGCGGTAGCGATGGATGGTCCTACAGCAGAGGGGCACCCGCATCCGCGATATTTCGGCACGTTTCCGCGCGTGCTTGGCCGGTATGTCCGCGACGAGAAGGTGCTCACGCTCGAAGATGCGATCCGAAAGATGACATCCGCCAACGCGGAAAAGGTCCACATCTTCGATAGAGGACTACTACGACAAGGAATGTGGGCGGATGTGACGATTTTCGATCCAGCTCGAATCGCGGATCGTGCAACCTACGAGCAGCCGCAGCAGTATGCCGTGGGCGTGGAGTATGTTTTAGTGAATGGCCAGGTGGTGATCGACGGAGGCCAGCACACTGGAAGACGTCCGGGGGCCATTCTGTATGGTCCGGGAAGAAAGAACCACATAGCTAGCAAGCAGGGCGTGAGCGACGATGAAAGCGGAACTGCTGCGATTCAACGGTGCTGTCGAGCGGGATCCCGCCATCGATAGGTGGATGAAAGAGCATGCGGGTCCACTGGGAGCCATTGCGCATCAGTGGTTTGAGGTAATGCGGAAATGCGGGGACGAGGTCCGGGAACTCCTGCATGACGGCTGTCCGGTTGCATGTTTGGGAGATGCACCCTTCGGCTACGTCAATGTATTTACTTCGCACGTAAACGTGGGGTTCTTTCACGGCGCCGCGCTGCGGGATCCGGGCCGCCTGCTGCAAGGCACTGGCAAGTTCATGCGCCATGTGAAGCTGAGACCGGAAACGACCACAAACGCCCCAGCGCTAAGCAGCCTCATCGATGCGGCGTATTCGGATATAAAGACGCGCGTCGAAAACGGCTAGCG
>Ga0157374_10005951_pt1 | contig 10312 bp, 10 predicted proteins | sample M25metaG_FD_115308 | JGI IMG/M metagenome (GOLD analysis project Ga0157374, IMG submission 115308) | Miscanthus rhizosphere microbial communities from Kellogg Biological Station, Michigan, USA - M2-5 metaG | ecosystem: Host-associated > Plants > Roots > Rhizosphere > Soil | place: USA: Michigan... | reverse complement strand
TGGGGTCCTCAGGGTCTTTTGTAATATTCCAAGGGGTTAACGCTTCAAGGGCCTGGCGCTCTTGGGCACTGTACGTACGGTCAAAACTATTCATAATCGTATATTATGGCATATTTCGTACCAAGTAGCAAACCGGCTGCCGTATATGGTTGTATTGACAAATATAAGTATAAGTGTTAATATAAGAATGTTCTTTAAAAAATAAACAAGGACAAAAAACAAAATGACAAAATATATCCCAGTACTTGTCTATAACGAGGAGCCAAACGGTTACCGCATAGATGTAAGAACTGAACCAACCTGACGACCGTAATTGTCATTTGCAATACGAAAGCCAGCTCTTAGAATGAGCTGGCTTTTTAAACCTTAGAGTTTTGACCTGCAAGCAAGCGCTGCTATAATAATGCTAATGATTCTGTTGGATAGGGTAACGAAAACGTATGGCAAGCACGCAACCCCGGCACTCGACCGCGTAAGTTTGCACGTAGAACCAAAAGAATTTGTAATTGTGGTAGGGCAGAGCGGTGCCGGTAAAACCACTTTATTACGCCTATTAACACGCGAAGAAAAGCCCACGACGGGCAAAATTATTGTTGGCGGTGTCGATTACGACAAATTAAAGGACCACGATATTCCGCTGCTGCGGCGCAAAATCGGCGTAGTGTTCCAGGATTTTAAATTACTGCCAAACCGTACTGTATTTGAAAACGTTGCTTTTGCTTTAGAAATTGTGGGCATGGGGAGCTACGAAATCCGTAACACCGTACCGAAGGTACTCGACATTGTAAATTTGCGCGGCAAAGAAAAGCGTATGCCGTTTGAGCTTTCTGGCGGTGAGCGTCAGCGTGTGGCCATTGCGCGCGCCATCGTGCGCCAGCCGAAAATTTTGATAGCCGACGAGCCAACCGGCAACCTTGACCCTAAACATGCCTGGGACGTTATAAATGTACTTGAAAAGATTAACAAGTATGGTACTACGGTGTTGCTCACGACACATAACCAGGATATCGTAACCAAATTAAAGCGGCGTGTGGTGACTATCCAGCACGGGCATATCGTAAGCGACAAGGCTTCATCAGCGGAGTATAAACTATGAGACACCGCAAACTGATTACCTTCGGCCGTATTATTAAAACTGGCCTGACCAACTTTTTGCGCAACGCGTGGCTGGCCGCCGCCGCTATGGCGGTTATGACTGTCACGCTCACTATCGTGCTGTTCTCTGTCATTACAAGTGCTACCTTTAATAATACTATCGAGCAGATTAACGCAAAGATCAACGTGTCTATTTATTTGGCAGATTCGACTACCCTTGACCAGGCAAATGTCATGATGCAGCAACTGCGCACATTGCCAGAGGTTAAACAGGTCAGTTACATATCTAAGGATCAAGCCTTGGCCATATTTACGGCTGGCAATAGTACCAACTTAGCTTTGCAGCAGGCGATTAACCAGACGGGTAATCCACTGCCTGCTTCACTTAAAGTCATGCCACAGGACCCGTCACATATTGCGTCTATTGAAAAATTCATTAAAGACCCTAAAAACGTTGCCTTAGAAGATCCCCAAAATCCATCTTCGTATCATGGTGACCAAAAGGCGGCCGTTGATAAGATTGCCCACGCTACCAACGTCATGCGCCAAGCAGGTGTGGTGGCAGTTGCCGTTTTTGCTGTTATCTCAATGCTCATTATCTTTAACACTATCCAAATGGCTATCTTTAATCGCCGCGACGAACTGACAATTATGCGTCTGCTGGGTGCTAGTACTAGCTTCATACGCGGCCCGTTTGTGGTTGAAAGTATAATGTACGGTGTTATCTCGGCGTTTATTTCCGTGGCGTTTATCGACGTACTGTTTATTGCGTCGTCATCTGCCTTGCAAGCAAGCAGCTTGGGGTTGCTTGATATTAATTACTCCAATACATATTTCCACAGCCATTTTTGGATGCTTCTTGGCATGCAATTAGCAGTTGGTATAATTATTGGTGCAGGTTCATCGATTATGGCAACTCGCAGATACCTTAAATTTAAAACGAAATAGTTCTTATTGGTTAAAGGCGCTAACTTTAGCGGAAGTTAGCCTTAACGAAATGAGTGGGGATGTAGTATGATAAAAAGCAGCGTTAGGGAACAAAAAATATGAAAAAAATACAAATACATATTATGCCAATCCGCCAATTAATGCGGCTGCCCGTCTTGACAGTTGTAACGTTCTTGCTTGTTGTAGCTACAATCATACCAAATGTCCGGGCTGATAGTATCCAGCAGCAAATCCAGAACTTACAAAACCAAAACGCGGCTAATCAAAATGCCGTGAGCCAGCTACAAGGCCAGGCTGTAAGTTACCAAGATGCGATAAATCATCTCAACGCTCAAATCTATCAGTTGCAAGGCGAAATACAGGCAAACCTAGCCACGCAAGCTTCGCTACAGCAGCAAATTGAGCAAAAGCAGGCTCAGCTTGAAGAGCAAAAGAAGGGTCTTGGTGAAGACCTGAAGTCTATGTATGTAAACGGCAGTATGACAACTGTAGAGATGCTGGCAACGAGCCAGGACCTCAGCCATTTTGTAGATGCCGAGACGTACCGTGGTGCGGTGCAAACGAGTATCCAAAAGACGCTTGCTCAAATTGCGACTATCCAAGCACAGCTTAAAAGCCAAAAGGACCAACTGGTCATTAAGCAACAGCAACAGCAGCAACAGCAAAGCCAATTGTCTACGGCTCAAGCGCAGCAGTCGAACTTACTTGCTATGAACGAGCAGCAACAGTCATCGTATAACGCTCAAACCCAAGCCAATCAAGCGAAAATTAATGACCTTATTGCCGAGCAGGCCCGCGCTAACGCCACAACATCACCAGGAGGCTATTATTTTATTCGTTTTCCTGGCGCGGTAAGCAGCCACGATGTGAGTATTAACGACTACCCGTACGCTAACGCTGGCTTTGGCATGAGTACAGCACCCGGCTGTGTGGACAACGATGGCCCCGACCGCTGGGGCTACTGTACCCGGCAATGTGTTTCGTATGCCGCCTGGGCAGTTGAGCGTTCTGGGCGTACAGCACCTACATATTATGGTAATGCCAAAGACTGGATATCGGCCGCTCGTTCAGCGGGTATCCCTATATTTACCTCAGACCCACAGCCTGGTGACGTCGCTATTAGTACGGCGGGGACTTGGGGGCATGCAATGTATGTCGAAAAGGTTGACGGCAATAATATATTTGTATCGCAATATAACCAAGCCTTGACTGGCCAGTATTCTACCCAATGGCGTCAGTGGCGGTAGGCCGAAGAAGCGTAAAAGTTGCTGCGTAAAGCTGTAAAAACTACTGCCTATAGGTAAGCAAAAGCGCGTATAATAACCTTAAACCTAATTAGAGAGAACCACGCACATGGCATCAAATCCGGAGTCTGATCAGACATCTATAAACGACGCTTCAAATGTGAATAAAACTGAGCAACCCGCGGGCAAGGGAATGGCAAAGTACCACATTTCAAGGACAACGCTTAAAACGGCGGGTATTGGTCTAGCGGTTTTAGTGATTTTTGGTGCCGGAGTGCTGGTTGGCAACGGCTCGATTATGATTAACCGGTACGGTACGCAAAATGGCCAGCTGCCTAGCAAACTTAACTACACTACAGTTAACCAGGTATACCAAGCGCTAAAAGCTAACTACGACGGCAATTTGAGTGAAAGCCAGTTACTCGACGGGTTAAAGGGCGGTTTAGTACAGGCCACGGGCGACCCGTACACCGATTATTTCACGCCGGCCGCAGCCAAGCAGTTTAATGACCAAATTGCCGGCACTTTTTCGGGGATTGGCGCCGAACTTGGCAAGGATGCCGACATTAATTTAATTGTAATCTCGCCAATCAATGGCTCGCCAGCCGATAAAGCTGGTTTGAAAGCTAAAGATATTATTAGCGAAATTAACGGTGCATCGACTGCCAATATGTCAACCGACGACGCAGTAAATAAAATCCGCGGCAAAAAAGGCACAAAGGTAACGTTACAGGTTATCCGTAGCGGCCAAACTCAAAATATAACTATCACGCGTGATGATATCACAGTGCCGAGCGTGACCTACAAAATTTTAGATAACAACGTCGGTTACCTGCAAATTAATGAATTTGGCGATGATACAACCAAACTTGCCATGCAAGCTGCCCAGAACTTTAAAGACAATAACGTGAAGGGCGTGGTGCTCGACCTCCGTGGTGACCCGGGCGGTTTGCTCGACGCAGCGGTAAGTGTTTCGAGTTTGTGGCTGCCAACCGGCACGAAAATTTTAGACGAAAAGCGCGGCGACAAAGTTATCCAAACCTACACAGCAAATGGCAACGACCTGCTACGCGGTTTGCCTACAGCAGTGCTTATTGACGACGGTAGTGCGAGCGCCGCCGAAATCACCGCAGGCGCGCTCAAAGATAATAATGCGGCGACTTTGATTGGTGAGAAAAGTTCTGGAAAGGGCAGCGTGCAAGAAATAGTGAACTTCGCCGACGGCGGTGCGCTCAAGGTGACGATTGCACGCTGGTATCGCCCGAATGGTCAAAATATCGACAAAAAAGGCATTACCCCCGACAAACAGGTTTCCATTAGCGCCGATAACATTAAAAACGGTCAAGACCCGCAAAAAGACGCCGCAATAAGTTCTGTGCTCGGGCAATAATAAGCAGAAAAGGCAAATAGCTACACATATCAGCACTAGTAGTTAAAATTACACCCGCCCTATGCTTGCGATGTTTAAGAAGACTAAGGTATGATGATGGAAACTAGGGGTGTAAGCAGTGGCAGCAACAACAAAATATGTGTTTGTAACAGGCGGTGTGCTTTCCGGACTTGGAAAGGGAATCACGGCCGCCTCAATTGGTAATATCTTAAAGGCGCGCGGGTTCTCGGTTAATATCCAAAAATGTGACCCGTACTTAAATGTTGATGCCGGTACGCTCAGCCCGCGAGAGCATGGTGAGTGTTTTGTAACACACGATGGCGCCGAAACCGACCTTGACCTTGGCCATATGAGCGCTTCCTCGACCAAGAGCTTACGCAGGCCAGCTCACTTATGAGCGGGCGAGTGCTACGCAAAGTTATTGACGACGAACGTGCTGGCAGGTACGAGGGCCATTCGGTACAAGTTGTACCACATGTTATGCTGGCAATTCAGGACTTTATTGAACAGGCTGGGGAAGGTTTTGATATACACATTATAGAAATTGGCGGAACGGTGGGCGATGTCGAAAGTTTAAGTTTCATAGAGGCAGTGCGTGAGTTCAGTTTACGCGTGGGTCGTGAAAACTGCTTATACGTGCATGTCGTATACTTGCCATATTTAGGGGCCAGCAAAGAAACAAAAACTAAACCGGCGCAAAACGCAGTGCGCGAATTAAGAGGCTTTGGTATAGTGCCCGATATTTTAGTTGCGCGTAGTGAAACAACCGCTAACCCGGGCGTAAAACACAAGCTAAGTATGTTTTGTGGTGTTGATGACGATGCAATCGTGCTCTTACCGAATGCGCCGACTATTTACCAGGTGCCCGTAACACTCGAAGACACTGGCATCGCGAAGGTAATTAGCCGCAAGCTTGGCTTACCGCAGCACAAAGCAAATATGGCTGAGTGGCGCGCGATGGTGGCCGAAGCGCTTGCGCCTCATAAAAATCAGGTCAACGTGGCGGTTGTGGCGAAATACCTCGATAACCAAGATACTTATATGTCGGTGTTTGAGGCACTCCGCGCAGCCAGCTGGGCCCACAAAGTTGATACGCATATAGATTGGGTCGATGCTGAAGAACTAGGCACATTAACTAGCGGTCAAGTTACCAAGAGGCTGAGTGCTTACGATGGCATTGTGGTGCCGGGAGGCTTCGGCAATCGCGGCGTTGAAGGCAAGATTAAGGCTGCGGCTTACGCACTTGACCACAAAGTGCCATATCTTGGTTTATGTTTGGGTATGCAGGTCGCAGTTATTGCGGCCGCTCGGCGCGCAGGCCTCAAGGAGGCAAATTCCACCGAATTTGTCCGCACTAAATACCCGGTAATTACCACGATGGACGGCCAAGACGGCAAAGAACATACTGGCGGCACGATGCGTCTCGGCAATTATGCTTGCACTCTTAAGCCAGGTAGTTTGAGTGCTAAATTGTATGGCTCTATGCAAATTGTAGAGCGCCATCGCCATCGGTATGAATGTAATAATGCCTATCGCGATCAGTATGAATCGTGGGGAATTATACCTGTTGGCACTTCACCAGACGGTTTATTAGTGGAAATGGTCGAGGCTATAGATCACCCGTTTTTTATAGCGAGCCAATTTCACCCGGAATTTAAATCGAGGCCGAACCGGGCGCACCCGATGTTCAGTGGTTTTGTGGTGGCCTTGCAAAAGGCGCGTAAATAAGGTAGCGTAAGCAGTATGGAAACGACGCAAAACCCAGCTTCATCGGCGCAGGTAAATCATCCAAAGCGGATTTTACTTGTTGAGGATGATGACGCGCTCGCAAGTGTGTATGTAGTCCGGCTACAGGCCGAAGGTTTTGAGGTCCGGCGTGTAGCTAACGGCGAAGATGCGCTCGCCGCCGCAATTAGCTATAAGCCAAATTTGGTTTTGCTCGACGTTATGATGCCAAAGGTGAGCGGCTTCGATGTCCTGGACATTTTGCGCAATACGCCCGATACTGCCAACCTGAAAATTATCATCCTTACTGCGCTCAGCCAAGACAGCGACAAGCAGCGGGCAATCGCGCTTGGCGTCGATGATTACCTTGTGAAGTCACAGGTCGTTATAACTGATGTAATAGACAGAATAAAATTCCACTTGGGAATGAAGCAGGCATAACACTTTCATCCATATGATAACGAAGCAAACAAACCGCACCTGTCAGAAAAGTGCGGTTTGTTTGTATGTGAGCTGGCCATGCCCATTGTTGACATAGAGATTACAACGTTGTATAATTTAACTTTAGCTGAGAGATAAAATTATGAGTTATAATTCGGGGTACGAGCATTCGACAACGGCTGGTGATGCAGCCTATGGTTATCCAATGGGCGAACAACAGGCAAATGTGTCGTTGTTTAAAACCGGGCCGCAAATGGCAGAAAGTATAGTAGCTGCTCAACAACGCGGCGACGTGGCATTCACAAGCGTTGGCGGGAATCAGCCCGTACTTGCTACTATCGATGTCCATCCGTTCGCGAAGCCGATTGCAGAATACTATGATGGCTCGAGCGTTCTTCAAAAACTGCATGCAGTGGCGCATATCCCTGGCAGGGTTGATGCACAGACTGGGCATGCCCACCCGGGTGAGCATTATGGTATTGTAGGAACTTATGATACAACTTCACAGACGAGCGGCTTATTGCTCGTAAGGTTCCCTAAAAAAGAGGGCGATATTGTGGCGACTTCAAATTCACATTTGGATCCGACGGCCGAAGTACGACCCTCGCGGCTTATTGGCAACGTACAGATTACTTTTGATGCCGAAAAAAATCATGTGGTTGTAGTTTCGCACGATGGGCGGCCGTGTACTATCGCCACTCCTACAAAAAATGGGAATCTGCTTAACATGTCAGAAACGGGTGATGCCTGGACGCTCGCCGGTTTAGGTCAGGCGGCCAAACCTGAGCGTATTGCGGAGCGTCGTGCTGATAAGGAACGGGCTATGCAAGCCGATGCGGCTATGGAGCACCAGGTGATGGAATGGCGGGCAGAAGCGCTTCGGATGAAATGGCTACTCAATTTGGTAGTCAAATTTGATCCGAAGGAATGGCCGAATAGTCAGGGCGCATATGTAGGTGAGCTAAGCGAACCTGAAAATGAGGTGACGGTACAAATACCACTACCACTACAGCGGCAGACACCGCAAGATGAGCTGTGGTTACCGCCAGAGTTACCGGCCGATCCTACTCCCGCGGGTTACAGAGAGTCATTTCAGGCGTATGCGTATTCTAACGAACGACCTCTACCAAGAAGACGACACAGGTCGTTAGCCCAGCGAATATTGGCTCGTATAGGTTTAAAGCGCCCAGCCTACCTATAGTTGACGAAGCATAAACTTTATGCTAGTGTAATATTATAAGACAACATAAATAATATTTCGCTAGGATCAAAAATGCCAGAACAAAATAAACTATCACAACCGGTAAAAGGCGCAGAACAAAAAAGTTCGCCAAGTTCTCATAGCCGTGTACGCCGCTTTTTAGGCAAGCTTGGTTTGGGTAGCTCGCGTAATCATATGCCCGCTGCTCAACAAGAATACCCACGCCCTATTAACCTCCAACCAAAAGGTGATGTACAAAAAATGCCAGAGGTACAACGCGATTTACCAGCGTTCGCGGTTATCGGCCAAAACCCTAAAACTGGCGCAACTGAGTTATACTCGCAACCTTCAACCACATCACAGACAGCCCAGGGTGAGCAGCAATGGAAAGCTAATGGTGGCGATGGCGTCATTGGTGGCCAACCTGAGCGCCAGCAAGACCATGCTTTACCTTACGCCTATAGTGCACCAAAACCGCCACACCAGGCAGATTTCAACTCGCCTAATGGCATATATAACGCTGACCCAAATGCCCAATTCGTACCTGGTTCTGAGAACCATGGCGATACGCCGCACCCAATGCCCCCGAGTGGCGGCGTTAGCCGCTAATTGAAGCCCATTCGGCAAACAAATTACCAAAAAGCCTGAAGCCTCGGCTATAAGGCTTTTTGGTAATTTGTTAAAATATTCTTGAGCACACCGGGCGAGGTTCTAAAAATAAACTACCCGCCAAGATTCTGGCGGGTAGTTTATAACAGGGAAGCCCTAGCCTCTAACTGACTATTTAACAGCTTTAGCTTTTGCCGATGCTTTTTTAACAGCGGGCTTCGTAGCTTCTGTGATAGGCTCAACAGTTACTTCAACGCGCTTAACGCTCTTTCCGGTAAACAAACGTACCCGGCGCGTAGTGTACTTTACTGCGCCTTCGGTGTCAGCGTGGATGGTGAAGTTACGGCTCAGTTTCGTGCCTTTGCCGGCGCGTTTTGTCAGGCCGACCTGACGAACAATAACGTTGCCAGTGCGGGTCTTTTGACCGCCATAAAGTTTAATACCAAGGCGTTGGCCTGGGCTGTCATGTAGGTTTTTGGCGGTACCGCCAGCTTTGACGTGTGACATATATTACTTCCTTGTTATTACAAGCAATTCGCGAGCTACAATCTGGTCAGATCGATGATACACCAGATCAGCCTCTCGGGAATGCCTAAAGCTTACTCGATTGTACCCCATTTTCTCGAGGTGGTCAAGTGCTGGCAGGTGGTGAATATGCCCATTTGGCGCTACCCATGCCGGAATAGCCAAACACAGGCGGGCGCCAGCCGGAATTTGCGCAGCAATGTTGCGCATAAATTTGTCAATAATTACGTTACAGGTACCAATAATTTGCTGTAATTTGGCGGTTTGGGGCCACGAACCAAGGGGATGACCTAAGTAGGTCTCGCAGGCAACGGTATTAAAGTGCTCGTTCCATGTATAAGATGTGGCGTCGCCAACCTCAAGCGCTTGCGGCGCAGGCGTGCCATAATTTTCGCTCAGCCAATCCAAGTTTTTAGTTGAAAAGTCAATCATGCGTGGCTCCAGGTCACTACCGTACGCGCCATATCCCATAAGTAAGGCTTCTTGCAGTAAAACACCAGTGCCGCAAAAAGGGTCTAAAACTATTGTATCCCGGTTGGCCGGTAACTGGTGACAGGCTAAGTTCACGATGGTTTGTGCAAGTTTTGGCGGCAACATCCCTACGAACGCATCGCGCTTGGGGCGGCCCTGGTCACGCTTAGAGTAGCCTGAAATATCCTGAACAGCCGTGGTGCGGGCAATAATAATTTCACTGGCGTTACGGATAAGCAGCAGCTCAAGGCCGCGCTCGCCAGTTAAATGGTTATGAGTAACCTGGGCGCTACTAAGCTCAAGTTCTTGGTTTGGCGTAAGGCGCACCGAATATTTGTGGGCACGCAAACCTTTTTTAATATTTAAGCCAAGCGCTAGCAAGTGGGCGGAGTTTGTTTTGATGCCATACGCACTGATACCAATCTGAATTTTACCTTCGCCGATCTGCTTGGCGCAGGTTAGGGCAAGTGGACTCAGCTTGGGTGTAAGCTGGTTAACTGTGGCATATGGCACAACCCCTAGAATAACGCCAGCTTTTATGCTGCCACCCAAGCGCGCGAACAGTGCAGATTCGATAGGCTGATCGCTAGCAACCGCGTGCTCACCCACCAGCCTAATATGTTCAGCCCCAAGTACACTTTCAAGCTCAGCACGCCCAATGGC
>Ga0157374_10005950_pt1 | contig 10313 bp, 8 predicted proteins | sample M25metaG_FD_115308 | JGI IMG/M metagenome (GOLD analysis project Ga0157374, IMG submission 115308) | Miscanthus rhizosphere microbial communities from Kellogg Biological Station, Michigan, USA - M2-5 metaG | ecosystem: Host-associated > Plants > Roots > Rhizosphere > Soil | place: USA: Michigan... | reverse complement strand
TTGCGCCGATGCCCCGCGCCGGTACATTCACAATCCGCTCAAAGCTTACCCGATCTTCCGGCTGAAAAATGAGCCGCAAGTACGCCATGATGTCTTTGATTTCTTTACGATCATAAAAGCGTACCCCGCCAACTACCCGATAGGGAATTCCATAGTGCACGAAAGCTTCTTCTATCGAGCGACTCTGGGCATTAGTGCGGTATAGTATGGCATAATCTCTGAAGTGCCGATTGCCAGCATCTACACCGTTCCGAATACGACGGATAATAGCATCCCCCTCGCCACGTTCGCCGTTTACTTGCAACATTTGAACCGGCAGTCCGTCGCCGGCAGCGGTCCATAGTCGCTTGTCACTGCGCTGCGCGTTCTTGGTAATAATGGCATGCGCGGCATCCAGAATGTGCTTAGTGCTGCGGTAATTTTGTTCCAGTTTTATAACAGTGCAGTCCTTATAATCGCGTTCGAAGTTCAAAATATTCCGAAAATCAGCACCGCGCCAACTGTAAATACTCTGCCAGTCGTCACCAACTACAGCAATATTTTTATGCGCGTTAGTTAACAGGTTAACCAATTTGTATTGGGCGGCATTAGTGTCCTGATATTCGTCAATCATGATGTATTTGAACTGGCTGCGCCATTTATCGCGAACCTCTGCATGTTCACTTAACATGCTAACTGTACGATTAATGAGGTCATCAAAGTCCAGTGCCAAGGCTTCTTTCAGGGCTCGCTGATATAGCGGGTACACCTGTGCGGCTGCCTGCTGAGCCGGACTGCGGGCTTCGCGGGCAAATTCCTCCGTCCCTACCATGTCGTTTTTAGCGCTACTGATAATGCTGCTGAGCGCACGCGGCGGAAAGCTTTTCTCGTCGATCATTAATTGCTTGCTCACCTGCTTGATTGCTACCAGGCGGTCAGATTCATCGAAAATTACAAAGCTCCGCGGAATACTGACATAGTCGCCGTCCTGCCGCAGTATTCGGACGCAAATAGAGTGAAACGTGCCCATAAACGGCATAAAACCACGATTTTCGGCGTTGGCAGCCAGCAAGGTTGCTACCCGCTCACGCATTTCTTTGGCAGCTTTATTCGTGAAGGTTACGGCTAAAATATTAAATGGCGTGGCCCGTTTACTGGCTATAATATAGGCGATGCGCTGGGTCAACGTCTTAGTCTTGCCACTACCGGCACCGGCCTGGATCAACAGCGGCCCTTCGGTAGTTTCAACCGCCCGCCGTTGCTCGGGGTTTAGTCCAATTAATAACTCATCAAGCATTACCTTATTTTAACAAAAAATCGAGTTTGAAGTATTACGAATTATATTTGATATTAATACATAAACATGTTAAAAATTACTTATGGCCTTGCGGTATCCTGATATTGATTCGCACATCGTGCTGGAAGCAGTTGGTATGGCATATGATATGCAGGTTAATGACACCGGCGCATCACTAGCGGCCGCAATCAACCACCAAGTCTCTGAAGGCAACTCGTTAGCCATTTACATTCCAGCTGTTAAGTTTGTAATTGATGCTAGTCTACACGTACTCACTCATCCAGAGGTAGCTGTCACAATTCCACCCAATGTTCGACGCCGGGCTCGCTTAGGCGTGGCGGTAGCCACCGATTTCATGAGCATGGGAGTGGAGCTGGACCTTTTTAGAGAATTACATACTAATAGCCCTATCCTATCGCAGTTGCCACTCTCGGAAAGCCAGGAACATGGCTTTAGGGATAGGGGCGCTTTAATATCTCTTGGAACATCCCCCTTTGTCGATACGAAATTTATTAGTGGCGGAGCGGCTCGCTTACTACGCCGTGAGGCAATTGAGCCAACCCAAACGGCTGACATTATTGGCCAAAGTACTGGATTACTGGCCTGGGCTGGCATTGACAAGTTGTATGCATCGCTTGCCTATCATACTTTTGGTAAAGTCTATCTCCATACCAAACATATACAGCTGGAGACGACAGAGACTGGCGTACAAGTCGCCTTTAACGAGAACGCGAAAAGGCAGTTGGCAACGTTTTACAGCGAAGGAAGCGGCTGTTCTTTCGGTAGAATTCCTGCCGGTAGCAACGAAACTGATACGCCACTTGTATCATACTGGAAACAATTAGTTAATTATCTAATACAGCCCGACGCCGTTGTTGCGTAGCTATTTTGAAAAGAAATGAGTAAGTGGCTTGATGCCAGAGAGGTGGATAATGCCAGCATCGAGCGATATGTCTGCCCAGGCTACGGCCAGGACTGCTATTAAGAGCACCCCTAGCAAAGCGTTGCGCTTGTTTTTACGCTTTTCGACCTGGTTTATGGGTAGGTAATACTTGTGGCTTTCAGCAAGTTTATCCAGTTCAGCGGTCCGTTCTAGCTGCAAGCGTGCTGCTTCCTCTTTAATTTTAATAGTGGTAGCCGTGTCCGACGTCGCTTCTGGCTGCTCGTCGTCTTCTTTTTTGCTGCCAGCAGTACCCTCGGATGCCGTCAGTCCAGGATCTTCGACATCTGGTTCGGCACCGGATTTAATTACGAGTTTGGGCTTTTCCTTTTTGTTAACGGCTGGGTCTGAATCTGTTGTTGGCAGTGGGGTAGCCGCAAGATCGGGGCTGTCCGCAGCAGCAACCTCCTTAGTCTTGAGGGGCTCAATGATTTGCTCGGCCGGTGTAGCAGCTTTTGCTCCCTCCACCGGGTCGAGCTGGTCTGATTTGGAGTTTACTACGGATAGTGTAGTTGCCTCGGGTGAGTTTTGCTCAGGCTTTAAGGGGATTTTGGTAGTTACGATTGGTTTATCGACAGTTGATGTAGTAGCATCAGCTTCGGCTGTATCGGCAACTGCTGATGGCTCACTATCTATATGAATTGGCTTAATCTTAAGTTTGGCGGAGGGTACTAAGGGCGCTCCGGGTAGCGAGGCCGTAGTCATAGCCGTATCATCAACTACCATGGGGTCCTGTAGCACCGGCCGGTTTGTAATAAGTATCGGCTTGCTGCTGGCAGACGGGGCGGTATTGCCGGGTCTGGAAACATCAAAGATTTTTGGCGGTGCTGTTTTTTTACTTTTTTCGGTCATGATTTCGAATTCGTGCGTTCAGAGAGCAATTTATAGGCGCTATCGACGATGGCTGAAAATTGATGATAATTGAGACTGGCCGCCCCAACCAAGACCCCATCGCAGCCATCTAAAGCCAGATATGCCCGAGCATCGTGATCATCCACGCTGCCGCCGTATAGTACCCGCACATCCCTGGCAGCGACAGGGCCGTACAGCTCTTTGATCTGATAACGAATATATTTGATAGCTTTCGCCATGTCGTCGGGCTTAGCGACTTCGCCCTCGAACGTCGAAATGGCCCAGATGGGTTCGTAAGCGATGACAATATCCTGGATGTCTTCGGCCGTCAGGTTGCTCAGGGCGCTAGTCAGCTTGTCATGAATTACTTGTTTGGTCTCACCCATGTTGCGCTCTTCCTTAGTCTCGCCGATGCATAAAATTGGCACAATGCCGTTACGAACCGCTGCCTGGACTTTATCACGGACCATTTCCAGGCTTTCGCCGAAGTAAACTCGCCGCCCCGAATGGCCAATAAGGCAGTAGTGAACCAGTTCGCGCAGCATCGAAAATGACACCTCCCCGGTGTAGGGTCCCTCGTCTTTAAAATAAGCATCCTGGGCACTCAAGCGGAATTTTCGCCGATCTATTTCCAGACTAAGCGGCTGCAAGCTAAGAACACTCGGCGCCAATACCACTTCAATATCGCGGTGAACTTTAATCCGTTGACTCAACCGGTGCAGCAGCAAACTGGCCTCGTGGGTATCAAGGTGCATTTTCCAGTTGGCAACGATGAGTATTTTTTTCATACTGCTTATGGTTTATTGTACATCATTTATCCTGTAAAGCCTCGACCCCTGGCAGTTTGCGGCCAGCCATCAATTCCAGGCTGGCGCCGCCGCCAGTGGAAACGTGGTCAAAGCCACTAACCATTTTTCGCCCCTCGACGTAGCCAACGGTATCGCCACCGCCAATCAAGGTGTACGGCCGGTGGCCAAACTCGCCTAACATGGCTTCCATAATCAGTTCGGTACCATGTGCTGTCGGCCCAATCGGATCACCCAGGCTGCTAGTTTCGGTAACCCCAACCGCCCCATTCCATACCACGGTCCCTGATAACTGAATCGCTCCGGCGATAAACGACGCCGAAAATGGGCCGATATCCAGGATCATTTCGTGCGGTTCAACCCGACTACTGACAACCGGCGGCCGCTTGGGGTAATGCTCGATTTCGGCCACTACATTAGCAGTCCAATCCACAATCCGTGTCGGGGCAGTTTTATCAACCTTATGGGCCACTACGGCGTCACGCGGTACAGCAAATACAAACGGCTGCGTGCGCGACTTGGCTTTCGCCTTGGCCATTACTTCACGCGCGAGCGGAATATCAGCCTTGTCGTACAAACTGGCCGCCACATCAACTCCGTCGGCCGCCAGGAAAGTGTTAGCCATAGCCCCGCCAATAGCTACAAAATCGGCAATGTCGATAAATTTCTGCAAGATATCAATCTTATCAGCAATCTTGGCGCCGCCAATAATAGCGGTCAGAGGCCGCTGTGGCTTTTGCATGACAGTGGTAATGGTATCGACTTCTTTTTCAAGTAACAGTCCGGCAACGGCCGGCAAATATTTAGGCAGCCCCGATACTGATACCGCGGCGTGATGAACCACGCCAAAAGCATCCTGCACAAATACATCGGCTAGGCTAGCTAGCTGCTTGGCAAAATCAGCATCGTCGGCTTCTTCCTCAGGGTGAAAGCGAACATTTTCCAGTAGGAGCACGCCGCCAGGTTTAAGGCTGCCCACCGCTTTCTGAACCCGCTCACCAATACAATCAGGCACAAACTCCACCGGTCGATCAAGCAGTTGCTGCAACTTTTTAGCAACCGGAAACAGGCTGAGCGACGGGTCAACTTTGCCGGCCGGGCGGCCCAGGTGCGAGCAAATAATAAGTTTGACGTTTTGATCCAGCAAATACTGCACAGTCGGCAAACTTTGCTGTATCCGATAATCGTCGGTAATTTTTCCACCCGCAAGCGGTACATTATAATCCGCCCGCAGCAGTACGATTTTGCCCTGCAGATCAATGTCTTTAATCGTTTTTTTTGTAAACAAGTTCCACCCTCTTTACTCTTTATTCTAACACGCGGACTTTTATGGTATCGGTAGTGCCGACTACGCCCGGGTGGCGGCCGGAAGCCGTCACCACCACGTCGCCTTTGCTCAGGACATCGTGTTTTTGCAGCCAACCAGTTAATTTAGTGGCGGCGAAAGCGTCGACTGGCCGGACGTAGCTTTTGACGTTATATACCAAAGCCAATTGCTGGGCGGTGCGGACATCACTCGTCACGGCAATAAGCGGAATATTCGGACGGCGGCAGGATATTTGCAGCACCGTAGCGCCTGATTTGGTTTCGGCCACAATAGCTTGGGCTTTGATGGTTTCGGCTAAATTAATAATTGCCTTGCTAATGGCAACCTGCCGCGTGTGGGCATCGTGTTCCGGAAAGACGGCCTTTAGGGGTGCGTGGCTTTCGGTGTAGCGAATCACCCGCTTCATGACCTGGACGGCTTCAATAGGATACTGGCCATTGGCCGTTTCGTCGCTCAGCATGACACAATCGGCCCCGACAAGTACCGCCGTAGCCACGTCAGATACTTCGGCCCGGGTAGGCTCGGGCATATCGGTCATACTAATTAGCATTTGGGTGGCCACAATAGTCGGCTTCGCATATTGCAGGCCCAGGCCAATAATTTGGCGCTGCACAATCGGCACACTTTCGGCCGGTGTTTCCACGGCCAGGTCGCCGCGGGCAATCATCACCGCATCGGTTTCGGCTACAATTTCCTCGATATTTTCAACGGCGGCTTTGGTTTCAATTTTGGCAATTACTTTCGCGCTACTTCCTAGATTGGCTAACAGTTTCCGTAGACTGCGAATATCGTCGGCCGTTTGCACAAAACTAAGGGCTACGTAATCAATATCCTGAGTTGAGCCGTAAATAAGATCAGCTTTATCCTTACCAGTAATAATGTCACCGCCAAAATCAGTGTCTGGCAGGTTCATGCCCTTGCGCTTAATAAGTATGCCGTCGTTTTCAGCCCGAACATGGACTACGTCGCCCTGCACACTGGTAACGACCGTGCGTACCCGCCCGTCGTACAAATAGATTTGCTCGCCGCGTTTCACTTTTTTACTTAAGTCATACTGTGTCGGCAAGTGTCCGGTAGCTGCGTAATCGGCCAAATAGGCAAAGCTCAGGCTCTGTCCCGTCTGGACATTTACAATGCCATCGAAGTCTCCCAGTCGAATTTTTGGCCCTTGCAAGTCCTGAATAATCGCTACCGGCTTGCCATAGGCCTGGGCGGCTTTACGAATCCAGGGAATCTGCCGACTGCGCTCTTCGGGGGTACCATGGCTAAAGTTCAGCCGCAGACCATTAACGCCCGCTTGTATCAGATCATAAATCGCTTCGTAGCTATCGGTTGCCGGACCAATCGTGGCGATAATTTTTGTTCGCTTGAATGAAGTCAGCGGCACATTTGGCACAGCTTCGGTCAGTTTCATCACCTTTACCCACCTTTTATTGTCTTACTGCTATGGTAGCATAGATATAATTTTAAACGCTAGCGTTAACGCTTCGGTGGCAAGGGGATAAATATTGACGTCCGTTTGGCGTAGGTCTGGAAGGCTTTGTTGCCAAGGTAGTGCTTTTCGAGCGGCGGAATACCGGACACTTTGGTAATCAGCACCGTGATGGCCGCGGCACCTATAACCCCCCACCACTGATTAAGGCTGACCGCCACAATAGCCGCGCCCCACCAGGTAGTAACTTCACCAAAATAGTTTGGGTGACGGCTGTAGCGCCAGAGGCCTGTGGTCATAATTTCGCCTGGTTTTTTGGTTTTAATGAACTTCTGCAATTCACTATCGGCCTCGGCCTCAAAGATAATGCCACCGCCCCAAACTATGAAACCGATAACCAGCAGCCATGCCACCGCCGGGTGGTGCGGTACGCTCATAATGGCAATCACCGGCAAGCTAATAACTAGTAGTAGAAATCCCTGGGTTAAAAATATCCGCACATACGCCTTCAGCCAATAGTTATCACCCCATTTTTCACGGTAGGCGGTGTAGCGGTAATCTTCGGTCTTTTTAAGGTTACGCTTAGTAATATGAGCACACAGGCGAATTCCCCAGATACTCACGAAGCCCACTGCCAACAGCCGCAGATCCACCTGCCGCGAGTCCAGCAGCCAAGCTATCCACGCCACGAATACAAAGCCCAGCCCCCAGGCACTATCGACAACGTCAGTACGCTTGGTTAGGCGCGCCGCAATAAACCAGGCAGTCATATACGTCCAGACTGCCAAAACGAGGACCAGAAACGTTGCAAGCAAGCTCATGCTTAGATAATAGCAGAGGCTTCGCTCTCATACGAACAGTTCGGCTATTTAGGCTTGTTTGTTGTCTTTGGGATCTTTTTTGACTTCAGTTTTAGAATCAGTACCGTTCAAACCTTTACGAAGTTCGTGGGCCGATTGCCCCAAGCTTTTGGATAGCTCCGGCAGCTTTTTAGCACCGAATAGCAGGAGTATTACAGCTAAAATAATAAGTAAATCGGCGGTTGATAGATCTAAAAATGCAAAATTTGTAATCATATCCTGATAATAGCATAAGCCGGAACACTAGTATATAAGCGCCTTTCGAGCTTTAGCAGCAATCGTATGTTGAAGATAGACGCAACGGCTAACTAACAAAGGTGTAGTTCGCTTTGTAGTAAATATAAAAAAGACCCATCAAATGATGATGAGTCTCTTTTGGTGACCCGAATAGATACGGCGTGGAACCTTATCTGTGAAGAGATTATGCGCTGGAACAGATTACTAGGTAAAGGACAGTGGTCGTTAGAGTTACCGTCCGTTAGTAGAACTTATTAGTATTTATATGCGTATGCAGATTACTTAAATTGGGCTGTGCCAACAATTTGATTAAATAGGCTTATTAGGTCAGCATTATCGCTAGACACTATGGCTTCAACGTATATTTGTCCCGAACTAGATGTTTTATTAGATTTCAGAATTGTCGCGTGATAAACACCACTATCACCTTGCATTTTAGTTTGATATGCCTCTGCGCCATTAATTGTGGTTGTACTGCTATCTAATAGCTTGTCAGTAGACTGATGTCCACACGCGTCAAGACTTGGGCAATTGTCCCATTCCTGCTTAGGTGTCTGGCTGTTATTATCAACAACCCACCTAAAGCCAATCGTTGTATTGGTGTCAGTTTTTTTCTGGAAATACCAAGCCCATACTTTGCTTTCAGTTTGTACCTGCCAGTCTGTGGGGTATTTTACACTTAGACCAGAACCTGAGGTATCTGTGTAGGCTGTCCAATTTGCTGTTGGGTCAGCAGGAGTTACGGCATTGGTAGTGGTTTTTTTAGTTTGTTTCGATGTTGCTTGAGAACTATTATTAGCCGCAGAAGGGCTTTTATCAGTATTCTGCTTGGAGTGCTGCACATACCAGCCAACAAAGCCAATCAAAGCCACAATTACTAGCACTAATACCAATTCAACAGGACTAAACCCTGCTTCATCTCTCCTGATTTTGCCCATCTTATAATCCTTGTATCTACGACTTTGTCTTAAATATACTCTTGTTCTCGTCTGCAGTACAACTTATAGACACGTCGTATTCAACCAAAGATATTTGGAACTATTAAACAGAGATGATGAAATTACAAAAACCAGCACAATGGATGGTTTCTATCTGTTATTCCTAAATGGTGACCCCAAGGAGAGTCGAACTCCTCTTGCCAGGATGAAAACCTGATGTCCTAACCGATAGACGATGGGGCCAAACCGCAGAAAGACAATTTTGGGTTTACATAAAATTGTCTTTCGAGGATTTGGGTTCATCTGCATAGCAGATGGGGCCAGAGAGTCACTAAGGTGCTTCATAATCTGTGCTAAACAGATCAATGTGACTGGAGCTTACTGTAGTCACTAATTTTAACTTGCTAAGCTCGAAAAATTGTACCATAACAGATACAAAATAGAAATACCTAAGCGTTTAAATTGCGTATTCCGGCGTGCGACTTATTTGTCGTCCGGACCAGGGCGGAACCGGTTGGAACGATGATATGTTGGGTGGTGCAGGCCCTTTGCAGCATTCGGATGCGGCCGAGCTGTTGTCGTAGGGTGATCACCGTGACTTAGATGTTGAATCATTTCAGTTGACTGATCTTCACGCTGCGCGCCAGCAACCATATGATGCCCCAGATTTATAGCCGCAGCATCGTTAGTAGCGACTTTGTGCTTACGATAGATGAACTGCCGGAAAATGATGAAACCAGCCACGACAACCGCGCCGAAGATGGCGACAACATCGCCCGCACCGGTGTTTGGAAGACTGGCCGCGGCAACAGGGGGCACACATTGCGGTGAATCGGGTGGCAACGATGAGTTGTACTTACAGTTGTCACACAGGGCACTCCCCTGTGGTACCCCCACCTTACATTCTGGGGTTGGCGGCTGCTCTGGTGTTACTGAAGCAATACAGGTGACGCTCTTGGCAACGCCGTTGGCATTGAAGTGCAACGTAGCAGTTATAGTGTAATTTCCAGCGGTCGCGTACTTGTGAGTAGTTGACGCAGTTGTGCCGGTGGGTATAACACCATTGGTAGAGTTTTTGTCGCCGAAGTTGAAGTAAGCACTAGTGAAGGTCGAACCGTTGCCAAAGCTGGCAATTGCCTTAAAGCTCTAATTGAATTTTGCTTTATCAATGAAAGCACCTGTTAGTTCCACGCAACTTTGAAACGGTGCTGGTGGGGGTGGCACCACGATCGTTTGCGCACAAGGCGGCGAAGTGGCTGTTACGGTCTGCTTGCCTGGTAGCGTGACTGTAACAGTGACGGTTGCTTTCCAGGTACCAACCTTAGTATAAGTGTGCTGGACCGGCCCAGAACCGAAGGGTTCCACTACCGGTGCCGAGCCATCACCAAAGTCGTAGGTGTAGTGATCAATCGCGGCGTTGCCAGCAGCAGTCGCACTAACCTGGAAGTTATAGGTGTTGGCCCGTCCAGAAATTGCCGTCTTTTTTAACGATGTGCAGGAATATGTCGGAGTTATGTTTGCGCCAATGATAGGGTTACCACAGGAGGTCAGTACGGCAAACTGCATAGCGCCCTGGGCATTAAACATCACCATAACTGGAATACTGTCCGACACAAAAACCTTATTGCTAAAGTTGCCGTAATAG
>Ga0157374_10005948_pt1 | contig 10314 bp, 10 predicted proteins | sample M25metaG_FD_115308 | JGI IMG/M metagenome (GOLD analysis project Ga0157374, IMG submission 115308) | Miscanthus rhizosphere microbial communities from Kellogg Biological Station, Michigan, USA - M2-5 metaG | ecosystem: Host-associated > Plants > Roots > Rhizosphere > Soil | place: USA: Michigan... | reverse complement strand
GCCGGCAGCTCGCGGGCGAGCGGGTAGGCCTCGCCGGCCCAGAGGTTGATCATCGACCCGTCGCCGCGGGCACGCGCCTCCCGGCGCAGCGGTGCGGTCAGGTTGTGAATCTCCGGATAGGCGGACACGGCCCTCCCGTCGTGCTCCTCCATGAACGGGTTGACGATGCCCCTGGCAGCCCTGCCCGTGAAGGCCCGGGTGACCCGCGTGGGGGCTCCGGCCCGGCGCAGCGCGTCCCGGTGCGGTGCCGCCGTGCCGGCCTCGGGGCACAGCAGGAAGGCCGTGCCCAGCTGGGCGGCGCGCGCCCCGGCGGCCAGCGCCGCGGCGATCGCCGACCCCGACATCAGGCCGCCGGCGGCGACGAGCGGCGATCCCGCGTCGGCGAGCAGCTGCAGCAGGGTGAGCAGCGAGCGCCCCGGCTCCCCATCGCCGTCGTCGAACGATCCGCGGTGGCCGCCCGCCTCGCTGCCCTGCACCACGAGCGCATCCGCGCCTCCGGCCACGGCGAGCGCCGCCTCCGAGGGCGCCGTCACGGTAACCCAGACCTCCGAGCCGGCGTCGTGCAGCCGTCCGATCGCGTCGCGATCCGGCATCCCGAAGGTGAACGACACGACGGCGGCCGGATGGCGACCGAGCAGCTCGAGCTTCTCGGCGAAGCCGTCGTCGTCGAAGGCCGCCGGGCCGACGGGGAGGCCGCGCTCGCCCGCCCATCGCCCGATCTCATCGGCGTACGGCGCGTACCGGGCCGGGTCGGCGGCGTGCGCCGCGGGCGTGAAGACGTTCACGCCGAACGGACGGGAGGTGAGCGACCGAAGCTCGCGCAGCTGCTCCTCGAGCTGGGCCGGCGCGAGATACCCGCTCGCGAGGAACCCGAGCGCGCGCGCCTCGCAGACTGCGGCGGCCAGGGCCGGCGTCGAGGGCCCGCCGGCGAGCGGCGCGAGCACGATCGGAAGCTCAAGCTCGTCGAGCACCATCCCCGGATTCTGCCTGGGTTAGCCCGCTCCGGGCGACGGGTATGTGAGATCGAGACGCCGCCCCGCAGACGCCGCGCCGGGTCGGTGCGGCTCGAGGACGCGGGCGCAGCCGATCGCCGCGCCGTCTCGGAGCGCTCACGGCCACCGTCCGTGCGTTCGGCGTCGTCTCCATGAATCAACGGCCGCTCGCATACCTCGTCTCGTCGCTCCGGCATCTGGCCGTGTGGGTGATCGCGCCGGTGATCGTCGCGACGGTCGTCTACCTGGGGCTGTGGCAACGGTACGAGCGGGCGCATGCCGCATCCGAGCGGCTCCCGACTGACGTGGCCGCGCAGCTCGCCCAGCTGCCGCCGCAGGTCTCGAACATGGTTGCGGTCACGTTCACGTCCGCCGCCCTGGATGCGCGGCCGGCCCGGGCCCTGCTCGCGTGGCATCTGCGCAGTGCCATCGCGCTCGCGGACGCGCCGCGGCTTCGCATCCACGCCGCCGCGCTCGGGCGGCGCGCGGCGGTGATCTCGTTCCTCGCGTCGCGGGGACGGGCCGGGTGCGCCGCCGTGCGCCTCGGGCCTGAGGCGGTCCTGCGGGTCGCGTACGCGCCGACGCGGCCGGCCGCGTGCGCCCTCGCCGAGCGCCGCGTCCGGGCATCCAGCGGAGCCGGCCGGTGAGGCGGAGGCTGCTCGTCTACGGCGTGTGGGCCCTGGTCGCGCCCGCGCTGGTCGGCGCGTACGCGTTCTCCGGCGCGCGGGGCGCCTGGGCGGCGACCTCCGGCACCCGCGCCCCCTCGCAGCCGTGGGCGTTCGCCCTCACCGCGCCGCCTGCCGCCATCACGTCCGCGGTCGCACTCACCTCCTACGCGGTGGCGCACGACCACGCCCGAAACGCCCGCGAGGTGGTCGCGGCGGGGAACAGGCTGATCGCGCAGCTGCCGACCGGCTACCGGCTTGGCGGCCGTCTCGGACTCGGGCGGATCGCGGTGCGCAAGCGCGGCGGCGTGTTCTTCGTCTGCGTCAGGACCGCCGTGCTCGAGGGTGTCAGGCAGCCGCCCCGGAACCTCGTCGAGTGCGCGGCCGGCCCGCTCCCGCTGCGCTTCGCCGACGTCGCCTGGACCAGTGGGCGCACCCTCGCCTCGGCGACGCGCCCGGCGCTGTACCGGACGGCACGCCAGGCCGGCGGCGCCGGCACGAACCCGCCTGCGCGCGCGATCGCCGGCCTCGCGGTCGACTGGGTCAGCCGGCTGGGGCACGGCCGATCCGGCGCGTGGGTCGATCTGGCGCTGGCCCTCGGGCTGCTCGGGGCTGCGGCGCTCGCGCTGCGCTGCCCGCGACGGCGTCCGCGCCGGATTCCCTGGCGCGGAGCGGTCGCCGGTGCGCTCGTCCTCGTGGCACTCGACGTGGCCGCCAGGGCGGTCTGCGGACCGGCCTGCCCGCGCGTCGGCATCAGCGCCGGCATCGTCGACGTCGGCCTGGGCGGCGCGCATCTGCACCGGCACATGAGCATGTGGGGGGACGAGGGGCCGCTCGTGGAGCTGGTCGTGCTGCTGGCGGTCGCCTGTGCCGCCGTGGTGGCGGTGCGGGGGTCGAACCGGCTGCTCCTGTTCGCGGCCGCGCTCGTGCTGCTCGGGACGCTGACCAACCTCGGCGAGGTCGCGGTTCGCTCCTACGACACGGACTACCTGTGGTTCGGCAGCGCGCTGCGGACGACGCCGTTCAACCTGGGCGACGCCTACGAGTTCGGCGGCGGCGTGCTCATGGCGTACTGCTGCCTGCGGGCGGTCGCGTCGGCGCCGCGGCCGCAGACGCTCCACCGCGCTCAGGCGGCGGGGCCGCGCTCCGCCAGGTAGCGCTCGTTGAACGCCTCGAGCAACGAGTCCTTCTCCGCCAGGACGCCGTGCGTGAAGGCACGCGAGCGCACGCCGCGCTGGACGCGCTCGCAGACGACGTAGTTCTGGCGGGCGACGAGCTCGACGAACTCGACGATCTCGGACGGGTCGAATCCGGGGTCCGCGATCGCCTCGGGCCGGAACAGGGACTCGGTGATGACCGTCGTTCGGCCGGCGTCGCGCGGCACGAGGATCGTCGAGATCGCGCCGGTGCCCGTCAGCGTCGTGCTCGTCGAGCCCGGGCATCACCTCGAAGCGCGACTTGCCGCTCGCCGTGAAGCTCGTTCCGCCGTCGGCCAGCGCCACGCCGCCGTCGGCCCGGCCCTCGTCGCGGACCGCGCCCCTGCGGAATGCGGGCACGACCTGGAATCCGCCGCCATGAGGCCAGCCTATCGGCTCCTGCGATAGCGTTGCGCGATGCCGACCTTCGACGGAATGCGTGCGCTCGTCACGGGAGGTGGAACCGGGATCGGCGCGGCGGTCGCCGCTCGGCTCCGGGCGGGCGGGGCGCACGTGACCGTGATGGGCCGCCGCGAGGCGCCCCTCGCGGCCGTCTCGCCGCACCACGTCGCCGGCGACGTGACGAGCGCGGACGACTGCCGCCGGGCCGTCGAGCTCGCCGGCCCGCTCGACATCCTGGTGCATAACGCGAGCTCGGGCGGCGGGAGCGGATCGCGGGACGTGCTCGCCGTGAACATCCGCGGAGCGGAAAACCTCCTCGAGCACGCCGAGCAGGGGCTGATCGAGCGGCGGGGCTCGATCGTCACGGTCGGGTCGACCGCCGCCGTCGTGTCGGGCGCGGGCGCCGCCGGCCACAACACGGCCAAGGCGGGCCTGGTCATGTGGACCCGCTCGCACGCCGTCCGGCTGGGCCCGCACGGCGTCCGCGCGAACGTGGTCTGCCCCGGCTGGGTACGGACGCCGATGGCGGACACGAGCATGGGCCGGATCGGCGGCGAGGTCGACGACACCTACCGGAAGGTGACGCGGTTCGCCCCGCTGCGCCGGCCGGCGGAGCCGGGCGAGATCGCGGCGGTGATCTGCTTCCTCGCGTCGGCCGACGCGTCCTACGTAACGGGCGCCGTCGTCATGGCGGACGGCGGATCGACCGCGGTGGACGTGCTGATGGTGGAGCAGCGGGACGGGTGAGCGGAGAGGCGAGGCTCTGCCGGGCAGGGCGGTGCGCGCATCCGGGCAGCCTCTGACGCGCGATCGGTGCAGCCGCGGATGCGGCCGAGACCGAGCGTCGGGCAGGGTGGGGATGACGAAGGGAGGTCAGCATGTCGATCACCCCGGCACCGCCCGAAACCACGACCGTCCATGTGTCCGGCCGGCGTCCGACGGCTGCGCAGCTGGCCGTCGAGCTGCGCGATCTCGCCGCCGCAGTTCCCCTGTTCCTCGTGTCGCCGCTGGTGCGGCACTGGCATCGCCGGTGGGGGGCCACCGATGCCGAGGTCGTCGCGATCATGCCGGGCGACGAGCTGGTGCCCGGCTGCCGGTATCGCTGCACCCGGGCGATCACGATTCAGGCACCGCCGGCGACGGTGTGGGCGTGGCTCGTCCAAGTCGGCTTCGGCAAGGCCGGCTTCTATGCGATCGACCTGCTCGACAACGTCGCCCACCCCAGCGCCGAACGGATCCTGGAGGAGCACCAGCATCCCCGGATCGGGGACTGGGTGCCGATGTTCACCAGCGTCAACGAGACGACCGCCTTCAGGATCGCGCAGATCGAGCCACCCTCGACGCTGGTCTGGCTGAAGCCCGACAGCACATGGGCGTGGACGCTCACCGAGCGCGACGGGGCGACCCGGCTCGTCACCCGCCTGCGGATCCTCCACCGCTGGAGTCGGCCGCTCGACGCGATCACCTCGCTGGCATTGACCGAGCTCGGTGGCTTCCCGATGGTGCGCCGGATGCTGCTGAACCTGAAGCGGCGCGCAGAGGGAGCGGCACGATGACGCGGCGGCCACAGGCGACCCTCCTGGCCGGTGGCGCTGCGCTCGGGGTCGCGACGGTGCGCCACCTCAGCCGCCGGTCGGGTGTCGGCGACGCCGAGGCGCGACGGCGGCTGCCGGGGGACGACCTGGTGGGCCGGCCCCTGTGGGTCTCGACGCGGGGAATCACCATCGGTGCGCCGCCTTCTGCGGTGTGGCCGTGGATCGTGCAGATGGGATACCCGGCATATCGGGCCGGGTGGTACACCCCCTACTGGCTGGATCGTCTCCAGTGGGGGATCACGGATCGCAGCAGCGACGAGATCCGCGAGGATTTGCAGTCGGTGTCGGTCGGCGACCGCATCCCGGACAGCCTCGACCGGTCGGTGTTCTTCACCGTGGAGGCGGTGGAACGGGAGCGGGCGCTCGTCCTGCGTTCCACCAAGCACCTGCTGCGGCCGATGCGGTCGATCGACTTCACGTGGGCGTTCATCCTGGAGCCGATCGACGACAGGACCCGGTTCGTGATCCGGGCGCGGGCTCGCTACGCGCCGCGCTGGTCATGGCTGATCCTCGGCGTCCCGTACGGGCTCGGCGATTGGCTCAACACCACCAACATCCTCCACGCCGTGAAACAGCGCGCCGAGCGGCACGCCGCTGCTGCGCACCGCCTCACGGGCGACGTCCACGCGGAGGGGCGCATGCGATCAGCAGGGCGAACGCCGGGGCAACGACCCACACGGCGACGAGGAGCAGCTGGGGTGTGCCCTGGTAGCCGATCGTCGCCGCCTCCACGGCCCCCCATATGAGCAGGGCGACCGCCATCGCCCGGGCGGCGGCGAGGGCGTTCCGGTGACGCATGATCGCGGCGGCGGCGGTGAGGAGCATCCCACCGCCGATTCCAACCAGGAGCACGACTCCCGGCAGGGTGTAGTCACTGAAGGGCGATCCGTCCAGCCATTCCCGCTTCACGCCGAGGCCGGTCGGGTCGGCCAGGAGCATCGCCCCGCCGTAGACGGCGGCGACCCCGACCAGTCCCGCGACGGCGATCACGATCGAGCGGCGAGCGCCGTCCAGGGCGCCGGATTGACGGTCGGCGTGGCCGATGATCGCCAATCGTTTCACGCGCTCGACAGCGCTGCAGTCGAGCTCTACTGGTTGCCGCTGGGTGCCGGCGGTCACTCCGTTCGCTCAAACGGTCGCGTCCTCGAGTGGATCGGCGCGCGGTTGCAGCACCGCTCGCCCAACGACCTGTACCACTCTGCGCTGGAGGTGCGTGTGGATGGGGCGCGCTGGGTGATCGAACAGGCTCCCGCCTCGCCGCGTGGTCGGGCGGCGCGCGGTGTGGTCGTGGAGGGAGCGGTGGGCGCGCGGTGGGCCGGACGGTGGCGGCTGTTGTGCTACGAGGTGCGGCGGTGGCGCAACGGCGCCATTCCGGATATCGGAGAAGCCGTGGACAGCCCGCAGACGCTCTCCGCCGACTCCGTCGCGGCGAGGCGGCTCCTCGACGCCGTCTCGGAGCTCCCGACGCCGGCCTGGGGTCGCGACGAGCTGCGGGCCGGCGAGATGTGGAACTCCAACTCCATCGTCGCGTGGCTGCTGGTCCGAAGCGGCATCGACCCCGACGCCGCGCGGCTCCCGCAGCGTGGCCGTGCACCGGGATGGCACGCCGGTCTCGTCGTCGCCCGCAGGGCCGGTTGAGCGCTATGCCGCGCGGGTGGCCGCTGCGCGCGTCAGGGCCGGCCCGCCGGCGATCCAGACGAGCACGAGCGGCCAGAGGTTGCCGTGCGCCACGTTGTAGTTGTCGAGCAGCTCGTCCCACGACTTGTGATCGCCCCAGTGCCCGAACCCAAACTCGAAGAGCACGGTGAGAACCAGCCAGGTCGCGCCGATCTGCGCCGCCTGCCGCCGGGTCGGGATCGGCCAGCGCCGCTCGAGCAGAACGAAGTAGCCGGCCAGCAGACCGATCAGCGTTGCGACCGAGATGTCGTTCGCCGCGCGCTCTCCGACCCACCGCCTGTACCCCGCCTCCCGAAGGACGCCGTTCGCCACGCCGAGCACCGACCCGCCGAGCCAGGCGATCACCCACGGCCGCCTGCTCCATCGCCGCTCCTTGCGGGAGAATGCGTGTCCGACGCTCATGCCTTCCTCTCAGCCGTCCCACCGGCATGACTGCCCAGCCCGCTGAGCCGCGAATCCCGGTGATCGACGGCCCGTAGTTCTCCGAAGGCCCGATGTGCCCGGCCACGACGCCGCCGGTCGGCCGGGGGTCGACGATGCAGTACGAGGCGACATCAGGGAGGGATCGCGAGATGTCATCCGCACACCCGCACCGGCCCGTGGGGCAGATCGGCGCCGCCCTGGCCGAGGGTGCGGCCGGGCTGCTGCCGGCGAGCTTAAAAACGCCTGCGGCGCCGAAGTCGAGTGACGCGCAACTCCGCCTCGGCGGAGCAGCGCTACCGCCAGGTGGTGAACCCGGTCATGCCCATCTGGGCGCCGCTGAAGCCGGGCCGGCCGGAGCGCCGCTGCGCGGCGGTCGTGGCGTAGCGGGGGCCGTTGAGCTCGATCCAGTCGCCGTAGGCGCGCATGCGGGCGAGGCCGGGGCCCATGTTCTCGAGAGTGATGCCGCCCTTGGCGGTGGCCTCGGTGGTCGCCGCGAAGTTCTGGTCGAACGTCGCGTCCGGGCCGAACGTGTCCGCCCCGACGCCCAGGATGCCGCGGTGCTGGAACAGCCAGTCGACGGCGGCGCCGGAGAACCCGGGCACGTCGTCGAAGTAGTCGTTGTCCGGGCCCGGCCGGCGCCGGTTCCCGAGGTGGTAGAAGCGGGACAGTCCGGTGTAGAGGACGATGTACGACCCGGGCGGGATGCGGCCGTGCACCGACTCGAAGCGGCGCAGGTCGCGGATCCCGACGAAGAAGTCGCCGCCGAGGCGCCGGATCCGGGAGCGCAGGTCGAGCACCACCAGCGGCCGGGGCGTGAAGAACCGCTCCGACAGGTGGACGAGGCAGCGGGCGCCGACGTGGAAATGGCACGGCGCCGAGATGTGCGTTCCGGTGTGCGTGCCCAACGATGTGATCTGCTCGAGCAGGTAGCCCGACTTCGGCACCGTCGTCCACACGCGCCAGTGAAACGGCGGGTCACCCGGGAAGAGCGGCGCGCCGCTCGTCAGCGGCTGGCCAAGCCGTACCGGCCGGGCCGTGCGCGGGTCGACCGTCCAGTACGCGGCGGCGATCCCCGTGCGCCTGGCGAGCTCCGCCGCCTGCCCGCCCGGAAGGGCCGAGAGCCGCGCTGCCGCCGGGCTCTGCTGAGGCAGCAACCGTTCGGCGGCGAGCGCCGTCGTAGCCGCCGCGGCGGCCAGGGCGACCGCCAGAATCCACACGCCCCTGCGCACAGGGCAAGTATTCCACGCTCAGGTGATGGCTGCGAGGGCGAATGGGCCCCGAAGGAGCGGGGCACAAACTTCGAGCGCGGGGCCGCTCGGTCGGGCCCCGCGCTCGTGGTCCAGCGCTTCTGATCAGCCGCAGCCGGAGTTGTCGCCGCAGTCGCGGCAGGTGTAGCAGGCGCCGGTGCGGACCTTGCGGCCGCCGCACTTGGCGCACTCCACCGCGTCTTCCCAGGCGTTGAACAGCGCGCGCTGGCCGGGGCCCGGGGCGGGCGCCGCCTGCGGGGCCGGCTCGTCGGCGACCGGCGCCGCCGTATGGCCGTTGCCGTTCGCGAGCTGCTCGCGCATGGCGGCGTTCATGATGCCCAGCTCGGCCTGGGTCTCGGCCTCGAGGAAGCGCTTGCCCATCCACCGGAAGATGTAGTCGGGGATCGACTTGGCGATGCGGATGTCCGGATCGTTGGTGATCCCGGACGGCTCGAAGCGCATGTGGGCGAACTTGCTCACGAACACCTCGAGGGGCACGCCGTACTGCATCCCGACCGACACGGCGATCATGAACGCGTTCATGAGGCCGGCCAGCGTGGTGCCCTCTTTGGCGATGTCGACGAAGATGTCGCCCGGGTCGCCCTCCGGGAACAGGCCGACGTGGATGTAGCCCTCGTACTCGCCTACCTGGAACTTGCGCCCGATCTCCTGGCGCTCGATCGGCATCACCCGGCGGGTCGGCTTCGCGGCGATCAGCTCGGGCTGCGAGCTCTTCGTCTGCAGCGGCTGGGCCACCTTGCAGCCGTCACGGTAGATCGCGATCGCCTTCACGCCGAGCTTCCACGCGTCCATGTAGAGCTGGACGACGTCGTCGACGGTGACGTCGTTCGGCAGATTGACGGTCTTCGAGATCGCCCCGGAGACGAACGGCTGCACGGCCGCCATCATGTTCACGTGGCCCATGTGGTGGATGGCGCGGTCGCCGACCGCGACGTCGAACACGGACAGGTGCTCGCCGTGGAAGCCGGGCGCCCCGACCACCGTGTTGTGGTCGTTCACGTAGGCGACGATCTGGTCGACCTCGTGCGGCGCGTAGCCCAGCTTCTCGAGGGCCGTCGGCACGGTCTGGTTGACGATCGTGATGTCGCCGCCGCCGACGAGCCGCTTGGACTTCACCAGCGAGAAGTCGGGCTCGATGCCGGTCGTGTCGCAGTCCATCATGAAGCTGATCGTGCCGGTGGGCGCGATCACGACGGCCTGGGCGTTGCGGTAGCCGTGCTCCTCGCCGAGGGCGAGTGCCTCGTCCCAGGCGCTCCGGGCCGACCTGACCATGTCGGCCGGCACGAGCGCGGAGTCGATGTTCCCGACGGCGGCCCGGTGCTTGCGGATCACCCGCAGCATCGCGTCGCTGTTGCGGGCGTACTCGTTGAACGGGCCGACGCGCCCGGCCATGTCGGCCGACTTGCGGTAGGCCCGGCCGGTCATGATCGCCGAGATGGCGGCCGCGTAGGCCCGGCCCTCGTCGGAGTCGTAGGCGAGCCCGCGCGCCATGAGCAGCGCCCCCAGGTTGGCGAAGCCGAGCCCGAGCTGGCGCATCGCCCGCGCGTTCTGCGTGATCTCCTCGGTGGGGTAGCTCGAGTTCCCGACCAGGATCTCCTGGGCCATGAAGATCACGTCGACGGCCCGCTCGAACCGCTCGACCTGGAACTCGCCCGTCTCCGGGTCGCGGAACTTCATCAGGTTCAGGCTGGCGAGGTTGCACGCGGAGTTGTCGACGTGCAGGTACTCCGAGCACGGGTTCGAGGCGTTGATCCGCCCCGTCGCCGGGCAGGTGTGCCAGTCGTTCATCGTCGTGTCGTAGTGCATGCCGGGATCGGCGCACTTCCACGCGGCCTCGGCGATCTGGTGCATCAGCTCGCGGGCGCGCACGGTCTTCACGACGGAGCCGTCGGTGCGGGCGGTCAGCTCCCAGTCGTCGTCGTCGGTGACGGCGCGCATGAACTCGTCGGTGACGCGCACCGAGTTGTTCGCGTTCTGGTACTGGATCGAGGCCCAGTCAGGCGAGTCGAGGCTCATGTCGTAGCCGGCCGCCTGCAGCACGCGGGCCTTCTCCTCCTCGTGCTGCTTGCACCAGATGAACTCCTCGATGTCCGGGT
>Ga0157374_10005945_pt1 | contig 10315 bp, 12 predicted proteins | sample M25metaG_FD_115308 | JGI IMG/M metagenome (GOLD analysis project Ga0157374, IMG submission 115308) | Miscanthus rhizosphere microbial communities from Kellogg Biological Station, Michigan, USA - M2-5 metaG | ecosystem: Host-associated > Plants > Roots > Rhizosphere > Soil | place: USA: Michigan... | reverse complement strand
TGCCGTTGTGGCCGTTGCCGTTGCCGCCGTTGCCGTTGTGGCCGTTGCCGCCGTGGCCCCTGTGGCCGTTGCCGTTGTTGCCGTTGTCGTTGTCGCCGTCTTTGTTATCGCCGTCTTTGTTCTCGCTGCCGGCCTTAGGGTGATGGACGGGATCGGTACCCGACTGTCCTCCCATGCCGTCGCCAGGGGGCGGCGTCTTTTTGTCATCGAAACCGGATTTAGGCTTCTCAGCGGAACCGTTGCGGACCGAGTCATTGGTGTGTTTGTCACCGGCGTCGCCACTGGATACGGGATCAGCGAAGGCCACAGAAGCGCTGGCACCACCCGCCAACAGGCCGGAAGCCACGAGGCAGGCCGCTGCGGTGATGCGCACACGCGAACCCACGGCGTCTCCATCCTTCAAAGGCGTCAGCACCCGGCTGTTCAGAGGATCCGACAATTCTCGCACAACCACGCTCAACGGTTTGCTGCGGATCTGAATTTACCCGCGACCGGGACACACCGATGCGGGAGATGATCTGGAGGATAGTGTTGGGCTGCACCATCGGCTGCTTTTTCATGAAATCGCCGACGAGACGACCGGGAGGCCCGCCGGGATGAGCCTGTTCAAGCGCAAAACCCGTGCCACCCGAAGGGCAGAGGCCCGGGCCATCAAGGCAAAGGCCAAGCTCGAGGCGAAGCTCGGCGCAAAGAACGAAGCCCGTCGCATCAAAGCCGACCTCAAGGCCGAAACCAACGCTCTAAGGGCAAAGCTCAGGGCGCAGCGGGACAGCGACAGGGCTGCACTCAAGGTTGCTGAAACCCAGCTGAAGGCGGCTCGCGAAGGGAAGTTGTTCTCCCCCACGCGAATTCGCCGGATGCTCACCGTGACCCGGCTGCTCGCACCGATCGTGGTGCCGCTCTTCTACCGCGCCGCCGTCGCCGCGCGCGGCTACCTCGACGAACGGCGGGCCGACCGGCTCGGCGTCCCGCTCAGCCAGATCGGTCAGTTCTCCGGCCACGGCGCCGCGCTGTCGGCGCGGATCGCCGGCGCCGAGCACTCGTTGCGCCTGGTCGCCGAGAAGAAGCCAAAGGACGCCGAGACCACGCAGTTCGTCGCCGCGATCACCGAGCGACTCCGTGACCTGTCGGCCGCCGTTGCGGCCGCTGAGAACATGCCGACGACGCGCCGCCGTGCCGCGCACGCCGCGATCGCCGAACAGCTCGACGGCATCGATGCCGACTTGATGGCCCGGCTGGGCCTGGTCTGACCAACGTGTCCATTGCCGATCCCGCAGCGCGCTTACGTGGCACGGCCGCGGGACTGCTGACGGCGGCGCTGGCGGTGGCCGCGCACGCGGCGGGCGGCGGGGCGCCGGCGACGGGCGCCGTCGTCGTGCAGCTGGCGGTGCTGGCGGCGACGGTCGGTGCACTCGCCGCGACCATCGCCCGCGCAGCGCACGCCCGAGTCCTGCTCGGCCTGCTCACCGCAGGCCAGCTGTGCGGCCACATAATCCTCAGCGCTGTCGGGCACAGCCACGCGTCGACGACAGCACCGCCCGCCGTGGTGATGCTGGCCGCGCATGTAATTGCGATTGGCGCAGGAGGGCTTCTGATCGCCGCCAGCGATCGGCTGTGCCGAGCCGTGTCACGCGCGGTGCGCGCCGCGGTGCGGATCGTTGCCGCGCCGGTCGCCGTCGCACCCGTTGTGGTGATCAGCGGGGCCGATCAGCCGCTGCGTTCGGCACTTCTACTTGCCGCTTCGATGTCGCACCGGGGGCCGCCGGTCAGCCGCTACCGCTGACCGACATCCCAACGACACCAGAAAGCCACAACCGAATGCGATTCATTACCAGGGCGTCTTCGCACGCCCTCATCACCGTTGCCGCCACTGGGGCGGCGATGTCCATCGCCCTGTTGGCAGGCGCAGCGCCTGCATGGGCCCATGTCCACGTCGACGCGGACAACACCACACCGGGCTCCTACTCGGTGCTCACCTTCAACGTCCCGAACGAATCCGAAAAAGGCGCCCTCACAACGCAATTGAGCGTCGCCCTGCCCAACGTCGAATCGGCGAGTACGGAAATGATGCCCGGTTGGACTGCGCGGCTGGATCGTGATGCCGCCGCGGGCACCGTTAGTTCAGTCACCTGGACGGCGGCACCTGGAACCGGCATCGCAGCGGACCAGTTCGCGCTGTTTCGGATCTCGGTGAAGCTGCCAGACGCTCAGACGGTCACCCTCCCCGCCACGCAGACCTACTCGGACGGGACGGTCGTGAAGTGGGATCAGTCGACGCCGCCGGGCGGAGCCGAACCCGAATACCCAGCGCCGGAGATCGCTCTGACGGGTGATAGGGCCGCTGCGGCCGACGACCATCCGATGCCGGTGGCCCAAACTACGGCACCCGACAATTCGGCTCGCTGGCTGGCCGGCGGTGCGCTGGCGGTCGCCGCCGTTGCGGTGGCGACGGCCTTGCTGGTACGACGTCGAGCATGAATCGCCTTCTCGCCACACTGGCCCTGGCCATCTCGCTGACCGTGGCGGCGGTGGCCGGGGCCGGTGCGGCGTCGGCGCATGCGACCCGCGTCGCAACCGACCCCGTCGAGAACACTGAACTGACCAATGCTCCGCAGAAGGTCAGCGCGACGTTCAACGAGAAACTGCAACCTCAGTTCGCCGCGATGACGGTCGTCGGCCCCGATGGCAACCTGTGGTCGACGGGTGATCCGCAGGTGAACGGCGCGGTCGTCAGCGTTGGCGTGCGGCCGCTCGGCCCGTCCGGCACTTACACGGTGAACTACCGGGTGACGTCGGCGGACGGGCACGTGGTCTCCGGGTCATGGTCATTCCGGCTGACAGTGGCGGGCACGGGCACACCCGGTCCTGCGGCGTCCGCGATGAGCCCATCGAATGACGGCATCCCGGTGTGGCCGTTCTTCGTCGCGGCGAGCCTGATCGTGGCCGGTGGCGCAGTTTGGGCGGTGCGACGGCAGAGGTGACCCGTCAACGGGCGCTGGCCGGCGGAGCCCTGGTCGTCGTGGTCGCCGCAGTGGTGGCGTGGGCGCTGGCCCGCCAGCAGAACTCGCTGGCGGTGACGCTCGTGCGCGCGGTGGCGGACGGCTCGGCGGTCGTCGCGTTCGGCCTGGCCGCAGTGCCGATGCTCGACATCGATCGCTACCGCGGTGAGCTGATCCGCCGCGCCACCGGCCCGTTGACGATCGCCAGCGCCATCTGGCTAGTCGCCGAGCTGCTGCGGCTGGGTGTGGCAGCCGCGCAGGCCGCGGCGGTTCCGGTCTCGCGCCTCGGCGTGCACACCGCGGTTGACTTCGCCGTGCACACGACGCCGGGACGGTCGGCGCTGTTCAGCGCGGTGGCGGCGGCGCTGGTGTGTGTGACTGTCGTAGCGACACCGCGTTCATCGTCGACGAACGTCGCGGTCGTGGGTCTCGCCGCTGCCGGAGTGGCGGCACGTCCGCTGACCGGCCATCTCTCCGAGAGTGCGCTCGGAGGGCCAGCCGTGGCCGTGCACACCCTGGCGGCGGCGCTGTGGTGCGGCGCACTGGCGGCGCTCGTCCTCACCGTCGGGCACCGCGGCCAGTGGGCCAGGGTGCTGCCGAGGTTCTCGCAGCTGTCGCTGGTGTGTGTGGCGGCACTGCTGGTGGGCGGCGTGCTGGCGGCGGTCGCGACGCTCGGCTCGCCGAGCCAGCTGTATGCGACGGGATATGGCCGCGTGCTGTCCGCGAAGGTCGCAGTGACGGTGGTGCTTGTGCTGTTGGCGTACCGCAACCGGACGATGTGGCTACCCGCAGCACGCACGCACCGAGCCACCGCAGTGGTGTCGCGATCGCGGGCGCTGTTCGAACTGGCGATCATGGCCGTCGCGCTGACCTTGGCGGCCGCGCTGGCCGTGACCGGTTAGCGGCATATCCGACCTGGCATGATGGGAGCCACTGCCGGCTAGACAACGCAGGCGCAAAGGAGCAGCCAGATGGCAGACCAGCAGGATCGACCGGACGAAAAGCCCGACGCCGCCGCACCGGCAGCTGCGGAAGCGTCGTCGGCGCCAAGCCCAGGGCCGGTCCCGAATGCCACCGAACCGCCCACACAGGCTGCCAAGAAGATCCCGGCTAAGGCTGGCAAGAAGGCGCCCGCCAAGAAGGCTCTCACCAACGCCGCCAAGAAGGCACCGGCGAAGAAGGCTGCCAAGAAGGTCGCGGCGAAGAAGGTTCCACCGAACAAGCAACCCGCGGCTCCGAAACTGGCCGACACCAACGGCGACCTCACGTCTGCCGCGAAAGAAACCGCGGCGCAAGCAAAATCCACTGTTGCGAGCGCGCCCAACCCCGTCGTGGGTCCAAACCCGGTGCCGTTGATCGGGCCCGAGCCGTCCCGGCTACCGCTGGCCGCCGCCATCGCCGCCGGTGTGCTGGCGATTCTGGTGGTACTTTTGGCCGCCCGCCGTGGGAGCGGGCAATGAGCACCAGCCACTCGGACGATTGACCGAATCGGCTTGACCCTCACGCGGCGTCAGGGTCGATAGTGGCGGCATGGACGCCAACACCGTCGGCGCGGTAGCCGCCCTGACGGGTCTCTCCGTGCGCACCCTCCACCACTATGACCACGTCGGTCTGGTGGTGCCGAGCGTCCGTACCCCGGCGGGCTACCACGGCTACACCGACGCCGACATCGAGCGGCTGCAGCGCACCATCAAGGCAGTGGAGGAACTGATGAACGCACGCCGCAAAGGCATCCAGCTGACCGCGGAGGAACAGGTCGAGATCTTCGGTACGACCGCATTCGGCGAGGAGTACGCGGCCGAGGCCGGACAACGATGGGGCGAGAGGGACGCGTGGAAGCAATCACTGCAGCGGGTTTCGCAGTACAGCAAGCAGGACTGGATTGCGACCAAGGCCGAGGGCGACGCGGGCTCGAGGCGCTGGCGCAGGCCAAGCGCGGTGGCGTCAAACCCGGATCCGCTGAGGCGAACGAGCTCGCGGCCCGGCACCGCTCGTCGATCGAGCGGTTCTACGACTGCGGTAGCGAGATTCACCGCAGTCTGGTGGAGATGTACCTGGCCGACGAACGGTTCACCCGGTACTACGACGTCGAGCCCGGGCTGGCGCAATGCGTCCATGACATCGTGGTGGCCAGTTACGCATAGCTTCCTGTATCCCGACGTCGGCGGGGGTTGGGGAATGACGGGTATCTACCTTCGGGCACGATGACCTTTTTTCTCACCGATCTCGAAGGGTCCGCGCGCACGCGGGAGCAGGATCTCGAGGCGATGAAACCCCGCCATGGTCCGCGAAGCGGTTTCGTACGCGCTCGCCAACATCGACCCGAAACTGGTCACCGGTCCGATGGCTAGCATCGACCGGTGATCATCGAGCCCCGCGCTACCGCTGACCTAGTCGATGAGATCGGCCCCGACGTCCGTAGTTGCGACCTGCAATTCACCCAGTACGGCGGCAGGTCGCAGTTCGCGGGTCCGATCACCACGGTGCGGTGCTTCCAGGACAACGCGCTGCTCAAGTCTGTGTTGTCCGGGCCCGGCAACGGAGGGGTTTTGGTGATCGACGGCGACGGCTCGCTGCACTCCGCACTGGTCGGCGACCTCATCGCGGGCCTCGGCGTCGACAACGGCTGGGCAGGACTGATCATCAACGGCGCCGTCCGGGACGCGGCGACGCTGCGCACACTTCAGATCGGTATCAAGGCCCTGGGCACCAATCCCCGCAAGAGCACCAAGACCGGTGACGGGCAGCGTGACGTCGGCGTCGAGTTCGGTGGAGTGGTCTTCAAGCCGGGCGAGATCGCCTACAGCGACGACGACGGCATCGTCGTCATCCGCTAGTCCAGGCGGCGGTACGAGTAGTGGCGAATAACGCGCGCTTCATAAACAGGTAGGTCCTTACTCACGCTCAAGGTTGTCATCGCGATGAGGCTTAAGTCATCGCGGCGAGCATCGCCGCCAACACCGCAAAGGAGAGCGGCGTCATGAGTACCACCTATCACCCCAAGCGACATTTGACTGGCAACAGCCCGAAGTCTATTGCGACAGCGGCAATCTCAGCCGCGGCGTTGGCCTCTGCCGCGTTGGCACTGGCGGGCGCGGCGGCCGCTGCTCCGGCAGGCCCCGCGGCGGTGGACCAGACGGTCAGCCAACTGCAGGCCGAAGGCTACCAAGTGATCGTGAACAAGGTTGGTACAGACCCACTGAGTCAGTGCGCCATTAGCGCGGTCCGACCCGGCCAGACCTACTCCCGAACCGATTCCGGTGCGCCTGGGGCGCAGGATGACCTGGTCACCACCGTCACCGAAAAGACGGTGTACGTCGAGTTGGCGTGCTGACCGAATGGGTTGGTCTAAACGACAGGCGACTCGGCCGAAGCCGTCACCGGCGCAAGGTGTTTGGCGAAGGCCAGCGCCTCGTCGTCGACCTTGCCGCGCCGGATGAGCCGCAGATCCAGCAAGTAGTTCTGCTTCAGCCGCCACGGAGAGACGTGTCCGGCCTTCGGCAGGTAATTGAGAGCGCGCAGCACATACCCCGGCGTGAAGTCCATCAATGGTCGCTCGTCGACGGAGTTGCCCGGATGCTGCGGCTCGACGGTGTCAAATCCGTTGGCGTCCATGTACTTCAGCACGCGGCAGACGAACTCCGACACCAGATCGGCCTTGAGCGTCCACGACGCGTTGGTGTAACCGATCGTAAAAGCCATGTTCGGCATGTGCGTGAGCATCATGCCCTTGTAGGCCATGGTGTCGTTGAGCTCAACAGGCATGCCATTGCGGGAAATCGCGGCGCCGCCGAACAGCTGCAGATTCAGACCCGTTGCGGTGACAATGATGTCGGCCTGCAGCTCTTCACCGGAGGCCAGCTTGATGCCGGTCTTCGTGAAGCGCTCGATCGTGTCGGTGACGACGTCCGCCTTGCCTGCGCGGATGGTCTTGAACAGATCGCCGTTGGGAGCCAAACAGAGTCGCTCATCCCACGGGTTGTACCGCGGACCGAAGTGCTTCTCGACGTCATACCCTTCGGGCAACCGCCGCTCGGCCATGGTCATCAGCGTCTTGCGCATGAACTTCGGGAACCGCCGGGAGATTCGGTACTGGGCCGACTGGAACAGGATGCTCTTCCACCGGTTGACAACGTATGCGGGCTTGGCGGGCAGCGTCTTGTTCATCCGGACGGTGAACGGGTCAACGTCGGGTATCGAGCCGATATAGGTCGGTGAACGCTGCAGCATCGTCACATGCCCGGCGCCTGAATTAGCAAGGGCCGGAATCAATGTCACCGCAGTCGCGCCGCTGCCGATGACGACGACCTTCTTGCCCTCGAAGTCCAGCTCCTCCGGCCAGTGCTGCGGGTGAATGATTGTGCCCTCGAAGTCCTCCGCGCCGACGAACTCCGGCGAGTATCCCTGGTCGTAGTTGTAGTAACCACTGCAGGCGAACAGGAAGGACGCCTTGATCTCGGTCTCTTCTCCGTCACGTTCGACGCGCACCGTCCAACAGTTATTGCCATCGGACCAGTCAGCACCGACAACCTTCTGGCCGTACCGGATGTGCTTGTCGATGCCGGACTCGGCGACCGTCTCCCCCAGATACGCCATGATCGACGGGCCGTCGGCGATCGCCCTCTTCGACGTCCACGGCTTGAAGCGAAAGCCGAGTGTGAACATGTCGGAATCCGAGCGGATGCCCGGGTACTTGAACAGGTCCCAGGTGCCCCCGAAGTTCTGCCGACGCTCAAGGACCGCATAGCTCTTGTCAGGGCAGCGGTCCTGCAGGTGCCAGGCGGCGCTGATGCCGGAGATACCGGCTCCGACGATGACGACGTCGACAAATTCGGTCATAATGTAAAGCTATCAACAGGATGTCGAGGGAGTCAACGATGTGTTGACAAATTCGACATAGCGTAAAGTTTTGACTCGTGACCACCGTCAGTCGACCTCGCCCCGCGCGCGGACGCCGCGCCGCCCGCCCGTCCGGCGACGACCGTGAGCTGGGCATTCTCACCACCCTTGAGCGGCTGCTGGAGGACCGGCCCTTCGCGGAGATCTCCGTCGACGACCTTGCCAGGGGCGCAGGGATATCCCGCCCGACCTTTTACTTCTATTTCCCGTCCAAGGACGCGGTGCTGTTGACGTTGTTCGAACGGGTCATCGTCGAAGCCGATGCCACGTTCGAGGGGCGCGCCGAGGACTATGCCAACGATCCCGCCCGAGTATGGCGCGACGGCATCTACGCGTTCTTCGAACCCTTGCGCGTCCACCTCAGCGTTGCCCTTGCCGGCGTCGCCGCGACCGCAACCAACGCCGAGATCCGCGAGCTCTGGTCGACATTCATGCAGAAGTGGATCGATCGCACAGCGGCGGTCATCGCCGCCGAACGCGCACGTGGCGCCGCGCCGGACACCGTGCCGGCTCTAGATCTGGCTGCCGCGCTCAATCTCATGAACGAGCGGGCGATGTTCGCCTCGTATTCGGCGCAAAAACCCGCCCTTGACGAAGCGGCTGCGCTCGACACGTTGGTGCACATCTGGGTCACCAGCATCTACGGCCAATCCCACTGATTCGTCGGACTCTGATGCGAACATATGTTCGTGTCCGGGGCCAGATCGAATTCGGCGGCTCGGTCGCCGACGATCCTGCACGCCGACCTCGATTCGTTCTACGCATCGGTCGAGCAGCGCGATGACCCCGCGCTGCGCGGCAAGCCGGTGATCGTAGGCGGTGGTGTCGTGCTGGCGGCCAGTTACGAGGCCAAGGCATACGGGGTGCGCACCGCGATGGGCGGGCGGCAGGCCCGCGCGCTGTGTCCGTCCGCGATCGTGGTACCGCCGCGGATGTCGGCGTACTCAGAAGCCAGCGACGCGGTGTTCGCGGTCTTCCGCGACACCACACCCGTGGTGGAACCGCTGTCCGTGGATGAGGCTTTCCTCGACGTGTCCGGTCTATGGCGGGTGTCGGGCACCCCGGTCGAGATCGCCGCGCAGTTGCGCGCGCAGGTCCGCGACCGCGTCGGGCTGCCCATCACCGTCGGCATCGCTCGCACCAAGTTCCTGGCCAAGGTCGCCAGCCAGGAAGCCAAGCCCGACGGCCTGCTGCTGGTACCGCCGGACCGGGAACTTGCGTTCCTGCATCCGCTGCCGGTGCGCCGGCTCTGGGGCGTCGGCGTCAAGACGGCCGAGAAGCTGCGCGTGCACGGCATCGAGACGGTCGCCGATGTCGCCGAGCTCAGCGAGTCAACGCTCGGGTCGTTGGTCGGCGGGGCGATGGGCCGCCAACTGTTTGCGTTGTCGCGCAACATCGATCGACGGCGTGTGGTGACGGGGGTGCGGCGCCGCTCGGTCGGTGCGCAACGGGCGTTGGGCCGGGCCGGCAACACGATGTCGGCTGCAGAGGTCGACGCCGTCATCGTCAATCTCGTGGACCGCATCACCAGGCGGATGCGCAAGGCCGGCCGTACCGGCCGAACGGTGGTGCTGCGCTTGCGGTTTGACGATTTCAGCCGGGCTACCCGATCGCACACGATGTCCCGCGCGACGGCGTCGACGGAGGCGATTCTCGCTACCGCAAGGGGTCTGGTCGCGGCGGCTGCTCCCCTGATCGCCGAGCGCGGCCTGACCCTGGTCGGCTTCGCGGTATCCAATATCGACCGGGAGGGCGCGCAACAGCTGGAGCTGCCGTTCGAGGAACACGCCGACACGGTTTCCATCGACGAAGCGGTCGACAAGGTGCGCCAGCGCTACGGCAATACCGCGTTGACCCGGGGCGTGCTACTCGGCCGCGACCCGGGCCTCGAGATGCCTCATCTCCCTGACTAATTCGCGGTCCACTCCAGCAGTTTCTCTGCGGACCAGGCATTGACGATCCGTTCGGTCGGCACCCCGGCGTCGAGCGCACGCTGGGCGCCATAGCCAAGGAACTCCAACTGGCCGGGCGCATGGGAGTCGGTGTCGATGGAGAACAGGCACCCGATCTCGAGCGCCAGGTTCAGCAAGCGGGTCGGCGGATCCCGACGTTCCGGGCGGGAGTTGATCTCCACGGCGGTGCCGGCATCGCGGCATGCGGTGAAGACCTTCTCCGCGTCGAACTTGGATTCGGGTCGGATGCCGCGGCCGCCGGTGACGAGGCGTCCCGTGCAGTGGCCGAGGACATCGGCCTGGGGATTGGTGACCGCCTTGATCATTCGCCGGGTCATCGACGGCGCATCCATCGACAGCTTGGAATGCACGCTGGCAACCACCACGTCGAGGCGCTCGAGGAGTTCGGGTTCCTGGTCCAGCGAACCGTCTTCGAGAATGTCGACCTCGATGCCGGTCAGGATC
>Ga0157374_10005940_pt1 | contig 10318 bp, 5 predicted proteins | sample M25metaG_FD_115308 | JGI IMG/M metagenome (GOLD analysis project Ga0157374, IMG submission 115308) | Miscanthus rhizosphere microbial communities from Kellogg Biological Station, Michigan, USA - M2-5 metaG | ecosystem: Host-associated > Plants > Roots > Rhizosphere > Soil | place: USA: Michigan... | reverse complement strand
TTTCATTCCCTCATGCTTTCGGAACTCGACCATAGCGGTAAAACGACGCCCGGTTTCTTCGAGAAGATCAATCTCAGGCTGGCGCAGTCGGTCACGGCCCGAAACGCGCTGGGAAGAAACAAAGATGACAATTCGCGTGAGATCGCGACCATGCTCTACGGCGAAATACGCCCCACCGGACATTTTCGTTTTGTAAATTTCGGCCACCCTCCGCCGCTGGTGTTCTCCGCGGAATTTAACCGGTTCATGGAGATCGACGACGCCCGGATGGTGCAGTTCCTAGCGCTCGGACTGGAAATTCCCGAAGACCATCCCGACCGGAACAAGTATCTGTCGATGGCGATCAGACCCCGGCAGATCAACTCATCGGACGTGGCGGAAATCACGCTGATGAACTCGGGCGACTTGCTCTTCCTTTACACCGACGGCGTCTACGACGGCAGCGACCCGCAGGACCGTTTGCTGATAGAACAAGTAATCCGCGAGCACAAAAATGAGCCGGCAAGAGGAATCTGCAACGCCATCCTGGAATACGCGGTCAAGCAGGACATGATCCTGCAAGAAAACGGCGAAGAAGACCGGATCGACGACAAGACGGTGTTCATCATCAAGCGCGGATAGCGCCGGCGCTACCTAAGCCCTGTCATCCCGAGCGAAGTTGAACCATTCGCTTGCGAATGGTTCACGCAGTCGAGGGACCTTGTATTTGCGGCACGCTCTGAACCTCGCAGCAGCGGTGACATGCAGACACAAGGTCTTTCGACTTCGGCAAGGAACTCGCAAGCGAGTTCCCTGCCTGCGCTCAAGATGACAAGTTGATTGCAAAGCGGATTTCGACCAACAAGTACTTACTTCTTCACCTGGATCCCCAAATCTTTCAACTGCGCATCGCTGACGGGTGTCGGCGCATCGACCATCAGATCAACCGCACGCGCCGTCTTGGGGAATGGGATTACCTCGCGCAGGCTATCGGCCCCGGCCAGGATCATCACAATCCGATCCAATCCGAGTGCAATACCGCCGTGCGGAGGCGTGCCGTACTCCAGCGCTTCCAGGAAGAATCCAAAGCGCGAGCGCGCTTCTTCTTCCGTCATGCCGAGTGCGCGGAATATTTTGCTCTGAATATCCTGGCGATGAATACGGATCGATCCCGAGCCAAGCTCGGTGCCATTGAGCACGACGTCGTAAGCCAGCGCGCGGATTTCTCCCAGAGGCGACTTGGGATCGCCCGTCGTGTCATAACTGGTTTCAAGCTTGGCCATGTCTTCGTCATGCAGCGACGTGAAGGGATGATGAGCCGCGTTCCAGCGCCCGGACTCGCGGTCCCACTCGAACATGGGGAAATCGGTCACCCACAGGAAGCGGAAATCTTTTGCGGGATCGCCCGTCTTGGCGAACGCACCATGCTTGGCCGCGTACTTTTGCGCAAGATCGAGCCGTAGTTGTCCGCAGGTCTGATAAAACTGATTCACACTCTGTTTTGACTCAGCCTTGCGCACCACCAACGCCCACAGATCTCCGGATTCGACTCCGGCAGCCTGAAGAATTGGCCCGATCGAATTGGGATAGTCGCGCGCAAAGCGATTGGGATCAGTCATCAGACTTACGTAGGACGTGCCTTGTGCGTGCGCAAATGCTCCGTAAGATCCGATAGTTCGTCGCTCAGTGCCGGAAATATCGCCGGCTTTCGGAATTCGGATCAGCGCCGAAGTGAAATCCGGACTGACCTTGAACGCGGCTGCGAATTTCTCCAGCTCTTCCGGCGTGAACGCCGGCCGGACGTCAGCCATCGTCGGCAGGCGCATATCCGGCTTGTCGCTGCCGTAGAGGCGCATGGCATCGTCATAGCTCATGCGGGGAAACGGCGTCTTGATTTCGTGTCCTGCGGCTTTGAACGCCGCGGTGAGGAAGCCTTCGACAACTTCCCAGACGCGCTCCGCCTGCGGATACGACATCTCCAGATCGATCTGGGTAAATTCGGGCTGGCGATCGGCACGCAAGTCTTCATCACGGAAGCAGCGCACAATCTGAAAATATTTGTCAAACCCAGAGATCATCAGGATCTGCTTGAACAGTTGTGGCGACTGCGGCAAAGCATAGAAACTCCCCGGCTGCACCCGGCTCGGGACGAGATAGTCGCGCGCGCCTTCCGGTGTCGAGCGCGTCATGAACGGAGTTTCAATCTCGAAAAATCCCAGCGAAGAAAGATAGTCGCGAATCGCGAGCGCGACCTTGTGCCGCAGTTCGATGTTGTACTGCATGGCGTCACGGCGCAAATCGATGTAGCGATACTTCAGCCGCATCTCTTCGTTCGGCAGCACCGTTTCGCTGGGCAAAAATGGCGGCTGCTTCGACTCGTTGAGAATGCGCAGTTCTTCCGCGATCAATTCCACCTCGCCGGTGGCAATGTTCTTGTTGACCGTGTCAGGCACGCGCTGCTTCGCCGTGCCGGTGACCGCGATGACATACTCGTTGCGCAACGCCTCAGCCTTCTGATGGACCGCCGGATCGCGATCCTTGTTAAACACCACCTGGGTGACACCGCTGCGGTCGCGAATATCGATAAAAATCAGGTTGCCAAGATCGCGCCGCCGGTTAACCCATCCCATGAGCACAGTCTTTTTACCGGAATCCGTCGGACGCAGAGCGCCGCACATGTGAGTACGTCGTAAATCGCCAAGAAAATCGAGCAAAGTGTGCCCTTCAGTAGAGAATGGAGTCTTAAGCTGAACCAAGGATTATAAATGGAGGCGCGGGCGTCCCGCTCGCGCGGGGCGTATCAGAGGCCCCACCTTTGCATTAACTAGTCGATCGGCCGTGCCGCTGTTGCCTGCTGAAACCTGAGCCGCCACTGGTCGTCCTGCTTCACCCAAAGATCGGAAATATGTTGATATCGCGGCGCCATGCCGGGAGCGTCTCCCTCGGGCATATGAATGATGCAATCGTAAGTGACCAGGGCCGAGTCGTCGTCCACCGGCAGGACTCGCAGATTATAGGTGTAATAATCTTTGAGTTCTCCATCCCGCGCGCTTTCGACAATTTCTTCCTTGTCATGCAACTTGCCTTCGCTTCCCACTAAGACAAAATCGTCAGTCAACGTGTGTTTCAGAAAGTCCACGTTCTTGCTCTTCTGTGCTTCGGGAACAGCCTTGGTGTTCCCAATTAGCGCCTGCTCCAGAGGACTCAGTGGCTTGGAGGCATTCCCTGGTGCTTGCGCAGAGCCAGCGGTCGAAAGACAAAGCAGACAGGCAATGAAAGCTAAATTTCTCATATTCCTCCGCATTAGCGATGTGGCGCTACTTCGCCTGAATCTTTCCCGCCAGTTCGTCGCGCGGGACGGAAACCTGCTCGCCGGTTTCCAAATTCTTTAGCGCGAACAAACCTGATTTCACTTCATTTTCGCCGACGATCAAAACAAATCGAACTCCGAGCTTGCTGGCAGTTTCGAAAGACTTTTTCAGACGAAAATTCTCGTCTCCCAACTCGACCACCAGATCGTGACGGCGCAACTCCCGCGCCAGGCGCGCCGCTTCGCGATCCATGCCTGGGCCCAGGGGGGCGATGTAAACATCCGGCTTGCGCTGCACTGCTTCTGCCGATTCCTGCAACGCCAGCACCAACCGGTCTTCTCCGATCGCAAATCCGATCCCGGGAGCGCTCGGCCCTCCGAGCGATTCCGAAAGCCCGTCGTAGCGCCCGCCGCCGAGGATCGCATTCTGCGCGCCTAGAGCGCCGTGTGTGAATTCAAATGCTGTCCGAGTGTAGTAGTCGAGGCCGCGCACCAGACGGTCGTTCAGCGTAAACGGCACACCCACAGCGGTCAGGATGGCCTGCACCTGTTCGAAATGTTTGCGGCAGCCTTCATCCAGAAACGCGCTGATGCGCGGCAGCGTCTCGATGATCGGCTGGTCCTCGGGAACTTTGCAATCGAACACACGCAACGGATTGGTGACCGCGCGCCGTTTGCAATCCTCGCACATGCCACCGACCACCGGCTCCAGGGCTTTGCGTAACGCTTCGTTATAGGCCGCTCGATCGCTGGTGCAGCCAACCGAGTTCAGTTCAAGCGTCCAATCTCGAATGCCGAGCCGGTCAAGCAATGTCGCCAGCAGCTCAAGCACTTCAGCATCGCGCGCTGGAGATTCGCTGCCCGCTGTAGACGGCCCGATAACCTCGGCGCCGATCTGATAGAACTGGCGATAGCGCCCCTTCTGTGGCCGCTCCCGACGAAACTGCGGGCCAATGTAGTAGAGCTTGTTCAGTCCACGGTCCCAAAGTTTGCGCTCGATGTAAGCACGCACCACGCTGGCAGTATTTTCCGGACGCAGTGTCAGCGACTGGCCTTTGTCACTTTGCGCCCGTCCACGATCTTCCCAGGTGTACATCTCTTTCGCGACAACGTCAGTTTCTTCGCCTACACCACGGGCGAAAAGCTCCGTCGACTCGAAGATCGGCGTGCGTATTTCATGAAAGTTGTAGGCACGGAAAACGTCGCGCACCGCCGCCTCGACAAAGTTCCACAGCGCCGTCTCCGGCGGTAGAAGATCGCGAGTTCCTCGAACGGCTTTAATCATGAGGATAAAATCTCAGTTGTCAGCTTCAAGTTCCCGGTTCTCAGTTTTATCCTGGCCAGAAAGGATAACTCAAACTGGCATAGGTAACGACCAGGCGCTGATTTCACGCGGCAAAATCTTCGTCATGCGGAACCGGCATGGCAGGCGGCATGCGATCGGTCACTTCGGCCAGCACAGCAAGCTTCTCAGCCAGAGGGCGCGTCAACGAGCCCGGTTGATAGCGCCAACGGAAGTTTCCCTCGGAAACGCTGGGCGTATTGAGACGGGCTTCACTTCCGAGCCCCAGCACATCCTGGAGGGGCACCACTGCCAGGCTCGCTACTGATTCCTGCGCCAGACGAATGAACGCCCAGTGCATGCCGTCTTCGGGCAGGCCGACGTAAGCTTGGATCGCGCGCCGCTCGGCCTCAGACACACCCGACTTCCACCAGCCCAGCGTGGTGTCGTTATCGTGGGTGCCGGTGTAGACGACACGGTCCGGCGTTAGCCGATGCGGCAGATAGACATGCGCCCCGGCGTCGGAGAAACCGAACTGCAGCACCGCCAACCCGGGAATCTGATGACGCTCGCGCAGCGCGTGCACCTCCGGCGTGATGTAGCCCAGGTCCTCGGCGAAAAATGGCAGTCCACCTAACACGTCGCGCAGCTTGTTGAACAACTCGTCCTTGGGACCATCCACCCAACGGCCTTTTACCGCAGTCGGCTCGCTGGCGGGAATCTCCCAGAACTGCTCGAATCCGCGGAAGTGATCGAGACGGATGTAATCGCAAGTCTGCGCGCCCCAGCGCAGGCGGTCGATCCACCAGTCATAGCCGCGAGAGCGGATCGCGTCCCAATCATAAAGAGGAGTGCCCCAGCGCTGGCCCGTGGCGCTGAACGCGTCCGGAGGCACGCCGGACACAGCCTCCGGTTCGAGATCGTCTTTCAGGCGAAAGAGGTCGCTGTGCGCCCAAACGTCGGCGCTGTCGTAAGCCACAAAAATTGCGATGTCTCCCACTACGCGAATCGAACGTTGTGCGCAATAACGACGCAGAGCGTGCCACTGCTCGTAAAAGAAAAACTGGATTACCCGGCGCACGTTCATGTCTGCGGCCAACTCCTGCCGCATCGCTACTATTGCCGCGGCTTCACGGCGAGCCAGAGGGCTGCTCCACTCCTTCCAGCATCGTCGTTCGTTTCTTTCCCGCAAGGCGTCGAACAGGACAAAGTCCTCCAACCACCACACGTTGTCCGCGCAGAAGCGTTCAAAGCGCTGCCGCGCGCTGCCCTGGGCCTTCTGGAGAAAAGTGCGTGCCGCTGCAACAATCAGGGGAAGCTTGCGTTGGAATACATCTTCGTAGTCGACGGGGCCAGCGTCACGTGGCAGACTCGCCACCTGCGAAGATTCCATCCAGCCGCGCTCAACCAGGCGCTCCAGGCTGATCAGCAGCGGATTTCCGGCGAATGCGGACGTTGAGGAGTAGGGAGAACTTCCGGTAGCGGGCGGCCCCAACGGCAGCACCTGCCACAAACCCTGGCGCGCGGAGGCAAGAAAGTCGGCAAACTCGTACGCGACTGGACCGAAATCGCCAATACCACCGAGCGATGGGAAGGAAGTCGGGTGGAGCAGGATACCGGTGGCGCGGGGAAAGGAAATCATCGGGGACTACTCCGATGCTACCAGCAATCCCCGGACCGGTGCGCCGTGGAGCTTTACTCTCCCTGTTCCCCGCCGCCCGGGGCGCGGGTCAGGCCCTTCATCTCTTCAGGATTGATCTTGATCTTGCCCGACTTTTCCATCTGCGCCCGCAGATTCGTTACAAACAGGCCAAATATTTCCTGCTGCTTGGCCTGAATCAATCCATCGCGAATCTGGTCTTTCTTGGCCTCGAAATCCTGGGCTGTCGGCTCTTGCTTGTCGATGATCGACAACACGACGCCGGTTGTGCCATTAGTGATCGGGCCGCTGATCTCGCCAGTCTTCAAAGTAAAGGCCACCGCAGCTCCGCCCCCCATGGAACCGATGTCCGGAACCTGTCCATCGGGCAGGACGAAGTCGCTGGTCTTCATGACCGCTCCAGCTTCTTTCGCTGCCTTTTTCAGATCATGTTCAGCCTTGGCGCGATCGGCCAGTTCCTGCGTCTTCTGGGCGAGCAGGGCAGCAACGCGTTCGTTCTTGAATTCTTCTTCCACCCGGCTGCGGATCTCTTCGAAGGTCGGTGTCGAAGCCGGCTTGATCGCCAGCACCTCGAATACGGCATAACCCTGCGCCACCTGCACCTGGTCGGGCGGAGACTTCTCGGCCTGACCGAACACTGCACTCATGAATTGGGGCGAGCTGCCAATGCCCGGCAGGGTGTCGGTGTTACTCACAAAATCCGTGTTGATGACGCTCAACCCCTTGGCTGCCGCCGCTTTCTCCAGTCCACCGCTTCGCGCCTGCGCCAGCAATGTATTCACCTGATTGGTCGCCACCTGCGCGGCTTTCTGTTGCTTGATTGTTCCCTCGATCTGGTCCTTGACCTCGTCGAGCGTCTTCAGGTGCGCAGCCTGTTTGTCGTCCAGGCGGATGATGTGGAAGCCGTAGCTGCTCTGCACCAGCCCGCTCGTAGCGCCTTTGGCCAGGGAGAATGCCGCTTGTTCAAACTCAGGGACGGTGCGGCCTTTGCCAAGCCATCCCAGAGAGCCGCCAGTCTTGCCGCTGCCCGGATCTTCTGAGTATTTCTTGGCCAGATCGGCAAAATTTCCGCCCGCCTTTAGCTGCTTGAGAACGTCTTCGGCTTTCTTGCGAGCCTCTTCCACGCCCTTGGGATCAACCTTGCCGTCCGCCCCAGGCAGCGGAGTCTTGATCAGAATATGGCTGACATTCACTTGCTCGGGCACGCGGTAGTCGTCGCGATGCTGGTCGTAATAGGCTTGCAGGTCCTCGTGGGAAACGGTGACTCCTGCTTCAATCTTCGAGTTATCCAGGACCACGTACCGCACCTTGCGCTTTTCCGGGATCGAATTGTTATAAGTGGCCTTGTTGCGATCGTAAAAAGCCTTCAACTCAGCATCGCTGGGCTTGATCTGTTTCATCAGATCGTCTTTGCGCAGCACGGCGTAGTCGAACTTGACCTTGGCATTCTGCTTCTCGAACGCCTGACGCACTTCACTGTCGCTTACCAGCGCGCTACCGGCGATCAGATTCTGCAACTGGCTCAGCAGAATCTGTTCTTTCACGCTCTGCTCGAATACGGGCACCGTCAGCTCGGCATTTTGCAGGAGGTTCTCGTACTGCTGCTGCCCAATAAACTTGCCGCCTGGGAAAAATGTCGCCGAATAGCGCCCATGCTGCAACTCGTCCCGCACCTCCTCATCGGTGGCTCTCAGTCCGAGCCTTTCGGCCTCGGCTACCAGGGCCTTGCGGCTGATCAGGGTTTGCGCTGCCCGCTGGGTAAAGTAAGGAAGCAGCATTTCGGTTTGCGCTCCGCCTTGCGGAAACTGCTGGCGCAACATCTGCCGCGCCTCGCGCTGCACGTCAATGGTGGTCACCGGATCGCCGGCCACGTTAGCCACGACGCCCTGACCAGGTCCGCCCACTCCGAGACTGTCGCTGATGCCGCCCCAGCCGAGAGACATCACCATGGCGCCGCAAATGACCAGCAACATTGCGCTGAGAATAATTTTCTTAAGCGGACCTTGGGTCTGCAGAAATCGAATCATTGTCTTCTCACTCCAGTGTTTTAGGCGGAAATTAAATTATAGACTACGCCGGGAACCACGTAGGGGCGGACGCGTGAGCGATTGCCGTTAAAAACCTGACGAGCTGTGCTCGTCCACCCGGACCGGGCGTCCGGGCCTACGCACCGGCGGACCTGCCTGCCCTCACGAAAATCAGCCATTGAAACGTATTAATACTACGTGTTATTAACCTAATGCGGTTGCCAACGTCACCGCCCACATACGGCATAATGGAACTCACTCTTAAAAACCAATCCCGGCAAAGGATCTCTTGATGACTTTAAAGATGAAGAGCAGCCTCTTGTGCATCGTAACGCTGTCTCTCTCAGGACTGATGTTTGCGCAGGAAATCGCCCGTCCTCACTCCGAATCCATTGCTCTGCGGGACGGCTGGTCGATGCAATCCTCCGGCAAAGTGGACGAAAAGGGTGACACGCTTTCCACCCCCACCTTCCACCCCAAAGATTGGTACGAAGTCCGCGTTCCCACCACCGTGGTGGCAGCGCTGGTCAAGCACAAGGTCTATCCCGATCCGTTCTTCGGGACGAATCTCCGGACATTTCCTGGCGTCACTTATCCCATCGGCGCAAATTTTTCCAACATCCCAATGCAGCCCGACAGCCCTTTCATTATTCCCTGGTGGTATCGCAAGGAATTCGTCGTCCCTGCAAGTTTCAAGGGGAAGAGCATCTGGCTGAATTTCGGAGGGATCAACTATCGCGCCAACATCTGGCTGAACGGCAAGCTGCTCGCCAAGTCCGACGATGTTGCCGGCTCGTGGCGTACCTACGAGTTCAACATCACCGATGCCGCCCTGCTGGGAAAGACGAACGTGCTCGCTGTGCAGGTCTTCTCCCCGACTGACACTGATCTCGCTATCACATTTGTGGACTGGAACCCCGCCCCCCCGGACAAGAACATGGGCATCTTCCGCGCGGTGGACATCACGACCAGCGGGCCGGTTGCCGTGCGCTATCCTGCGGTGGTTTCGAAAGTGGATTCGCCCGCCAACGACAAAGCCCATCTGACCGTCACCGCTCTGGTGAAGAACGGCTCCAGTCAGCCGGTCAAGGGCACGCTCAAAGGTCAGATCGAGAAGACTGAGTTCTCCCAGGACGTTGAACTCGCTCCCGGCGAATCGAAAGATGTGATTTTCACCCCGGAACAGTTTTCCCAGCTCAACTTTGATAATCCCCGATTGTGGTGGCCGGCGCAAATGGGAAAACCTGAACGCTACACTCTCAACCTCGAATTCAATGCAGACGGAAAAGTGTCCGACCGGGCCGAGACAAAATTCGGCATTCGCGAGATGAAATCAGAAGTGCTCTCCGCGAACCGGCGCCTGTTTTCCGTGAATGGCAAAAACGTATTGATACGCGGCGGCGGCTGGTCACCTGACATGATGCTGCGCCAGGACCCGCAACGTCTGCGCGACGAGTTTCGGTATGTGCAGGACATGGGACTGAACACGATCCGCCTCGAAGGCAAGCTGGAGACTAAAGAATTCTTCGACCTCGCCGACGAGCGCGGAATTCTTCTCATCGCCGGATGGTGCTGCTGCGATCACTGGGAGCACTGGCCCAACTGGAAGGCGCAGGATTTCACCATCGCGGAGCAATCCCTGCGCGACCAGATGTACCGTCTGCGTGGCCATCCCAGCCTCATCGCCTGGATGAACGGCAGCGACAACCCGCCCCCGCCCGATGTCGAGCAGACTTATCTGAAAGTAGAAAAAGAAATGCTGTGGACGAACCCCACGATCTCGTCGGCGACTGCGAAGCCTGCGGGCTTCTCCGGCGAGAGCGGTGTAAAGATGTCGGGGCCGTATGAATACGTCGCGCCCTCCTATTGGCAGACCGATGGTGTCGATTCAACCCATCCCCAGCAGTGCAACCAGGGCGGCTGCGGCGGAGCTTACGGCTTCAACACCGAAACCAGCATGGGACCGGCCGTTCCGCCGATCGAAAGCATCCGCGCCATGGTCGGCAAGGACCATCTGTGGCCCATCGACGATACCTGGAACTATCACGCGGGCGGTGGAG
>Ga0157374_10005939_pt1 | contig 10318 bp, 9 predicted proteins | sample M25metaG_FD_115308 | JGI IMG/M metagenome (GOLD analysis project Ga0157374, IMG submission 115308) | Miscanthus rhizosphere microbial communities from Kellogg Biological Station, Michigan, USA - M2-5 metaG | ecosystem: Host-associated > Plants > Roots > Rhizosphere > Soil | place: USA: Michigan... | reverse complement strand
CGATAGCAAGCAGTCCGGTTTCTCTCAGCACAACGCCAATGATGGTCAGCTTGGAAGAGCCAAGCGATTTAAGGATTCCGATTTCCCGCGTCCGTTCAAGCACGGCCGTATACATGGACTGAAATATGACGAGAAAGCCAACGATGACGGCGATTGAGATGACAACCCTCAATGCAACATCGAAGCCCGGGAAACGAGAAGGCGTCCAAAGCGAGATGACATCGGCCATCGTTTGGACCCGGTAATTCTCTAGCCCCTTCGTCGAGTGAATTTCATCAATGATGAGCTGTTCGTTTTCCGGCGAATCCGCTTTGAGATAAATTACTGAGGCCTTGCCGTCGGAGCCAATCTCTCGTCCCATGGTGTCAATCGGAATCAGCTTGCGCCCACCTTTCCCGCTTTCAACAATGCCGCAAATACGGAAGGGATGATTCAGAATGGTGATGTTCTCGCCGATGTGATGGCCCGGCGCGGCACTCGCAAATACATCGTCCACAATCACATCGTAGGGAGTTTGAAACGGTGCGCCTTGAACAAAGACGAATGGCTTGAGCGCGTCGTAGCTTTTGTAATCGATGCCGTACAAAATTTCGACTGATCCGGTCATGGAGAAGTTTGTAATTACCGGCGCAGCCACAGCCACGTGCGGCAGCTTCGCCAGAAAATCAGCCAGTTTGGCCGACATGGGCGCACCGCTTACGCCGTTCATGAAACTCGCATTCGACGGGCTCACAACCAGATCGGCGCCAATTCCATTGGTGCGCTGTTTCTGGTCGTTTAGCATCCCCATAAAAATCGCCACAATCGACAGAATCATCACGACTTCAATGGCCACTGCGAGCACGCTGATGATCGAGCGCAGAGGACGGTGTACCAGATTGGCAAATATCAGTTTGTTCATTGCGACCTTTGCGGCGGTTTTCCCATCTTTAGGTTAACAGCAGCGCCACTTTAGAGTGATTGTGGGGCGAACGTGATTAAGCTCACACTCTTTGCCATAGACCGTTTGGAAACGCCGAGAGAAGTAATCGGCCATGTAACCAAGTAGTAAATTGCTGAAAATAAAGGATCACACGTCAAATAACTTTGACGGCCTTTGAAAATTCGGTCTATGATTCTAGGGAGACACCACTTTGAGCTTGAAACTGGTTCTCGTCGCCGATGAGTAATTTTGGTGAAGATCTGCGCAAGGAACGGATGTCCCGCGGAATTGCGCTGGAACATATCAGTGCCGTTACCAAAATCAGCCAGCGTCACTTGGTTGCGTTGGAGCAGGAGAGCTTCCGTCTGCTTCCCGGCGGTATTCTAAGCAAGGGTATTGTTCGCGGATACGTAACCGCGCTCGGACTTGATCCCGGCGATTGGACCAACCGCTTTCTGCAAGCCTGCAGCGCCAACGGACAAGCCATAGACGATGAGAGTGGCTGGACCGCATTTGCATCGAACGTGTGTAAAGCGCGCATTCAAAAGCACAACGAGCAGGAAATCCGCATGCGCTGGATCGGCGCAATCGTGCTTGGTGTTGTGGCGTGTATCGGTGGCTACTTCACGGTGCGCTATTACGGTGTTCGCGCAGGCTGGTGGTCCACTATGCTGCCCGTTGGTGGCGCCGCGGTTCACTCTGCCGTGACTTCCACCCATTCGGTGGTCACCCGTGTTCTGACATGGGTCGGCTTCTAAAATACTCCTTATATCCCATCCTGTTCAGCCGTCCCCCTACCCCCTTTAACTCGCGATGTACCCCGTTCGCTGCGAGTCTTTGCCCTGCGGAGCCCCGGAAGATTACCATATAACCTGCATTGACAGCGGCCAGGCTTGCCTGTGCGTTTGCCTGTGCGTTCGCGCCTCCAACACGAGGCCTGCGGCCATGTTGAGTTCGAGCTTCTGCTCCACAGCGTGTCAGGGCAACGACCCCGGAAGGCCGCAAATTCGAAATCCCTTCAATGGGCAGGAGTCTGAAGTTGAGCGACCGTTCTCTATTTACCTCTGAATCAGTGACCGAAGGGCACCCGGATAAAATTGCCGACCAGGTATCCGACGCCATTCTGGACGCCTGCCTGGAGCAGGACCCCTACAGTCGTGTGGCAGCAGAAACACTGACGGCTACCGGTCTTGTCGTCATCGCTGGCGAAATCACCACCAAAGCTTACGTGGACTTCCAAAGCCTGGTGCGTGGCGTGGTAGCCTCCATCGGCTACGACAACGCACTCTATGGGTTCGATTCCAACACTTGCGCGGTCATCTCCACCATTAACAAGCAGTCGGGCGATATTGCCCAGGGCGTTGACACCGGCGGCGCCGGCGATCAGGGCATGATGTTCGGATACGCCTCAAACGAGACGCCCGAACTGATGCCCGCCCCTATTTCGCTGGCGCAGAAACTTTGCAAACAGCTCACGGCAGTGCGCAAGAACGGGAAACTGCCTTACCTCCGCCCCGATGGCAAGAGCCAGGTCACAGTGGAGTACGACGAGAACAACAAGCCCGTGCGCATCGACGCTGTGGTCATCAGCACCCAACATGCTGAGAGCGTCTCGAACGAAGAGCTGCACGCCGACATTCTGAAGCACGTCATTCAGGCGGTCCTCCCAGCCAAGTGGCTCGACGAGCACACCAAGTACCACATCAATCCCACCGGTCGCTTCGTTATCGGCGGACCCATGGGCGATACAGGCCTCACGGGCCGCAAGATCATCGTCGATACCTACGGCGGAGCCGGACGTCACGGCGGCGGCGCATTCAGCGGCAAGGATCCGACGAAGGTGGACCGTAGCGCAGCTTACATGGCTCGCTACATCGCAAAGAACATCGTCGCGGCAGGCCTCGCCGATCGCGCTGAAGTTCAGCTCGCCTATGCCATTGGCGTTGCCGATCCAGTCAGCGTTCGCGTTGAAACATTCGGCACCGGAAAGGTAGCAGATGCCAAGCTGACCGAGCTTGTTCGCAAGAACTTTTCGCTCACGCCCAAGGGCATCATCGAGAGCCTCAACCTGCGCCGTCCCATCTATCAGAAGACGGCGGCATACGGACACTTCGGCCGCACCGAACCGGAGTTCACATGGGAAGCCACTGACAAAGCCGCCCAGCTGGCCGAACAGGCCGGCATCAAGGCTGAAGCAGCAAAGTAGATCCTGTTCGCATAATCGGGTAGGAGGCAGGGTTACCCCTGCCGTCCTCCCACACCACCGGACGTGCGGATCCGCATCCGGCGGTTCATGAAGTAGACGGGAAGCGCTGCCGAGTTTCCAGCAGCGAAACCAGCCCCATGCGGTCGAACCAGGATTTTGGATAAGCTTGGTTCATGTGCGAGGCTCCACCATTCCACCATGGACCATGCCCATTGGTGGCTGATTTCCACGCTCGCTCCTTGCTTATCCCAGCCTTCATCAGATTCCGAGCCCGTCGATAAACACGCTTCCATTGCCGCCAGAGCAGAGTCCGCAGCTTACGCCTGATCCAGCCGTCGAGTTCTTCCAGCACGCCTTTGACTTCGGTGAGCCGGAAGTAGACAACCCATCCCCGTAGAACGGGATTGAGTCGCTCGATGACTTGTTTCAGACTGCGGCTGCGTACTTCCCGCATCGTCTCGCGGATCTTCTCCACGAAACGCTTGCGACTTTGAGGCGCTATCTTCAGCTTCGGTTTCTTATGCCACGTCATGCTGTAGCCAAGGAACTTCCGCTCCCACGGCCTGGCCACGGCGCTCTTGGACACATTGACTTTCAACTTCAGTCGCTGCTCCAGCCACGCCGTGACGGTCTGCATGATCCGCTCTCCTGCACGCTTGCTTCTGACATAAATATTGCAGTCATCGGCATAACGGCAGAAGCTCAGCCTGCGCTGCTCCAGTTCCCGGTCAAGATCGTCGAGCAGAATATTCGATAACAGTGGGGACAGAGGACTGCCTTGAGGCGTGCCCTCCGTCCGCATGCTCGCTACTCCGCCTTCCATCATGCCCGCTTCCAGATAGCGCCGGATCAGTTTCAACACCCGTACATCTTCCACCTTGCGCCCCACACGTGCCATGAGCGCGTCGTGGTTTACCCGGTCGAAGAATTTCTCCAGATCAAGATCTACGGTCCACCGCTTTCCTGCCGCAACGTAGCCTTGCGCCGCCTGTACGGCTTGGTGCGCGATGCGACCGGGACGGAAACCGAAGCTGGACGCGGAAAATTCCGGGTCGAACAGCGGTTGCAGTACCTGATTGAGTGCCTGCTGAATCAGACGGTCACCCAGAGTGGGAACGCCCAGGATTCTTACCCCGCCTTGCGGCTTCGGTATCTCCACCTTGCGCACCATCTCGGGCTGATATACGCCCGTCAACAGATCCTGCCTTAACCTGGTCCAGTGCCGTTGAAGCCATGGCTTGAACTCGGACACCGTTAATCCATCGACTCCCGGTGCTCCCTTGTTCTTCACCACGCGTTCATAGGCCATGAACAGGTTGCTGCGTTCCACTACGGCTTCCATCAGCCGCAATGCCTCCGCTTTCGGTTCCCCAACAGCCGCCGTGCAGGACTCGGCACCAGATCCGGACTCTGACAGGTTCCGCCTGTCTCCTTCCGAACTGGCCATACTCGCGTATGCTTCTGCTTCTTCGTCGCGCATCGAGGTCTGCTTTCCTACTCGCGTATTTCATGTTTGGCCCTTCACTCCGCTGGCGCGAAGCTACTATGGCCGCTGCTGACTTCTGACAATTCATCCCAACGCCTTGCGACGCCGGTAGCCCAAAGGCAAACTGCCAGATCTCCCCGGGTATTACGCACTCACCTTCACGCTTATGCCTGTCGGATATACATCACGGCGTTTCCGTGCAAGTACTGGGCTTTGCGAAAATTTGCCCGCTCACCCTACCGTGATGCCTCTATCCGCTGCCTGTTCGTCAGGCCAGCGCTTTGCCTTCGGCTTCCTTCAGATCCCACCTCGCGATGGACACCCTTGCCGTTCGGCTAACACTTCCCCTTGCCGGGTGTGTAGAGGACTTGCACCTCCTAGTGAGTGCGCCCTGCCGGGCGCACAAAGGAAAAGGACCCGCCAGATAGCGGGTCCTTTTTTTTGCACGTTCGCTCTCGCTGCAGGTTGATTTCAGCTGGCCAGCGCCTGCGGAGTATTCCGTTCAGCACGGAAGCGCAGCAATGCACTGATCTGTTCTTCCGGATGAAGGCTCGTATGCCTTAGAGCGCGGATCTCCACTCCGCCGCTGAGAGCCTTGCGAACCAGCGCTTCATCTGCGCGCATAAATTTGCGCATCTCATTCCCGCACAGCGCGCATTTTGCTGTCATCTTCAGATCAAGGTGCCCACAGTGTGCGCACATTGCTGCACTTCTCCCAAACCAGCCGCGCGGGTCGGGCCACAGCAGAGTTCTTACTTCATCACGCTCGAGTGCCTCGCAAACTTGCGCGAGTCCGATCGCGCCAAGCCCCGAAGCTGCCTCAGCGTTTGCCGCACGTTGAGCCAGCACGTTCAACTCCTCACTATCATGCTGCGCGATAATCTTCTCTGCTTTCTCGCGAACTTCCTGCAGGGAAACCAGGCCAGGGTCCACTGCGAAATGTCCCAGCACAATGCGGCGCAGATCGGACGGAAACTCCGATTCGATCTCCGGCCACAGTTCCTGCCGGCATCCCACTAGCAGTCCTTCAAATCGGACCTGCTGGTGAAGGCGCAACAACTGCTGCGCTACTGAGGCAAAATGTTTCAACACAGGTTGCTCTTTCGCGCGCTCAAGGTGAACGGATTTCTTGGTTCCCGTCGTTCTGAACTTCCATTGGTCTTCCCGCGAGTCCTGGCTTAGCTCTCTGATCTCGCGCGCCTGCAAAAGCAATATTCGGGTGTGATTGCGGTCTGCAAGCAGAATTCCGAAGCATGGCTGGTTCTCTTGTTGAGTTACCAGCGGCGCAATCGCGAATGTCTGTCCCATTTCCGCGCGAATGCCGAACTTGCCGGGCAGATCATATTCGCGCCAGAAGTTGCGGCGCGCACACGCGAAGATCACTTTCGAGAGGCCGTGGTTCCCTTCCATCTCCGCAACCGTCTCAATGGCTCGCTCCACCATGGCGCGTGAGCCCGGCGCGACCGCATGCATTCCTCCAATCGTTTCCTGAATCCGCTCTTTCGCCACAATGTATTCGTCGCGGTGGGAAAGGTCTGTGGGGGTATAGGGTTCAAAGTAGAGCGAGAACGCGTCGTTGGTTTCAGTAAAAAACGAAGCGAGCTCATTGAGCTCTTTGTTCGACATCATGATGAACATCCAATGTTGGGGATTGAGAAGAACAGCAGCTTGCTTTTCTATGTTTTCAGTACACGCGGTATTCACGCATTGATTGAACTTGCGGCGCAATCTATTTAGGCTTGGACGTTTTGCCACTATGATTCAAACCGGCCTGCGCGTCCTCGCGGTCTTTCACTACCTTTTCCTGGCCCTCGTTCTCCATTGCGCTCGAGCGATTCGTAATTCCCTGCTTGTTTGGATCCTTGATGGTGCGGCTTGTCGTGTTGCCTTCATAGGCCCGCACCGCGGGTTCAGTCTTGTGCTTCACGGCTGCCCGTGGCCCGTGCCGTGGCGACCGCGTTCCCCCGGTCTGTGCCCCTTCATTGTTCTCGTACATTTTGGCGTCCTCTCCCGTGCCCAGTTCCTGCTCAAGCGTGCCGGGCTCAAGATCCATTTGGGTTTCTGTTGAATTCTGTTCGGATTGTGTGTGCGGTGATCGCTGATGGGCCATTTATTTTCTTCTCTTTTATAGAAAGTATGTATTTGAGTACGGTACATAGGGTTAATGAGGAGAGAGCCCTTACGGCTCTCTCCTGCCCCCGGGGTATGAACCCTGCCTCAGATCACCCGCTGGTTTGGTGTGCTCATCACCATTTGCGCCCAGGTGAGCCGCATGAGAACGCGAGTGCCCGGAGTTTGACGCCGTCCGGTTTTGTCCGGCCGGCGACCGCACCGCCTTGGATGAGGATGATGATGACGATGACGATGATCCGGACCCTCGCTTCTCAGCTTGCTTGCCGGACTGGTGACTTGCATGTTTCCCAGTAGTTGTCATGTCTTGAATTCCTCCATGCGGCCTTAGGATGCGTTGCCCCATGTTGGAGTTAGCCTTTTGTCTTTATTTATGGTTATTAAGCTGTAGTTTATTTAGCGCAGCTTAAACATTATTGCCGGGCACGCTCACGCGGATTTGAATTCGGTTTTGTCGACGATTGCCTGCCCGGCGTTTGCTGCGAAGAAGAGTCTTGACCAGCTGCTGAACTCATATCTGTCGGCCTGTCGCCAAAATCGCGCGCGCCGTAGTTGTAATCTCTTCCACCAGTCTTACCCTGCATCGACTTCGCGATCCTCGTACGTTCCTCTTCGTTAAGTTGCCACCCCTGCTCGTGCGCATTCTCTCCTGCGGGCCCTCGCGCGCCCGGGCTGAATCCCTTCGGGCGACGCATTGAATTCACAGCATTGTTCCTGCTCTCGGCCATCTTGCCAACCTCCGATAACACTCCGATGGGTCCGCATCAACTCGGGATGCTCCGCAGAAAAAAAATGGTAAGTACCCGAACCTGTGCTCCTGTTTCACAGGCGGGCAGCGGGGCAACCTTGCCCTCTATCGCGGCTTCGGACAGACGGAGGTGATTATGGCTGATCAGAACAGCAACCGCAGCGGAAACACGAGCGAACAGCGGGACATCGTGATTCCCGCTATCCGGCATGTCGGACCTACTCTCGAATCGGAAGAAACCACTGAGGGTCAGGAACTCGCAGACGCAGTAACTTCATTGCAGGATGCTAATAGCGGCACGTCGATTTACGAACCACGCCCTGATGCCGCAAGGGTTAAAGACCGGAACGAGCCGCTCAAAACCCGCTTGCCCGGTGACACGAGTTCTGAGCGACACACTGACGTAGGCCCCGACGATGCAACGACCGTGCAACATCGCGGAGAAAACTCGGGCAGATAAACAAGAGTGCGCTTGGTTTTCGATTCTACAAAATTCAATGAACATTCGGGCGTGAAGCAAGTCGTTCTGATCGCGCCTACTCTCCGCCGTGCGGCAGCTTCTCAGGCACCTTGCGGAACACGCGGTTGAAGATTTCGTGGGCAAGGTCAATCGATTCTTCGATGGCTACGGTGGTCGAGATCACCCGCGTATTCACCTGCCGCTCGCGGGCCAGCCGAATACCTGCGATAAGGCACGCACCCAGGTAAACCATTCCCCGGTTCAATCGCGGCATGCCTGCGTCGGGATCGAACATCAGCGCGGCCTTATGCTCTGGTGCAGCACCAGGTGATCTACTTTGCCCAGAAACAATTCCGAAAGGAGGTATCGCCGCATTTCTCCGCAAAGGCAGCAGACCACGACGATAGATTCAAATTGAAACTCCCTCACGCCCGCAGGGATGTCGCGGCGGCATCGTTTGCACGTGACCACAAACAACTTTCGGTTTGCAGGTCCTTGAAACATGGGTCCAGCATAGGCGAACAAATAGCGAATGTCCAGTGAACGCCTGTGGATCACTTCGAGCCTTGACGGCCGGTCTTTTCCGCTGTTAACTCCCATCGCGTAGAATTCTACGTGGCAGGTTTTTGAACCACTTACCTCAGGAGCAAGTCATGCGTTTGCCTCTAGTCGCAGTTGTTCTGGTCAGCTTTGCCAGCATGTCAGCCGCACAAAAAGCCGCAGAATGGAACTATTTTGGCAAAACCGGCCCGCTGGGCTGGGGCAAGCTCGACCCCGCCTACAAAGCCTGCTCGAGTGGCCACGAGCAGTCGCCGCTCGACATCCGCGGCGCGCACCTGAACAAATCGCTGCAGCCTATCGAGTTCCACTACATTGCCGGAACCGAGACACTCGAGAATAACGGTCGCACGATTGTCGTGCATGTAAATCCGGGCAGCTACATGGTGGCCGGGGGCACACGTTACAACCTGATCCAATACGAGTTCCGCACGCCAAGCGAAGAAGCGGTCAAGGGCAAGCTCACCGACATGAGTGTTCAGTTTCTGCACAAGAGTGCGGAGGGGCAAATGGCAATTCTGGCCGTGCGCCTGGCCGAAAATCAGGACGCGCCCAACGCTGTACTGGCAACGCTTTTCTCAGGCCTACCCAGAAAATCAGGCGAGACCGTGAAGATCTCCGACTTGATCAATCCCGGCGGCCTGCTGCCGGCCGACCGCGGCTACTGGACCTACACCGGTTCGCTAACAACGCCGCCATGCACCGAGGGAGTGCGCTGGTTCGTGTTTCAGCAGCCAGTAACGCTAAGCCGCACCCAACTGCGCAACTACACGTCGCTCTTTCACATGAACACAAGGCCACTGCAGGACGCGCACGGACGCGAGATTGAAGCGAATCAGTAGGCGAGTTGCTCTCAGTTCGGCAGCGGAATAAAGCTCAGCACAATTCCCTCATCGCCGGGCAGCACCGTCACGTTCATACCGGTGAGATCTTCGACAAGATAGTGCGCGGCTTCCAGCGACTCGGCAGGATGCGAGAACGTCGTCGCCACAACGGTACATCCAGCAGCGCGCCCTGCCTTTGCACCTGAGGCTGAATCTTCAAACACAACGCACTCCTGCGGCGCAAAGCCGAGCAGCGCAGCGCCCGTCAAAAATGGCTCAGGGTGCGGCTTGCCGCGTGTCACAAAATCCGCAGTGACCAATTTTTGCGGCAGCGGAACACCGCCTGCTCCCATGCGCACCAGCGCCAGCCGCTCCGTAGCGCTGGTGACGACGGTCCATCGCTCTGGAGGCAGCGCAGATAGCAGGTCGAGAACCCCTGGCAGCACTGTCAGCCCTTCGTTATCGTCCACTTCAATGTCTTCAATGAGCTTGAGTTCCTGTTCGGCGTCAAGATCTGGCCGGATGATTGCGATCGTTTCAATGGCGCGCCGCCCATGCGCCGTCTGGCAGGTGAGGACGGGATCGACGCCGCGCAGCACAGCCCATTTTGACCAGCTGCGCTCCACCGACTCAAGCGACGACACGAGAATGCCGTCCATATCGAAAAGGATCCCTTTGCAGTGGATTTGTGCAGGAGAATCCGACGGGAATGAAGCCATACATCAATTCTAGCCGGGTGACTTCAGCGTTTTTTGGCGAACTCCGGCTGGTCGGGCTTCGGTTTGTCCGCAGCAGGAAAGGTCAGTCTTACCGGTTCGGCAAGCTCCGCGCTGGCCGCCACAGACTGCTTGCGGCTGCCTTGAATCAATTCGTTCTGAGCCAGCGTCACCTTTCCGTCTGCAATCTCCGCATCGCCCATCCAGCGATCGAATCGCCCAAGTTCCGCGGGTGAAGTTGCGCCGGTGGACGCTCCATTGCGCCACT
>Ga0157374_10005937_pt1 | contig 10320 bp, 7 predicted proteins | sample M25metaG_FD_115308 | JGI IMG/M metagenome (GOLD analysis project Ga0157374, IMG submission 115308) | Miscanthus rhizosphere microbial communities from Kellogg Biological Station, Michigan, USA - M2-5 metaG | ecosystem: Host-associated > Plants > Roots > Rhizosphere > Soil | place: USA: Michigan... | reverse complement strand
TGCCATAACTCGATAGAAAACTCTCCAGGCTTAACCCTTTCTGAAACTGTACTTTGTTCTGACTCATTTCTGAAATCCCCTGACTCAACTTGGATTTCAATAGTCTAGCACCGTATTTCTGGGATCGCTATTCCTGATAATCAGGTAAACTTTTCCCATATGCTACTAGATTATACAGAGAAGCTGCTGTTAATGACTTTCTTGGTTTTTTACTCAACAAGGATAGAAAACCTACTGCAATTCATGATTTAGGTTGTTCAGTTGGCTCAAGTACCGATTCCATTGGCATTGCAGCCCGGCATTATCTAAAACCAGCAATCTGGAAAGACCCTATGTAGCTCTCTCTTTTTGGGGTTGAGGCAAAGAAAGCTATATTTGATCTTTTTTGCGCAACTGGTCTTAGGTTACATTGTGCTGGCGAAAAAGATGCTCAATTCAAACAAGATACTCCAGCCGCCCAGGGAAAATGGAATACTTTCTTTAAAAGAATGAACAAGCCTCCCGCCGTTTTTAACATTGTAAAAAAAGATAACCCAGAAATGGAATTTGTCACTCAAGATCCTGTTACTGGTGAAAGTACTAAAAATGGTCAATTATGGTGGGATCAAGTAAAAACGCAGAATTTACCCAGTACTAAATTTGTACATGAAAAGATGGAAGAATATGTTAAAAAGTCTTCCTTGGCTCAGCATGGACAGGATCATGAAAGACAAATATATGTTCTTGCTAATTCCTGGGTTTACCTACTTACCAAGGACGGTGAAAAACCCGGCTCAAGGGATATCGATTGTACCGATACAGAAAAATTAAACAATTTTATCAATGTAATCAAAGAGATCCGAAACAATAACCGTGGAAAAGAAGTCTACATCGTCATAGGCGACATGGAAGCCGATGCAATGTATCAACACCACGAACTTAATCGTGTAGGTTCAATATATATGGTAGCAACAGCTCTGGGCATGAAACTACTGCCACTGGCTGATCTGAGAAAAATGGGTTATACAAACGAAGCCCGCCTTGAGCAGTTGGAAGGAAAAATCTGGAAACTGGATACCAATGATACAGACGATTTTATTTTTCAATAAAATTTGAACTTATTGATATAGAGTCTTTTATTTAGCAATCAATAATAATCCATTGCTAAATTAAATAAATGGATTTTACAAATTAAAATACTTTTTACAGTACCCACTGAGGACTTAAAGCTTGTCTCAGTGGGTCAGCTTTTAGAACACTTAATCGTTAATGTATCATTATTATCGATTAATCAGCTGTTGCTATTGTATTTTTCAGTTATACTAGCGCTTATACCCGCTCTATACTATGACTTTCTGCTATTAGTCGTTTTTATTTCATATTTTTAAATTAATCATTCAGGACATAGGATATGTTTACGATTAACGCGACTCGGCTTGCCGGTATTAAGATCAATCCTGTGCATGCCAACTCTAGTCAACCGGCATACAGGGCACATCAAAGCCAGCCGGACGCCAATTTTTCACCTTTCCACCCTCCAGCTGATCAAGTGACCATCCGTTTTGGAATGGGCAGACATCAATCTGGAAGAGCTCCAAGAGCTGGATTATCGGCAGACATCGCATACTATGAAGAAAAAATAAGGAAATATCAACTTCAAATAGATGAGTATTCGAAGATACGTAATCTTTCCTCCCAGGACTGCAGAGTTTTAGCTGAAAACGAAAGAAATAAGGCTGTTAAGTCCAGTAGCAACCATGCATGGGCTAATTTTCATCTGCAAAAAGCAGGTTGGTATAACCAAGTTGCTAAACTGAGCCGAAAGGAAATAGACAGACACATCGCAACCCTTGAAAGTGAGCAGCGGGCATTGCTAAATCGGAAAGCTGATGCAGTAGCAGAATTAAAAGCTCTGAATAGAAGGGATACGGAACCTCTACCCCGTAGAAAAAGCAAACTCCGTGCCCACGATGCTTCTGATGATGACTTCAGCCCGAACATTCATAGACACAAGACCGAGCCCTCTTATCAGACCGGTCATTTAGATTCTGACACAGATAGTTCATTGGATGAAGATGATCCGAAAGCTTTTCGCCTCTCTCGTGGTAGAAGCAGAAAAGCTAGGGAGTTCCCTGTTGAAGAAGTGGTGGATCCCCCCAGCAAAAGCAATATAGCATCCACCCAAAGTCCAAAACCTCAAACTGCTCCAGAAGCACCCATGGAGCCGGGGGCTAAAAATGTCAATTATGAGGATTGTGAAACAGGCATAAAGAATCGTTTCAAATTTGACTTTTTAGCTACGCTAGGCCGAGATGGCTTGCCTCCCGCCCAATCCCAGGACACCCCCGAACCCGCTAGCGCTAAATCGACTTTGGACTCTACCCTCCCTTCGCGACCCAAGCAACAAACGCCTCCACCTCAACCTGCCCCAAAAGATTCCGCCTCGGTCCCAACTGACAAAAAACCTAGTTATAACTCTACAATACGGCATACAGAAGATCCGTTCATTGCCGCACTCCTAAAGCAAAAGAATCAGCAATCCGGAAGCTAGCCATATCTAGTCAAAGATAGCCCTCTTATAGCTTACTTAGATTTTGCGAGTCCCACTGCAAATATTGCCTGGGTGAAAAGAGCAATGCCTTAACGGCTTTCTAAATCCGATCCTCTTAAACCAGCCAAGAGGATTAAACCCTTGCTCAGGCAAAGGTAATAAAGATGAGTCCCTGGATGTAAGCCTAATAGAGAATGAAAATGATATCAAATTTATATATTATAAAGATATCCAATAGGCTGTCTTCCTCAACGACTCAACCATTCAAGCCCTTACCCAACTGGTCGGGGCTTTTTTTTGGAAAAAAATGCTCCCCAGCAAGTTTGTGGCAAGGTTCTTTTGCTGGGAAGCAGAATCTGGTTCACTATAGTTGATCAAAGTGTTAGTGAGCCAAGGTAGATTAAGCAATCTGTTAAACCTTCGCTAAAGCTCGTTGGCCTTATTGCCACTCAAATGAATAAAGCATTTAGAAGACCAAATTTAGTTTATCGCACTACCCACATGCTCTGCGTTTCAGTTTTGTAAGAATTGACCATATCCGCAGAGGATGTTAGTGGGATTAAAATTAACCTGCCCATATAATTCTCTCTCCTCTCAAGCATCTAGCCCAACGATTCTTACCCAAGCAAAGGCAGGCAGTATAAGTCCTACTAAACCGCCTCTACCGATTTCATCCGCTAGTCATGAGTTTAATTGAATCGATCAATTCCAAAAAAAACGGCCTACATTGCTGTAAGCCTTAGTGAATCAAAGATATTGGGATTATTGGGTTTATGGTGTATCTAGTTAGTCCAGCCATAACAAATCCAATGCATTTCCTTAAAGAGAAAGCATAATGTTCTACCTATGGCTGATCCGTATTAATGGTGTAGCCTCTTCTTATCAGATAAAAATGAACCCATGTAGCGCGAAAGTAGTGAATTCTAGCTGATACTCAATCTCCAGCAACAAACTCAGCTATAGGATAATCAAAGCCAGCCAGAGCCACAATTACCCAGTTGGGCAGGGTGAAACTCAGGTTGGGTAGTGCCTTCTTGCATTCTCTTCAACTCGGAGAAAAGATATACTCTATCTTTACCCTTGATGAGTTCATCCGCAAGTTCAGAGGATAATGTGAGTTCGGAGTCTAACAAAGCCAAAACAAGGCAGCCAAGAAAGACTCGGCAAGCCGCTTTCTGCAAAACAAGAAAGCCCGGAGTTCAGGCATTAGTTAACGTGCCGGGTGATTTTTTTAATCGCCAATTCCGCCCGCTTACTGATGGTGGGATCTTCCTGATTTTTGGCCCATTTCAGGGTATCCAACACATCCGGCACGCCCATGCCAATTTCACCTAAAGCCCAGATCGACAAGGCGATGACTTCCGGATTCTTATCGGTGCGAACCACGTTTACCAGACTGGGCACCGCCTCGCTGTACCGCAACGTACCCAACTGCCAAGCGGCGATACACCGGGCGTCCTCGGCGGAGCCCGGTTTCAGCAGATCGATCAGGTGAGGGACCACAGGTTTGCCAATAAGGCCCAAAGCTTCGGCCGCGCTGTGAAATACATCGTTATTCTCATCCTTCAGGGCATCCAAAAGGATGGGAACCACTTCCTCCCGGCCCGACAAGCCCAACGCTTGCAAGGAGTAGGTCTTTACGGTGGGATTTTCATTTAAAGCCATTTGTTTAAGAATCGTGACTGCACGATCTCCACCCACCTTACCGAGGGCTAACGCAGCCGCACTGCGAACATCAGCCTCTTCCTGCGGATCGTTCAGGATCTCCTCCAACACGGGGAGGCAACTTGGCTCAAATTTTTCCACCATATAGAGAATAGCATTGAGACGGCTTGAGGGTGCATATTCTTTTTGACGAACAATATTAATGGCCGTCTCAAGTGGCGTCGTATCGTCCCGCATTACATACCCTTCTTGTAGTTAAATAGGTGTTTTTGCCTGATGATTTTCATCTTGAATCGTTTGCTTGCCAGAACTATTTGTCGTTCTAGGGCCCACTTAGGCCAAAAAGTGCTTTGCCTTTGTATTTTAATACTTTTAGCCTTCCCTTTTCAACTGCATGGCCCTCTGTTGCAAGCCAGCTTTGCGGCGGAACGTCTGCCGGTTGTGCTGTTGCAGAATATGTACGGCAAGCATGCCATCCCCTCACTCCTCAATGCCATTCAAACTGCCGGCTTCACGCCTCGCACGATCCGTGAGGAAGACTTCGCATTCAACGTCAGCCCCAAAACGACCTCCACCATACTGCTGCCGGTGGGCAGCCATATCAGCGCCGAAGCCATCAGCATGCTGGGCCATTACATGAGCAGAGGCGGTCGAGTGATTTTAATTCCGACAGGTGAAGCGCCCGATGCCTCTGTGGAAAGATTGTTCGCCCTGGCGGGCATCCCAATTAGCGGCTTAGTGCATACGGCGCAAAATCTCAGCTTCAACTGGAAAGGTATGGCCTTGCCCAGCGGCGAACGCTTGCCTGCTAGCAATCCTATCCTGGCCGTACAGCCCGGCGAGCAAATGGACATATTAGCCACCTGGGGTTCCGATATCCCCGCCATCGCCACCACGGCCAAAGGCGCCGTGTTAAATTGGCAGTGGGGTCACGCCCTCTCGGAAGCCTCCAACATCGTGGCCCTTTCCCGGGTGATTTATCCCAGCAAGGCGGCGCCCTTAATTTTAACGCCGGAAATTGAGACTGCCAGCCTGAGCTTCCAGAAGAAGGATCTGGTGGACATCGCAGCCTATAAAAAATCAAACAGCCGAGAGCCCTTATCGCCGGAAGTAGTCCCCAACCCCAAGTCCAGCCCTTCCACCCAAGTTTCAGGCTCAAAGCCTGCTACAGCCGAAGCGAGCCAAACGAAGCCAGTGGCGGATTCTGCGCCACAAACCGCTCAATCTCCGGCCGCTCAAAACTCAAAACCAATCAGCCTGTCCCCGGCAAGCAAAGCAGCCCCTTCCGTTAAAGCCAATGTGGCAGGCAAAGGTCCTGACAGTGCCGATACCGAAGTTTTAAACAACATCCTGGGCATTCCGGCCAGCGAATCGGTGAAAGCCGGAACAGCCGCGCCCGGCACCCAAGATAGCGCAACCCAGAAACAACAAAAGCCTTTCAGTTTTCTAGATCCGGGAGCGGCCTCAGTCCTGGCGCCTTCCTTCGATTACGGCGTTTACTCTCAAAACCTGCGCAAACTGGATGACTACAAGCGCCTGGTGCATGACGCTCTGGAAGCGGGACGGCAACTTTCCCTGGATATTCCCGAGGATAAGGTGAACGCCCTGCTGAAAGAGTCCTATATGCACAAACGCAAGTTTGAAAGCCTGTATCTCTCCGGACAAACCCAGGCCGGGCTGGATGAAAATACGCTGGCCCATCGCTCTGCCTTACAAGCGCTGGCCTTAACCACTACTTCTCCGCAGGTGGAAGGACGGGCCATCTGGATGGATCGCGGCAGCATCATCGCCTGCGGTGGACCGGATGGACTGAAAAAGCGTATCCAAAAGCTCCACCAGTCCGGAATTAACATCATTTATTTCGAAACCGTGAACGCTGGCTTTCCCATCTATCCCAGCAAACTCGTCAAACGCAACCCGCTGGTCAGTGGCTGGGATCCGCTCAAAGTAGCCATTGATGAAGGGCATAAACAGGGCATGGAAGTCCATGCCTGGGTATGGGCCTTTGCCGTGGGCAACCGCCGCCACAACGCCTTGATCAACCAGCCGGAAGATTATGCAGGACCCATCCTGACCGAAGCTGGCATGATGAGCGAAGCCTTGCGGAACCACAGCGGGGGTCTCTCGGTGGATTCCCACCAGCACGAGTTCTGGTTGAGCCCAGCCAGCCCCAAGGCGCGAGATTTTCTGCTCAATCTCTACAAGGAAATTGTCACCAACTACGACGTGGATGGCCTGCAGTTGGATTACATCCGCTATCCCTTCCAGACCGCCGGGAACCGCATGGGCTTTGAGGCTGCGGGCCGTGAACACTTCGAGCAAGCCACCAGCAGAAGCCTGGAAAACATGGATGACTATACCATGCGGGTATGGACCGCCTGGAAAACTTATCAGGTCAATTCTTTCGTGCAACAGGTTTCCACCACGCTCAAGCAGATCAAGCCAGAACTCAAGCTATCCGCCGCAGTTTTCCCCATGCGCCGCGAGGCCAGAATCGCCATGATTCAGCAGGATTGGGAAACCTGGATTGACAATGGCTGGATCGATACCCTCAGCCCCATGTCCTACACGTCCGATCCGGAACGACTGCAGGATATGTTTGATTATGTGCAGCATTCTCCGCATAAACATGCGCTGGTATACCCCGGTATTGCCCTGTTCCGGCTAGATGGCGGCCAATTGGTGCAACACCTAGAGGCTGTCCGACAAAAAGGCGGCTTGGGCACCACCTTGTTTGCCGGCTCGCATCTGGATGATGAAAAGGCACTCACACTGGCCAATGGCCCGTATAAGCAGATCAACAGCCTGCCGCCCCACCATGATGTGATCAAGTCCCTGCAAGCAATTACCAACGACTACCAGCAGAAGTTGAGTATCCTGAAAAAGAAAGGCGTCCTAAAGGAAATGCCAGCCGACCAGATGGAAGCGTTGCAGGCAGCCTTGCAAAGCCTGGATGATTCACTCGCCGCCTTGGGCAGTGGTCGGCCTTTGAGCGGGCTATCTTCCCAAAAGCTCCAAGTGGCCAACCAGCGCTTGAAGGCGTTAAGAACCCTCAATGAGGCTTGGTGCAATGCGGATAAAGGCGCGCATCCCTACCGGGCGGAATACTTTGAGCGAGACATGCTGTTATTAACCGAAATGATGGGTTACACGCTGGATAAACGGGGCATTAAGAATGTGGAGACGACCGGACCGGTCATCGTCAATACATCCACGCCGAACAGCATATCATTGCAGCACCCCACGATGCTCCCCTTGGGTAACGCCCAGCCTCAGATCATCGTGCCTACCGCCACCGAAAGCAAGTTTGAAGCCGAGCCTAGGCCCTAGCTAAGCACTCAAATCTTTCTTATCAGAGTCTTAATGAATAACCGGGCCAACCCTCGATAGGTCAGCCCGGTTATTAGAATCAAGTATTGGTTAATCTCTGGCGATTTAAACCAGCGCCAACGCGCCGAGTTTTTGCGCCATGGTCTCGCCCATTTTGGCCGGGCTTTCCACCACGGTGATACCAGCCGCTTGCAAGGCTTTCATCTTTTCGGCGGCAGTACCGTGTCCACCGGAAATAATGGCGCCCGCATGGCCCATACGCTTCCCTGGAGGTGCGGTTTGACCTGCAATAAAGCAGACGATGGGTTTGGTCACATGCTTTTTTGCGAACTCAGCCGCTTCTTCTTCGGCGGAACCGCCGATTTCGCCAATCATGATGATGGCCTGTGTTTCCGGATCAGCTTGGAACAAGGTCAACGCATCGATAAAGTTGGTGCCGTTGATGGGGTCGCCACCAATGCCGATACAGGTGGATTGGCCAATGCCACGCTGAGTCAACTGATCCACGGCTTCGTAGGTCAGCGTGCCAGAGCGGGAAACCACGCCCACCGGGCCTTTTTTGTGGATCGCGCCGGGCATAATGCCAATTTTCGCCAGATCCGGGGAAATCACGCCGGGGCAGTTAGGGCCGATTAAGCGGGTTTTAGGATAATCGCGCATGAACTGCTTCACCCGCATCATATCGTTGACCGGAATGCCTTCGGTAATGCAGACCACCAGCTCAATTCCGGCGGCAGTCGCTTCCATTACCGCATCCGCCGCGAATGGCGGGGGCACGAAAATCATGGTGGCGTTCGCGCCGGTGGCTTCACGGGCTTCTTTTACCGTATTGAACACGGGAACTTGCTTCCCGTTGAGATCAACGGTCGTACCGCCTTTGCCAGGGGTCACGCCGCCCACCACGTTGGTGCCGTATTTAGCGCAACCTTCCGCGTGGAAGTGGCCTTCTTTTCCGGTAATCCCTTGAACGAGTAATTTGGTATTTTTATCAACTAAAACTGCCATGTTTAATTCCTTTTCATCGAATTTTACAGCCAATCAAGAAATCATTACTTTGGATGATCAGACCGGCTGCTTAACTTTCAAAAAGCTGGCGACTTTTTCGGCGCCTTCTTCCATGGTTTCGGCAACGGCATATTGAATGCCGGAGTCGGCCAGGATTTGCTTGCCTTGCTCCACGTTGGTGCCTTTCATGCGGATGACCAACGGCAGACGCATTTCCAGCTTGCGGGCGGCTTTCACCACGCCTTCGGCCAGCTTGTCGCAACGCAGGATGCCGCCGAAGATATTGATGAACACCACTTCCACGCTTTCATCACTGAGCAGAATGCGGAAGGCATTTTCCAAGGCTTCGTCGGTGGCGCTGCCGCCCACATCCAAAAAGTTAGCTGGCGCCGCGCCGTACTGCTTGATGATATCCATGGTCGCCATGGCCAAACCGGCACCGTTAACCAGGCAACCCACGTTGCCTTCCAGCTTGATGTAGTTCAAGTTGTAGCGGCTGGCTTCCACTTCCAACGGATCTTCCTCGTCCAGATCGCGGTAGGACACGATTTTGGGATGACGGAACAACGCGTTGGAATCAAAGTTTACCTTGGCATCCAAAGCAAACACGCGGTTGTCCTTGGTGACCACCAACGGGTTGACTTCCACCAGCGCGCAATCCGCTTCGATGAAGAACTTGTACAGGTTACTGATCAGTTTCAGCGCGTCTTTCATGCCCTCTTTGGGGATATCCAGGGCGTACGCGATTTTGCGGGCCTGATAAGGTTGCAGGCCGATCACCGGATGCACATGCTCTTTAATGATGCGCTCGGGGGTTTTGGCGGCCACTTCCTCAATATCCATACCGCCGTCCTGGCTGACCATAATCACCGGGCTGGAGGTGGCGCGATCCAGCACGATGCTGATGTACAGCTCACGAGCAATGGCGGAGGCTTCCTCCACCAACACGGATTTGACTTTCTTGCCTTCTGGGCCGGTCTGGTGCGTAACCAGTTGCATGCCGATAATCTGTTTGGCCGCTTCACGAACGCCATCCAGAGAATCCACTACCTTGACGCCGCCGCCTTTGCCGCGTCCACCGGCATGAATTTGGGCTTTCACCACATAGCGATGGTCATGCGTATTCAATACCTGGGCAACCTGCACCGCTTCTTCCGGCGTAAAGGCAACCTGACCGTCGGGCACAGGGATTTCGTACTCGCGGAACAGCTCTTTGGCTTGGTACTCATGGATTTTCATGGATAAACCTCTCAGAAATTTAAACAGTCAGAAATTCAAACGGTCAAATCAATTAAAATATCAAAAATGGGGAAAGACTGGCTGGGTCTTCCCTAGGCCAGTCACCTCAAAAAGCGAACGGCTAGTTTTTGCTGGCGCCGCTGGTTCCTTCATCCTTCAACTGACTCAGGAAATCTTCCACATCAATGGAAACCTCTCCGTCCTCTTCGTCCAGGTTATCAATGTAGGCAACCACCTTGTTGAACTCTTCTTCGTCCTCAATGGCTTCGTACACTTCCTGGCCATCCTCGTAGGAAATCTTCATCACGACGACTTCTTCTTCGTAGCCTTCCTCGCCGGCTTTTTCTTCCTCGTCCGGATTGTTGCCCCTGTAAATCAGCAGAGCATACTCTTGCCCCTCAATTTCCAGTTCGCTGATTTTTTCAAAGATATGAACCTGACCTTCCTCATCGGTGGTTTCAATGATATCGGTCTCATCATAAAATTCGCTTTCGAGTGGGCTGTTGTCCATGTGAACGGATCCTTGTTTGGCAATCATAAACAAGGGAAGT
>Ga0157374_10005936_pt1 | contig 10320 bp, 10 predicted proteins | sample M25metaG_FD_115308 | JGI IMG/M metagenome (GOLD analysis project Ga0157374, IMG submission 115308) | Miscanthus rhizosphere microbial communities from Kellogg Biological Station, Michigan, USA - M2-5 metaG | ecosystem: Host-associated > Plants > Roots > Rhizosphere > Soil | place: USA: Michigan... | reverse complement strand
GGAGCTGCCGGGCGTCGGGGCGACGCTGACGTTCACTTTTAATGTGGCGGGGGTTCGCGCAATCACCACATCGAGCACCAGCACGATCACGATCAAGAATCCGATCAACACGAATCGTTCGACGACCCTCACGCTCCAAGTCAGCCCGTCCACTGTCGCGCAGGGCTTTTCCGCGCCGGCATCGCCGAATCCCGCGAGTACCGCGGCCGGAAATCCAATCGACTTCAGTCTGAAGTTCGCCGCACCCACTTCCGGAGGAGGGCAGGTCATTACGTGGCGCATGACCCAGGCTGGCTGCTTCGTCAGCGCAGACGCGGTACAGTGGCCGTACAATCCAACGACGACCACCGGATTCCAGTACTTCAAAGCCCCCGGCGGAGTGACCTCGACGGTCATCCGCGTACTTTCGAAGAACAACTCCGGATGCACTAACAAGCTTGCCCCGGTCACTCAGATCTTCGAGGCATGGATAGGGGACCAGCGCGTGACTCCGAACATCGTCAACCTGACCAGCGGCCCGACCTATACGAGAGTCAATATCTCGCTTCTCTTCCCGTAGCAGCGAACCGCGAACACGGGTGGATCGGTGAAGGCGAATGGGGTCAGACTCGCTTGAGTCTGACCCCGTTCCCGTTTCCGTATGGCGCACTGAGAACCGGACGCCGGTTCAGACGTCCCTTCCTGTGTGCAACGCGTCCCTCTCATTGCGGCCTGCGTCGCCGCGGCGGCACCTGCAACGGCGCAGCGGGCGGATTCCGGCTCGACGGTCGAGGTTCGGTCCGGTTCAGCGATTTCGCTTCCGGTGAACCCCCGCGAGACGGACCTCGCACTCGTCGTTGACGGAATGGATGTGACGGCCGTTGCCGAGCGCACGGCGACGAGCATCGTGTATCGGCCCACGGCGGTCGAGCTCCCCGTCGGTCGCTCCGAGGTCGTGCTGTACCAGCGCGCCGGCAGCCGGTGGACGGTGCTGCGACGGATCACTGCGGTTGTACGCCAGGCTGCCCAGGGCTCCTCGGGATCGGCCGACAAGAGCGCGACACTCGGCAACAACGGGCAGCTCGCGCAACATCAGTCAGCCACATTCCCGGCCAGTGGGCGACGCACGTTTCAAGACTTCACCCTCCACGCCGGCTTTCACTCCACGCAGCGCGCCGGGCCGTTCGCACTGGCGACACAGTCGAACTACGTCGGCGTCACGCGGCGCGAGCAGGCACTCGAGTTTCCGACGCGTGGCGCGCGCGCCCCGATGCTCGACCTTTCCGACTATGTCGTCTCGCTCGACGCCGGTCCGGTCAACGCGTCGCTCGGGCACGTTACGTTCGGCGACAGCCGACAGCTCGCCACCAGTTTCGCGGCGCGCGGTGCCACGGTGTTGCTCCAGCACGAAGGTACGAGCGTACGCATCGCGGCCATGAACGGCTCGTCGCAGCTCGGATGGCCCAACCCGGTCGGACTCGAGGCGCCGAAGGATCGGGTGTTCGGGGCGGCAATCGGACGCGAGCTCATCGCCAGTCGCCCCGGAGCGCTGCGCCTGGACGTCACGCTGCTCGACGGGTCCAAGCTCCCCGCGACCGGGTTCACGCAGTCGGCTGTGGTGGACGCGCAGCAGAGCAGCGGAGGGAGCGTGCAGTTGGCGGCGGCGCTGCCCAACGACAGGGTACGTATCACGGGCGGGTATTCGCGAAGCCGGTTCCAGAATCCGCTGAACGATCCGCAGCTCCGCGACTCGACTTTCAAGCACCCGCAACCGGTGACGCGCGGTGCGCGGTTCGTCGAGGCGTCGGGGGCGCTGTTACAAAACACCAATGTCCCTCTGATCGGGACCACAAGCCTTACTGTGGCCGTCCACGATGAGCGGGTGGATCCGCTGTACGGAACCGTCGCCGCACAGGTCGCGGCTGATCGCCTACACGACGCCGCCGACGCCAACTTCTCACTGGGCCCGATTGCCGGACAGGTCTCGCGGAGCTGGGGACACGACAACCTTGCGCGCGTTCCCTCCATCCTCACGACGGACGATCACGCGACGACGGGCAACGTGGCTGTGCCACTCGCCGCGCTGTTCCACGCAACGACCGGCAGTGCCTGGTTTCCCACGCTGACGACGCAGTACAGCCAGATCCACCAATTCGCGGACGGTACGCCGCAGAACGGACAGTTCCGTCCCGTCGATCTACCCGATCAGGTGAGTACGAACGCCGACGCCGCCGCCGCGTGGCAGGCAGCCCGGGTGCGCGTGACGGTGCATACCAACCGAAGCGCGCAGGACAACCGGCAGCCGGAACGCGAGAGCGCCGACTTCAGCGCCGGCGTGAACGAATTGTCCATCGGGACGAATCTCGGGGCGCGCGGCGACGTATCGCTCGCCTTGGGCGACGAGGTCCGCACCTCGAAGGAGCGTGGCGAAACGACCCGCGCCCGGCGGGTGAGGCTCAACTCCTCGTTCACCACGCCCGCCGGTACGGGGCTGGTGGCCGCGCTCGCGTTGGTGCGCACGAAACCCCCGACCGGGTCGGCATCTCTCGATACGGAAGAGCGGCTCGAGCTGTCGCAGGCAATTCGGTTGCGCACCACTGCCGGCGCGCCCGATCGCGGCCAGGCGTTCCTGCGCTTTGGCCGCACCACGACGCGCCTCGCGCCGCCGGTTGCCGTGTTCCTGCCGCCCACGCCCCTCGACTTGTCGCTGCGCCAACAGTGGCCACTCGCCACGGGACTCAACGTGAGGATATTCTAATGCGCCGCGCGTTGCTCATCGCCTCGTTCGTCACCCCGACGGCGTCGGTCGCGGGTCAGGTCCGCGTCAATCCAACGGGCGTGAGCGTGGCCGACATGTCGCCGACGACGGTGTTTCTGTCGTACGGCGGCCTGCGCAACAAGCGGCCGGCCGAGGCCTATTGGTGCGGCGAGCTGCTCGCCGCGGCCGCGGGTGGGGGAATCGGATCCCGCTGCGATCCGGCGACGATCTACGGTCGGCTGCCGGCGCGCTACGATCTTTCACAGCTCTCGGGCGGCGCGTTCACGGACGTGATGTCGATCCCCGCGTCGGTGGTGCGCGCGGCATACCAGGCCGCCGTACGCGGCGCCACATCGACCTTTTTCTACGTGCGCCGATTCGAAGGTTCGGCCGGCGCACCGGACGAGTATGTCGCGGTGACTTGCCGTCTCACCGGCGGCGGGGCACGCGTGCCGTTCTCGCTCACCGACGTACGCCTTCAATTCGGTGGTGACGATGCGCTCCCGTTCATCGCACCGGGCGAATCACCGCCCTCTATCACCGCGCGCATCACGTACACGGGGACCGGTCGTCTCGTCGGCCGGTGGGAGGTCGTGCTGCCTGGCGAGGAACCGCCGGCGGCGCACGACCTCCTCACCGAAGGTTCGCTGCCGCCCGAAGAGCGCGGCTCGCAGCGCCGGTTCACGCAGCTCGACCGGTTCAACGTGTTCCTGCCGCCCGACGGCCGCGTCACGCTGCCTGGACCGAACCTTCGCGTGCTTCCGTCGAACATCGACGGCATGTATCGGGTGTTGCTGCGGATCGAGGCGACGGACGATCGCGAGAATGATTCGGACCTGAGCGGAGCGGGCGCGGGAACCGGTGTCGTGCACAGCGGCGCCGTAGCGGGTTTTCCGCTACCGGTGCTCCGGTATGTCGTGGCCGGCGATGGAGCGCGAACGCCGGTGGCCACCGCCGGCGGGCTCCGGTTGCTCGGCCCAGCCGAAGGCGACACGCTGGCGGCGGGCCTGCCGATCACCGCGCGATGGATGCCGTCAGGCGCCGCGGTCTCTGATTTCTATAGAGTAGACTTTGAATCCCGCGACGGCGCTCAGCTTTGGAGCGCGCTCGTGCCCGGCACCGCGCGGCGATACGAGGCGCCGCCCTGGTTGGCGGAGCGGGTCAGAGCCCGTGAAATCCGATGGCGGGTAACGGGTCTTGCCGCCGACGGCACGCACACCGCGACGAGCCCCTGGCGCTCCACGCGCGTCGCCGCCACACTCTCTGCACCGGCCCCTAGCACGTCGGTGCGGGCGACCCCGGCTGGGCCACCACAATGACAAGCGAACCGCAACGTCTCCGTCTCGTTGATGCTGAGCCGCGCGCGGTCCGCGCGACAGCGTCCGGCATCGAGCCGTGCGAACCCGACGGCGAGGCCTCGCGCGCGCTCGAGCACATCGTGAGCCGATTCGACGCGTTCATCCGACGCTCGGCGCGCCGACACGGACTGCACGGCGACGAGATCGACGAAGTCGTGCAAGAGATCCGCGTTCGAATGTGGAAGTCGCTCGGCACCGCCGAGCTGATTCGGCGCGCCAAAGCGTCCTACATCTATCGTGCGGCCATCTCGGCGTCGATCGACCTCATTCGCCGCCGGCGCGCGCGGCGCCACGAGGCGTGGTCGTTCGACGACGAATCTGTCGAGGACGCGCTCGCCCCTGTGTCGCCCCAGCGGGCGGACGCCGCGCTGGACGAGGACGAAGTCGCATCTACGGTACATCGAGCGCTCGCGCTCCTTGCCGAACATCGTCGGGCCGTCGTGCGCATGCATCTCGCCGGTTACGATCGGTACGAGATCGCCGAGTTGCTCGGTTGGAGCGAACCCAAAACACGTAACCTGCTGTATCGCGGACTCGCCGATCTGCGGCAGATTCTCGAATCCTGGGGGATCGGGCCGGTAGGGAGCGCGACCAGTGGAGGATTGAACCATGAATGACGAGCGGCTGCGGACGCTGGACATGATGTTGGCGACCGCGGAGGGACGGCGCGAGCTGGAGCTCGTGTGGGCCGTGGCGCGCGCGGCGCGTCCACGACGCGCGTCGTGGCAGCGCTTTGCGGTGGCGGCATCACTGATTCTCGTCGTCGGGACGTCGGCGCTGTGGATGATTCGAGAGCGCGGTAAAGACGTCGACGTGGCGCGCAGCGGCGATTCGCCGATCTCACTCGTCGCGCCGGTTGGCCTCGTCTCGCCGCCCAAAGCGAGGCACTTCGCCTGGCGGCCGACCGCGCGCGCCGAGCGATACCAGCTCGTCGTTGTGGACACCACAGGCGCGGAGCTTTACGCGACTGAGACGCACGACACCACGCTCGCGCTGCCCGACAGCGTTCGTCTCGCGCCCGGCCGTACGTATTTATGGTGGGTCCAGGCAACGTTGGCCGATCACTCGACGGTTACGGCGGTGACGCAACGTTTGATCGTCGGACCGCGCTGAGAATGAGCGCGGCGCTCCCTCAGGCCGCGCTCACGACGATCTTCCGAGCGCGCTCGGCCAGTACGACCTCGAGAAATGCCGCGACCACGCGCGGCTCGAAGTGCGTCCCAGTCTTCCGCCGGAGCTCGGCGATCACCCGGTCGCGCTTCCAGGCGCCACGATACGGCCGAGCGTGGGTGAGGGCGTCGAACACGTCGGCCACGGCGACGATACGCGCGGGAAGGGGAATGGCCTCGCCCACTAGTCCGTCCGGGTACCCCCCGCCGTTCCACCATTCGTGGTGACTGCGGGCAATCGTCTCGGCCATCCTTATATGCCGCGTCGCGCCGTCGGCCAGCATCTCGGCGCCGATCAGCGTGTGCGTCTGCATGATCGCGAATTCGTCGGCGGTGAGCGCGCGTGGCTTGCGCAGGATCGAGTCGGGAATACCAATCTTACCCACATCGTGGAGTGGCGCCGCCAAGCGGATCAGCTCGACCTCGTCGCATGAGAGGCCAAGCGCCTCGGCAATGCGCGCTGCCAGCTCACCGACACGCCGGGTGTGCTGCCCGGTGTCGTCGTCGCGCGCTTCGCCGGCCGCGGCGAGCCGCGCTAAGACCTCCAGTTGCGCTTCGCGCGCCTTCTCCTCGGCTTGAACCCGGTCGCTCACGTCGCGCGCGTTGATCACGATGGCTTGCACCGCCGGGTCGTGCAGCAGATTCGTCCCACGGGCTTCGATGATCCGCCACGAGCCCTCGGCGTGGCGCACGCGGCAGACGAAGGAGCGCGGCCGGCCGTGATCGGCCGCCATCTCGGCGAAGGCCCGCTCGAGCGCCTCGCGGTCGGTGGCGTGCACGCCGTCTTTGAGATTCGCGCCGGCGATTTCCGTGGCGGAGCGGCCCATCAGCTGCTCTGCGGACGGGCTGTGATAGCGTACCGTACCCTCGCCATCCACGAGGAGGAGGACGTCGGGCGCGTGCTCAATGACTGCCCGGGCACGCGCCTGATGGTTGGCCAGCGCGTTCGCCTGGGCGATGGTTCGACGGCGTACGCGCACCAACACCGCGAGCAGCACCATCAGCTCGAACGCGATCGCGGCGTCGGCGAACACGCGCATCCATTCCTGTCGCCGCTGTTGCGCGCTGTACACCGCCTCTTCGGCCGCGAGAAGGTTCATGAATGACCACCGCACCGTCTCGAAGAGCGTGTTGCCGACCAGGTCCGCCTGCTTCCGTCGGGCGCGGTCAGGCTCGCGTAGGGTGGGGAACGCAAAGACATTCGCCCATCGGTTGATCGCGGCGCGGACTGTTGCGGTGCGCTCCGACTGTGCCGGATCGTTCGCGGTCAACACGGCCAGCGAGTCGACTGCGATCGCCAGCGGCACCCGCGCGACGAGCTCGGGGACAAGCGACGACGAGTCGCGTGTCAGGAGATAGCCGCGAATGGCTGCTTCGCGATCGAGCGCCATCTCATACGCCTGTCGCGCGACGCGCACCACCTCGCCACTGCGGCGCAGCTCGCGGTCGAACCGGCGAGCAAGCCAATCCAGCGCGCCTACGGTTAGCGCAAGCGCCACGAGCGCGCCCGCGGCGATACGAAAGACGCCGCGAGCCAAGCCAACAAAACCTCGGCTCGTGGGCTGAGGTCCTATTCTGCGAATGCCCAATACTCCCCGCGTGCGAGCGCCTTGAAAAAGACGAGTTGACTATAGGCGGGTCACTCCGGGCGGCCGCTCGGTCGCCTGCTCGCCATAAACACCGCGTTTTTCAAGATCTGCTGCCGCCGCGCCGCGTCGATCAACACGCCATTCGCGATCACCGCATGAACGCGAGCAACATTCGCGATGTCGACAAGCGGATTCGCGTCGAGCAGGACGAGATCCGCCACCGTTCCCTCGGCGATCGTCCCCAGCGAATCCGTGGCGTTGAGGAACCGTGCCGGGTTAATAGTTGCTGTTTGAAGTGCTTCGAGATTCGAGAAGCCATTCTTGGTGAGATACGTCAGCTCGTCGTACAGACTGAAACCCGGATAGAGATACGGATTGGACAGGTCCGTCCCCGCGAGAAACTTGGCGCCAGCATCGTGTAAGATTCGGAGGATACTCAGTTGCTCGTCGAAGATGCGCTTGCGGGCTGCCCACCCCTCCGGCGTCACGGCTCGGAACCGGAAGTCGTTCGCCGGATTCCATCCGGTCTTGAAGAACTCCGGGATGTATTGAAGCCGCGGATCGTTGCGGAGCGATGGGTCGTCGAGATGTGTCGTCGAATGCAACACGACGACGGTCGGCACCATCCATGTATTGCTCGCCGCGACGCGCTTGGCGAGGGCGGTGCATCGCTCGCGGTCGAAGGTCTGCCTCAGCATTGGAAGCTGGAGCCGCGAAATCACTCCCGATGAATCCCAACCCTTGGGTGATGCGACGGCGTCGAGCAGTGCCGAGCGAAATGCTTCCTCTTGCGAGGAGCATGCCGTCGTGAACATCTGCAAGTGCTCGATGCTCGCCATGCCGAGCGATAGCGCTTCGTCCACCGACACGAGCGTCGGCACATGTCCTGCGAACGAGAGGTTGTGCTTCTTGGCTTCGTCCGCTATTGCCCGGAATTCGTCGGGCGTGAGGCGTGAGTAAACTTTGATAAAGGCGGCTCCGCCTCGCGCCAGGGAGTCCACGGCGTGGCGCGCCTGAGCGGCGTCCGCCACCTCCACCGATTGCCAGATCTGCGGCTTGCCATCGAGAATGTGTCCGGAGCCGACGAGACGCGGCATCACGATCTCGCCGCGTTTCGCCATCGCGCGAGCGTCCGCATACCAGCGAAACGTCCCGAACATCTCGCGCACGCCGGTGACGCCGTTGGCGACGAGGACGGGGAGGAAGAGTCGGTCGACCCCGGGACCGGTTGCATGGACATGCATATCCCACAGGCCGGGGATAAGGAATTTGCCGGTACCGTCAACTATTCTCGCGCCCTTGGGCGTCGCGAGTTGAGCCGCCTCGCCCATGGTTTTCGTCCGAGTGCCTTCGATGATGACGGTTTGGGCTGGGCGCAGGCTGCCGGTCTGCACATCGACCGTCGTCACGTTGCGGATGACGATCGGCGACTGTGCCCTCACCGTAGTCGCAGCCATCGCGAAGACCGCGATTGCGAGGAGGATTGTACGGCCGGATCGTCTCAGGCATCCCGTCATCGTGCCTCCCGGTTGATCGCTGAGAAGTAATCTTCAAGCTCAACCGTCAGCTAGGCTCGCCGAGTCGCCGAGTCGCCGAGCTATGGGCGGTTGCCTAAGCAGGTTGAACCCGTTAAAATTATTTGAAGCGACACACGCGCCGAGCGCGTGGACAAGTTCCGAGTGCTTCTGGGGCCTGCCGAATTGCAGCAGGCCCTTTTTGCGTTACGTCGCCCAAGAACGTTGTGTCCGTCAGTGCGGCATCTCCGGACCCCGAACACAGCGCACATCAAATGGAGTTGGACATGCGTACGACTGGCACCGTCAAGTGGTTCAATGACTCGAAAGGCTTCGGCTTCATCACGCCCGAAACTGGACAGGACTGTTTCGTCCATCACTCGGCGATCCAGGGCGACGGCTTCAAGTCGTTGGCCGAGGGTGACCGCGTCGAATTCGATGTCGTGAAGGGCACCAAGGGACCAGCCGCCGAGAACGTGACGAAGTTGGCGCGTTGAGGCGACCAGCGGTTCGTCGCGACGAAACCACGAGCAGTCGACCGGTAAGCGGTTTGGCGCCGTGCGATCGAGCCTCACACAGGCCCGATCGCACGGCGCGCTTCGTTTCAGCCTGCGGTTCGACCAATCATGAGGGCATATGCCTGAAATCCTACTGAACGAAACCGATCGGATCGAATGGGCGCTCAAGTCCTTCAAGCGCCAGGTACAAAAGTCGGGGTTGATGCAAGAGATGCGACGGCGCCGACACTACGTCAAACCGAGCGAAGCCCGGCAGCGCAAATCGAAAGCTGCTCAACGGGTCCGTGACAAGGCGGCGCGGGCGCGCAAGCGCAGCTGATTCCTTCGGCGATTCGCCAGGCATTTCGCGCCGTTCACCTTTTGCCGGAATTCAATGAAAGAAGAAGCAATCGAAGTCGAGGGTGTAGTTGCCGAGGTTCTGCCCAGCGCGACCTTTCGCGTCACGCTGACCAACGGGCACGTCTTGCTGGCCACCGCCGCGGGAAAGATGCGGAAATTCCGCATTCGTATTCTCGCCGGTGATCATGTGACCGTTGCGATGTCGCCGTACGATCTCAATCGCGGCCGCATCACGTTCCGCCACAAAACCTGATGGAGGTACCGATGATGGTGATTCCCGACCGTATCAACGCACGATGGATCGCGACGCTGGGCGACGACGAGCTGGTCAGGGCCGAAGCGCAGCTATACGACGCTTTCCGCGAGCGCGAGGCCGTCGAGCGCACTCGTGCCGGCGCCAGATACGTGTTGCTCCAGGGGCCGGCGACGCTCGTCAATGCCTGGCATCGCTGGGGTCTCCTCAACAATGAAACGCGGAATCGACAGCTTTCGGTGAACCACGCACGAATGAAATGAAGAGTCACGCAGCGACGAACCACGAAGAGCAAGCAGGCGCTGTTCCGACACCCTTCGATTCGCCGAATGTGACGATGCGCGCAACATATGAACACGATCTCGCGATCTCCGCCGTCGTCTACGATACGCTACTCGTCGCCGACCTCATGGCGCTGCTGACCTCACGACTGCCGGACGCGCCGGTGTGGACCGGTGCACCGGTGACAGCGCCCACGACCGGAGCTTCTCCACTCGACGAAGAGGTCTCGCGCGTCGCGCTCGTCCTCACGCAAAGACTATGGCGGCAGGACGCGATCACCGCCGTCGACGCCCAGGTACTTCATGAGCGGGCGCGTCGCAACCCAAAATCCATCATCGCGGTCTCGCTCGACGGAGAGGCGGTCCCGACATGGATGTCGCGAGTACGACACCGCGACCTCGCGACGCTCGGCGTCGCTGGCATTGCCAACGTCGTGCTCGAAGCCATTACCGATGCAGGCGGTCGCGTGAAGTCGGCACCGGAGGGCCCTCCGCTGGGTGTGCCGGAACCAGCTCCGCGCTGGCCGGATCCACCGATGCCCTATCTCGGGCAGCCGCGGGC
>Ga0157374_10005935_pt1 | contig 10321 bp, 6 predicted proteins | sample M25metaG_FD_115308 | JGI IMG/M metagenome (GOLD analysis project Ga0157374, IMG submission 115308) | Miscanthus rhizosphere microbial communities from Kellogg Biological Station, Michigan, USA - M2-5 metaG | ecosystem: Host-associated > Plants > Roots > Rhizosphere > Soil | place: USA: Michigan... | reverse complement strand
TCGCTCGGGATGACGTTTTGTAGTCCCTCGAGGTCGGTCGGACCGTCTAGAGGTCGTTCGACTCCGCTCAGGATGACCATTTGACAATGAATGAACGTTCATTCATCGTGCGTTTGGAATGTCCATCAAACGCCCTGAAACCCTGATCGATCGCCGCCAGCAAATCCTTGAGGCAGCGATGGTCTCCTTTGCCAAACGCGGCTTTCATCAAACGAGCATGCATGACATCAGCGCCGAGGCGGGGATCAGCGTGGGCCTGATTTATCGCTACTTCAAGAACAAGGAAGAAGTGATTGCCGCCCTTGCCGCCGAACACAAGAAAGACATCGCTGAGTTACTTGAGCGCGCCGGGGGGGCGCCCATCTTGCGCGAGGCGATGGAGATTCTCTTCACTTCCCATTGCTGCGAGAAGTCGCCCCAGATCATCTCCGCCTTCGTAGTCGATCTGTTCGCCGAGGCGAGCCGCAATCCGCGGGTGGCGAAAGTCGTGCGCAGCGTCGTGAAAACCAAGACGGATGGCGTGGTCGATTTGATCGCGCGTTCCCCGGAAGGCCGCCGGCTCGCGCCCTGGCTCGATGCGCATGAAATTGCGGAAATGATTTTTGCCGTGAACGACGGCACCATGATGCGAAGTGTTTTTCGCGCCTCGAGCGCGTCCATTTCGCGGCAGCGCGAACGTCAATTAAATGTCGCCCGCACGCTTTGGCGGCTCCTATTCCAACAAACTTCCCATGCAAACGGCCATAACTAGACCTCCTTCACGACCCACCACGGCAAGCTCGGCGGTTCCGGCGCCAAAAAAACGCGGCCAAAAGTGGCCGATCTTCAAGGTCGTTCTCGGCCTCATCGCAGTCTTTGCGGTCATCGCCGGAATCAAAGGGCTGCAGATTTTTTCGATGATCAAAGCCGGCAAATCCTTCGCCCCGCCGGCGACTACGGTAACGAGCGCGAAGGTGCAGAAGGGCGATTGGGCACCGAGTTTGAGCGCGGTGGGATCCATCACCCCGGTACAGGGTGCCACCATCAGCGCCGAGCTGCCGGGGATCGTAAGTGAGATTGGATTTGAATCCGGCCGCCCGGTGAAAAAGGGCGACCTGCTCGTGAAACTGGATTCGTCGTCCGAGTGGGCGCAGCTTCGTTCGGCGCAGGCGGACTTGGAACTGATGAAAGCCGACTTTGCTCGCTCGCGCGACTTATCCGAGCGCAAAGTCATTTCGAAAGCGGAGTTGGACGCCGCCTCTTCCAAGTACTCGCAGGCCAAGGCCGCGGTCGACAACATGCAGTCGGTCATCAACAAGAAGGAAATTCACGCGCCCTTTGACGGCATCGCCGGGATTCGGGAAGTGAATCCCGGGCAAATGGTGCCGGCGGGACAAAAGCTCCTGACCCTTCAGGTTCTGGACAAAGTCTTTGTCGATTTCTCGCTCCCGCAACAGGAGCTCGGGAAAGTGAAAGCCGGAATGCCGGTGAAGATGAAGACCGACGCCCTCGAAGGTCGCGAATTCGAAGGTACCCTGAGCGCGATCAATTCCGTGATCGACCCGGCGACGCGCGCCGTCTCGCTCCAGGCCACGATCGACAACGCCGACCATGCGCTGCGGGCGGGGATGTTTGCGAGAGTGCAGGTCCTTTTGCCGGAAACTAAGCCCACCCTTTATATCCCGGCGACAGCGGTTGCATATGCGCCCTACGGCAATTCTGCGTATGTGATCGAGAAGAAAAAGGACGTAAAAACCGGCAAGGATTCGTTCGTCATTCGCCAGCAATTCATTCGCACCGGCGAAACGCGCGGTGACTTCATTGCGGTCACAAATGGCCTGAAGGAAGGCGAAGAGATCGTGAGCACCGGGGTCTTCAAGATGCGCAACGGCATGGATGTGGTCGTGGACAACACGCTCGCCCCGAAGGCAACGTTTTCACCCGAACCGCCTAACACCTGAGGCATGAAAAATATCACCGATCTTTTCATCCGCCGGCCGGTGCTCGCACTCGTCGTTAGTCTGGTGATCATCATCGCCGGTCTGCAGGCGAAGAGCTCGCTTACCGTTCGGCAGTATCCGCGGAGCGATATCGCGTCGGTCACGGTGACAACAGTTTACGTCGGCGCCAGCGCGGAGCTGGTGCGTGGTTTCATCACCACGCCGCTGGAGCGCGCCATCGCCGCGGCTGACGGCATCGATTACCTGCAATCCACCAGTGCGCAGGGTGTCTCGACCATCACCGCGCGCCTGCGTTTGAACTACGATTCCAACAAGGCGCTCTCCGAGATCAGTTCGAAAGTTAATCAGGTCCGCAACGATCTTCCGCCCGAAGCCGAGATCCCGGTCATCAATATTGAGCCGGCGGATTCTCAGTTCGCTTCCGCTTATCTCAGCTTTACCTCCGATATCCTCCAGGCAAACGAGATTACCGATTACCTCACGCGCATCGTGCAGCCGCGCCTGACCGCCATCCCCGGAGTGCAGCGCGCCGAGATTTTGGGCGGCCGCACTTTTGCCATGCGCATCTGGCTCAAGCCTGATCGGATGGCGGCCCTTAACGTCAGCCCGGCACAGGTGCGCAAGGCGCTCGCCAATAATAATTATCTCGCTGCGCTGGGCAGCACTAAGGGTGCGCTCATCCAGGTCGATCTCACTGCCAACACCGACCTGCACACAGCGGAGGATTTCAAGAACCTGGTGGTGCGCCAGCAAAACGGCACACTCGTCAGATTGGGCGAAGTCGCCGACGTCGCCCTCGGCGCCGAGGATTATAATGCAGAGGTTCGCTTCTCGGGCCAGCGCGCCGTCTTCATGGGAATTTTCGTCCTGCCCAATGCGAATTCGATCGACGTCATTAAACGCGTTCGCACCGAAATGGCGCAGATCACCAAGGAACTGCCCACGGGCTTGAAAGGCCGCATCGCCTACGACGGCACGGAATACATCAACACCGCGATCAAGGACGTGTTCCGTACGCTCCTCGAAACGCTTCTCATCGTCTGCGTTGTCATCTTTCTATTTCTCGGTTCCTGGCGTTCCACCATCATTCCCGTCGTCGCGATTCCGATCTCGCTCATTGGCGCGGTCTTCCTCATGCAGGTTTTCGGTTTTTCTGTCAACCTGCTCACTCTCCTTGCCATCGTGTTGTCCGTCGGTCTGGTGGTGGACGACGCCATCGTGGTGGTAGAAAACGTCGAGCGCCATTTGCGCGACGGACTGACTCCGATGAACGCCGCGCTGCTCGGCGCGCGCGAGCTGGTGGGGCCGATCATTGCCATGACGATTACGCTCGCCGCCGTCTATGTGCCGATCGGCATCCAGGGTGGACTCACCGGCACGCTCTTTCGCGAGTTTGCCTTCACCCTGGCCGGTGCGGTCGCTATTTCCGGCGTGGTCGCGCTGACGCTTTCCCCGGTGATGACCGCGAAGTTTCTCCGCGAAGGTGACGCCGAACATGGTTTTGCCGCACGGGTGAATCACGGTTTCGATCGCCTGCGCGCATGGTATGGCCGCCATCTTGACGCCACGCTGCGCGTCCGTCCGGCGGTCTACACGGCCTGGATTGGTCTTACCGCCATCGCCGCAATCATGTTCTTTCTATTGCCAAGTTTCGGCTCGAAGGAGTTGGCGACAACCGAGGACCAAGGCGTCATCTTCGGTATCGTTAACGCCTCGGCCGATTCGACCATCGAGCAGACCGCCTCCTTCGCGGACGCCGCCGGTGAAGTTTTTGCGAGCTTTCCACAGACGGATTTCACTTTCCAACTCACCTTCCCGAGCAGCGGCTTTGGCGGGATGGTTTTGAAACCGTGGGATAAGCGCAAGGAAACCGCGTTTGAACTGCTCCCGCAGGTGCAGGCCAAGCTGGGCAAGATTCCGGGAATCGAAATGTTTCCGATTATGCCCCCTGCCCTGCCCGGGGGCGGGCAATTTCCGGTCGAGCTTGTGCTGCTTTCCACCGAAGAGCCGGAGCGAATGGTGGAATTTGCGAAGCAACTCCAGGCCAAAGCTTTGGAGAGCAAACGCTTCTTTTTCCCGCCGGTCATCGATACCAAGATCGATCAGCCGCAGGCCGAGGTGGTGATCGACCACGACAAGGTAGGCGCACTGGGTTTGAACCTGACACAGATCGGCGCCGACATTTCCGACATGTTCGGCGGCAATTTCGTCAACCGCTTCAACATCGCCGGCCGCAGCTACAAAGTGATCCCGCAAGTGCAGCGCGTTGACCGTTTGAATCCCGCGCAGCTCAACAACATTTATGTTACCGGCCCGGACGACAAACTGATCCCGCTGAGCACGGTAGCGACGATTCGGGAAAAGACCGTCCCGCGCACGCTCAATCGCTTCAAGCAACTCAACGCCGTGACCATTAGCGGAGCCTCAAGCCTCCCGCTCGATCAGGCGCTTAAGCTCCTCGAAACCGAAGCGGCCAAGATTCTGCCGGCCGGTTACTCGATCGATTACACGGGCGAATCGCGCCAACTCCGGGTCGAGGGCGATAAATTTTTGCCGGCATTCGGTCTTGCTGTCGTTCTCATTTTCCTGGTTCTTGCAGCCCAGTTTAACAGCTTCCGCGATCCGCTTATCATCTTGTTAGGCTCGGTGCCTCTCGCGCTTTTCGGCGCCATGATTTTCATGTTCCTCAAGCTGCCGAACCCGAACATGAAGTTTTTTACGAACGCATTTACGACCTCGTTCAACATCTATTCTCAAGTCGGCCTCGTCACGCTCGTCGGCTTGATCGCCAAAAACGCCATCCTCATTGTCGAGTTCGCGAACAAGCTGCAGCAGGATGGCCGCGACAAAGTTCAGGCCGTCTCCGAGGCGGCCCGCATCCGACTGCGCCCGGTCCTGATGACTACGATCGCAACCGTGGCCGGCCACATGCCGCTCGTTTTTGTCACTGGCGCGGGTGCAAAAGCGCGAAACTCAATCGGCTTGGTGCTGGTCGGCGGGATGACGATCGGGACCATCTTTACCCTCTTTATTGTGCCGTCGCTCTATGTCTTGCTCGCGCGCCGGCACAACGAAGGATCGCCCGAAGAAACCGAGTCTGACATCAGGTCGGAGCCTGATCTGATTCCGGAATTCGCCGAGGCCTGACGAGCGGGTCGTCATTTCTTATTCTTGACCGCGGTGTGGGAATGATTCATACACAGTCGCGGATTCAGCAGACCTTATGAAGAAGCTCCTTATCGCGCCGCGCGACCGCGCTTCGTTTGCATGCGCTTTCCTCCTCGCGCTTTGCCTAACGACGGCGCTTTGGGTGGCGACAATTCCGGTCGCTTCGGCCCGGTTAATGACCCCCAAAGAAATGATCGAGGCGGGCCTGCCGCCCGGGATTGTGATGAAGACTGCAAGCAAACCGCAATTTCTCACCGCGGTCTGCGCGGCGGTGAAAGAGCACCGCAAAGCGGCGGCGGCGATCGCGGAAACTGCGGTGACGGCGCATCATGAATATGCCGGCGACATTGTGGCGACGGTGGTGCGCTGCTCGAATGGAAATTGCGAACTCGCGGGAGCGATTGTCGCGGCTGCCGTCTCCGCGACTCCGGACGACGCCGTTGCGATCGAAGACGCCGCCGTAGCGGCCGCGCCCGATTGCGCTGATGCCATTCAGGCGGCGACCGCCAATGTTGGACACGCAGGCGGGCCCTCGCAGGGATCGACGATTACCGGCGGCGCTCCTCCAACCAATCAGGCGCCGTTTGTCGGTCCGATCGGTGGCGGCGGCGGGTTTGATCCAAACATTGCAACCATCCAAGTTTGCGACAACGGCATCCAACGCTTCATTCCGGCGAATCAGCTAGGCGGTTTTCTTCGGACGCACCCAGGCTCGTTTGTCGGCGCCTGCGTGGTTACCCCTTCGACTTCTCGTTAGCGCCAGCCAGGGCGAGCTCGCTGCAAGCGCGCAGATCCAGCTTGCCCGTCGCGAGCACCGGAATCTGTTCCACGCGCAGAATTTTCTTTGGAATCCAAAGATTGGGCGTGCCGGCCTCCTGTAAGCGCGACCGCAATTCCGCCTGCTCTATGGCGAGTGTGCTCAGGAGAATGAGCGCTTCGCCTTTCTGCTCGTCCGGCACGGAGGTGATCGCGATCGCGCGATCGCCTTCGTTGTCAAGTTGAAGAGCGGCCAGAATCTTTTGTTCGACCGTTTCGTGCGGCACCATCTCGCCGCCGATCTTCGAGAAGCGGGAAAGCCGGCCTTCAATGAAAAGAAATCCATCCTCATCGAAGCGCCCGAGATCGCCGGTCTTCAACCAGCCGTCCTGCAACACTTCAGCGGTGCGCGCGGGGTCGTGCAGGTAGCCTTCGAAAATGTTCGGCCCGCGCAGCCAGAGCATGCCGTGCTTGTGCAACGATAGCTTCGCACCGGTCTCCGGTTGCCGAATTTCGGCGGCGATTCCCGGCGCCATTTTTCCGGTCGATCCGGCCCGCTGCGAGGGCTGGACCGCTTCGCCCGGATGCTTCGGCTCCGGATCGGGAAGATTCACGCTCACGACCGGCGAAGTCTCCGTCAGGCCGTAGCCTTCGTAGACCGTTTTGCCAAAGCGCTCCTCGACCGCGTCGGCCAGGCTACGCGGCAATTTCTCCGCGCCCGTGATCGTCAGGCGAACGCTTGCCCATTGCGCCCGCTCCGCTTTGCGCAGGTAGCCGCGCAGAAAAGTCGGCGCCGCAAGAACAATCGTGACGCGGTGCCGCGCGACTAATTCCGCGCATTTCGCGGCGTCGAGCGGATTCGGATAAGTGATGATCCGGACGCCGTCGATGAGTGGAAACCAAAGCGTGACGGTGCAGCCAAAGCTGTGAAAGAACGGCAGCGAGGCCAGCATCAGGTCGCTGCGCTCGGCATCGATCATGGCACGGAACTGCGAGACGTTGCCGACGATATTGCGATGGCTCAGCACAACTCCCTTGGGATCACCCGAACTCCCGCTCGTAAAAAGCAAAACCGCTTCCGCATGGTCCCCGGCTGGCGGAACGCCGAGCAAACGAACAAGCGCCCCCCCGGGCAGAAGCACCGCCGCCATCCACCAGAGAAAAATCTTTGCCTTCAGACCCGGTAGCAATTCATCGAGCGCCAGGACGTTTTCTGGCCACGGAAAATCCGGCAGCCGCTTTCGGAAAGCAGTCGCGCAAATAACCGTCTTCAATCCCGCGATTTCCTGCGCGCGTTGCAAGGCCCCTTTTCCGCTCGTGAAATTCAGGCCGACCGGAACCCTTCCGGCGAGGACGACCGCGAGGTTGGCGACCACGCCGCCCTTGCTTGCAGGCAGAACAATGCCGATTCGCTCGTCCGGGAATTTGTCGCGCAGATGCCGACTCAACGCGGCCGCGGCTCCGAGCAGTTTGCCGCGACTCAGGGACGAATCGTCCATCCCCTCGATGACCGCGACCCGAAACGGATGGCGCTCGAGTCTGCGCACTGCCGCCGCGCCGAGATGATCGCGCAGCGCCGGCCGGCGGTCGTAGCAACGTTCCCCCAGCTTGAGCAGTTCCTCCCGCACAGTCGCGATATCGGCCTTATCCGGCGAAAGCGGCGTCCCAAATTCCACCGTCGCGGGATAGGGAAAATGCCGCGGCCATTTGAAGAAAAAGCGCCCACCCTGAAAGGAAAAAATCGAGCCCCAGAGCTGATCGAGCCAGACCGGAACGACCGGTCCTTCTGCCTGGTGCGCGATGATTTCGTAGCCGCGTCGCAGGCGCAGAAGCGTGCCCGAGCGGGTCAATGAGCCCTCGGGAAAAAGGCAGACTATTTCCCCGTCGCGAATCTTTTCCGCTGCGAGGCGGACGGCGTCCTTGGCGCGGCGTGAAGTTATGGGAATGCAGCCGACCGCGCGCAGAACCGGATGCAGGAATCGGTTCTCGTAGTATTCCTTGTCGATGAGGAAACGAATCGGGCGCGGACAAGCAAGCAGAAGCACGATCGCGTCGACAAACGTGATGTGGTTAGGCAAAAGAAGGAATCCGCCGCGCGGCAAGCGCTCCACGCCGACGGCTGTGACGCGGTAGAGGATCCGCGCGAGCGGGATTCCAACAAATCGCAAAACGCGCTCGGCGGCGGAAATTGGCGGCATCGCTTTATGGTTTACAATCGCCGCATCGCTCACTGCAATCGACAAATCCGATGAGTCCTCAATCCTCGCCTCGATCCGGCGCCTACGGCGCACTGGCGTTGCTTCTGGGCATCAACCTTTTCAATTACATCGATCGTTATGTTCTCGCTGCGGTCGAACCGGAGATACGGACGGCGTTCTTTGCGCCCAACGATCCTAATGCGATGGCCGTCGATGGATTGCTTGGCACGGCTTTTTTCTTCACATACATGGTTTCCGCGCCGGCGCTCGGTTGGCTTTCGGATCGCTTTTCACGCTGGCTCATCATCGGGATTGCCGTCCTTCTCTGGAGTCTCGCGAGCGGGGCCTCGGGTCTGGCTGCGACCTTCAGCATCCTCATGTTCACCCGCGTTTTGGTGGGAATTGGCGAAGGCGGATATGGCCCGGCTGCGCCTACCATTTTGGCGGATCTTTTCCCAATCGATGTCCGTGGCAGGGTGCTCTCCATTTTCTCCGCGGCGATCCCGGTGGGCGGGGCGCTTGGTTTCGTCCTGGGTGGATTAATTGGCACCCACCTCGGGTGGCGCTGGGCCTTTTATCTCGTCACGCCCCCGGGCCTCTTGCTCGGCCTGCTTTGCTTCACCCAACGCGATCCGCGCGGCCGCGGCCTCGAGCGTTCGAAACAGGATCGCGCTACCTGGAGCGACTTGTTCACGCTCCTGCGCACGCGCTCCTACGCGATTAATTGTTTCGCTCAGACCGCGATGACTTTTGCTTTCGGCGGGCTCGCTTTTTGGTTTTCCGCGTACTTGCGCTATCGCGGTCAACCTGCGTCGGCGACCGCGATCTTCGGCGGAATTACGGCGCTGGCCGGATTGCTCTCGACTCTGAGCGGAGGAGTCGTCGCCGACCGCCTGCAAAAACGTTATCCGGGAGCCTACTTCTTGGTTTCCGCCATCGGCATGCTGATTGCGGCGCCGCTCTTCGTCGCGATGCTTTTCACTCCCTTCCCGGCTGCCTGGGGCTTTCTCTTTGGCGCGGTTTTCTTTGGCTTCCTCAACACCGGACCGTCGAACACCGCCCTGGCCAACGTCGCCGCTCCAAGCGTCCGCGCGACCGCTTTCGCTTTGAACATTCTCGTCATTCATGCGCTCGGAGATGCCATCGCCTTTCCAGCGATCGGCTACATTTCCGGGCATACCACCATGAATACCGGTTTTCTCGTGATCTCTGGAATGATGCTCCTCTCCGGCCTGATCTGGCTGACCGGAATCAAGTTCCTCGGCCCCGACACGGCGCGCCTAGAAGCAGTTACGTAACGGCGCCTATTCCAGGGTCAGCGAGGCAGTGGGAGTAGCCGTCGCATCCGGGGACGGTGTCGGGGTGGGCGAGGGCGAAACACTGGGCAGCGGGCTCATGGTTGCGCTAGGCCCCGGAGGAGCCGGCGTCATTTGACTGCCAGGCGGTTGGGTCAATGCGTCCGGCGCCTGGGCCTGCAGGCAAACTGCCGAGAGAAGGGCCAGCGCGATCGCTGCGGGTTTGGCGAAACTCTTCATCACAAGAATTTCGGGCGACAGCGGCCTTGTGGATGTAGAGCCCCCACGCACCCCACCCTTTTGCGCTCAGAGTAGAGACGCGGCGGCGCGGTCATGCAGGTGCACGTCATCCCCCTCGGCCTCGGCCAGAGCCGCGGCCGCCTCGTTAGGCCGGCCGATTTTACGCAAGAGTTGACTCATCATTTCCCAACTTTCGGCGCGATACGGCGCGGCTTCGAGACAGCTTTTCAATTCCGTGATTGCACGATCGGGAAAGCCCGCCTCGGAGAGCGCCTTCAGATATCGCTGCTCGATCGCCCAGTTCGGCGGCCCGAGCCGCGCCGCCAGGCGCAGTCGAATCAGATCGACCGTGCCGGTCTCTCGATTCTCGAGCACGGCGAAACTTTCCTCGGCTCGCGCCCAAAGCTCGGGCGGTTCCTTGATTTTCTTCAAAATGGCGCGGGCACCGGGAAAGTCGCGTTGCTTGATCATGATTGCGGCAAGATTCAGGAGCGCGAGCGGATGATCCGGTTCTTTTTGCAGGGCGCGATCAATCGCCTGGCGCGCGACCTCGAGATGACCCTCGCTCAATTCCAGCCCGCCGAGGTTGATCCACATACGGGCGGAGTCGCCACCGGCCGCGATCGTGCAAGTGAGAAACGTGCGCTGATCCTTCCAGTCGAAAGTGCGCCCGAAGGTGCGCGCGGCCAGGGTGCACAGCCAGATCGTTAGGCAAACAGTCGCG
>Ga0157374_10005934_pt1 | contig 10321 bp, 9 predicted proteins | sample M25metaG_FD_115308 | JGI IMG/M metagenome (GOLD analysis project Ga0157374, IMG submission 115308) | Miscanthus rhizosphere microbial communities from Kellogg Biological Station, Michigan, USA - M2-5 metaG | ecosystem: Host-associated > Plants > Roots > Rhizosphere > Soil | place: USA: Michigan... | reverse complement strand
TCTTCATCGTTATCGCAATCGCCTTTCTTGGACCAGGACAGGAATTGGGTCGTGCTCTTAAGCGATGGCCCAACCGCGTGCAGGCGTACACCCTAAATATCATTGGCAGCATCGTCGGTATCTTATTGTTTGCTGCGTGCTCCTGGCTTGAACTATCCGCGGCCTGGTGGTTCTTCCTCGTCGCGTGCGGATTGAGTTATTTCTATTTCATCTCGCCCCAGGTTCGATTTTCAACAAAACTATTCTGGGCCCCGTTGACCGTTGTCCTGTTGATACTCGTGGTTTGGTTGTCAGTCTTCACTGCCCACCAGCGCGAAACTCGTGACCTAATTGCACAGCAATTCTGGTCGCCCTATTACAGGATCGATTTTAATGAGCCCGATCTTTCGCTCTCTGTAAATCTCATCTATCACCAGCAAATGGTGTCGCGACAAGAAAACTTTCCGGCTTATGCTCTGCCTCATCTTTTAAATCGTGACTCAGGAAGACCGGCATTTGGAGATGTCCTGATCATCGGCGCCGGTTCCGGGAACGATGTCAGCCGCGCGTTGCAATGGGGTGCTAAACACATTGACGCCGTTGAAATCGACCCTGCGATTTATAGTCTTGGTCGACTACATCATCCCGATCATCCTTACCAGGACGAGCGGGTTCAGATTCATCTTGATGACGGTCGTAACTTTCTTCGTTCAACGGATCGTAAGTACGACTTGATTGTTTATGCGCTCGTGGACTCGTTGGTCTTGCACAGCGGTTACAGCAATATTCGGCTGGAGAGTTTTCTATTCACGAATCAGACCTTTGCCGATGTGCGCCGCCATCTCAAACCTGACGGCACCTTCGTTATCTACAACTATTTTCGCCAGGGTTGGCTTGCTGCCCGCTTGCAGAAAGGCCTGGAGGATGCGTTCGGCGTTGGTAATCCATTGGTTCTGACGCTGCCTTACCGAAAAGTTATTGAGCCTGAGAAAGCAACATTCGGAGACTTCACGATCTTTATTGCCGGCGCAACCGAGCCTTTGCGAAATACCTTCTCCAGACAGCCGGATTATTTATTGCGCAGTGACCAACCTCCAGGGCCGGAAACACCAAACGGTTTTCAAGAGGCCGAACGTGAACGCAGAATCTCGGAACCGGTTCAGCCGACGGAGTCAGGCTGGCAACATTTCGGCTTGGCGACAGTTACGCCACCAAATGAAAGTCTGCGCACTGCGACCGACGACTGGCCGTTCCTTTATCTCCGCAAGCCTATGATTCCCACGCTAAGCCTACGTGGAATGGTGATCATGGGAGCGCTCGCACTGTTATTCATTTACCTATTCTTGCCGCGTAGAGATATGGCAGATCGGATCAGCAACGATAGCCGTTCACACAACGCTCAACTCTTCTTTTTAGGCGCCGGGTTCATGCTCGTTGAGACCAAGGCAGTTGTCACCATGGCTTTATTGTTCGGCAGCACGTGGATCGTAAACTCCGTTGTGTTCTTTGCCGTGCTTGTAATGATCTTGCTGGCGAATTATTGGACGTTGCTTTTTGAGCCTGAGCGATTGTGGCCTTACTACATTGGTCTAATCTTTACTCTGTTTTTAAACGCCGGAGTGCCGCTTGATTTTTTTCTCGGAATGACGCGAAGCGTTCAAGTGATTGGTTCATGCTTGCTGGTGTTTGCCCCGATCTTGTTTGCCGCAGTCATTTTTGCGACGGCATTCAAACGTGCTGAGCAGCCGGATCGTGCGTTAGGAATCAATATTGCCGGGGCAATGTTTGGCGGGTTGGCTGAATATAGTTCGATGCTGTTGGGTTTTCAGTATTTGTTGCTGGTTGCAATTCTGTTCTACGCACTGTCAGCGATTGGACTACGACGAGGCAGTGCGCCTGAAGAAGAAAACTATGCTGAGGATTCGGCGTTGAGTTATTAGGAAGTTTGCTCCCCCTTCAAATCGTTTATTACAACCCTACAGTCCGCGATCAGCGGACGGCTGCTAATAGCCCAGCACTTCAGTGCTGGGAAGCATCGGGGAAAAAGCGGAGTCCGTGAAACGGACGACTGAAGGACGGAATATCGTTCATTATTTCAGCTAAGCTTCGGTTCAGCCGTCCGTTTCACGGACTGAAGAGATGCAATCATCGCGGACCCAGCGATAAATCGCTGGGCTACTTTCACTCGTCCGCTTCTCGGACATCCACAACTTTTGGCGCGATAAATAACAAAGTCGTTAGCCCTCACCGCTGCAAGATTCAATACACTAACGGCGGTAAGTTTTCAGGTTGGGGCAACTTCACGTTCCAGCCAGCGTCTTATACGACTCCCATTGCTGTTTCAACTTCGCCAACAACGCAATGAACCGACCATCCTGTCGCAACGAATTCAAATTTGCGTCGTGCTCAAACAAGGGGTAACAGGGAAATCCTTCGTCGACTGCCTGCTCCAACCATTTGATCGACTGGTCCGGTTTGTTCATTAATGCATACGCAACTCCAATGAAATACTCCGTATGATGAAAGTGACCGAACCCTTTTCCTTTCTGTACAGCCACTTGGATCTTTTCTTCTGCACCGCGTTCCTGCTTATTTGAAGCTGCCAGCACTGCCTCCAGACTCGTCAGCAAACCGCGATTGTCTTCCGGATAGTCCTTTAGAAACTGCACCAGTGTCGCCGATGCTTCCTCTTTCTTTCCAAGACAGAACAAGACATAAGCGATCTGATGGCCAATCAACGCTGGATTAGATTCGCGAGGAACGTTGCGTAAAGCAGCGAGCGACTCCTCATATTTACCTTGAAACAAGAGCACCTCACCTACACGATATCTCGCGAGGGTGTTGCTGGGATTAATGGCAATTGCTTTTTCCAGTTCCTGCAGCGCCTCATCAAGAAGCCCAATATGTGCGTAGACGACCGCAAGTTGGTGCCGCGCCTCATCAAGACTAGGATTTAGTTCCAGGGCGCGACGGTATTCCTTGATAGCTTTGTCGTGCGGAAAATGATTGGAGGGCGTCCATAGCAAGCGGCCACGAGCGAGGTGTGCCTCAGCTAAATCGGGATCGAGTGAAAGCGCCTTCTCAACAGCAACAAACGCCTTCTCTTCGATCTTCCTTTCCTCCGGTGCAAATAAAAACAATCGCCATACGCAGGCTTGGGCCAATTCAGCGTGGCCCGCAGCGAAGTTTGGATCCGCAGCAACCGCTTTATCAAACATCTCGATCGCGGTTTGATTGTCACTCTTCGTCTGACGTCCCAAGTAGTATTTGCCCCGCAAAAAATAGTCATAAGCGACGGGGTCAATCTGTCGCGAGCCGGCTAAACGTATTTGCTCCTGCTGCGTTAACTTGATCTGCACCGCCTGCGTTACATCTCGCGCTACTTCATTTTGAAGCGCAAGTACGTCGCGCAGTTCGCGGTCGTACGTTCGAGTCCAGAGTTGTCGATTAGTTGAAGCCTTAATTAGTTGGACACTGATTTTTACGCGGTCTGATACACGCTCCACAGATCCTTCAACCACGGCGTCAACGTTTAACTCATGCGCTATTTCCGGCACGGGTTTAGTCGCGTTCTCATATTGCATGACAGAGGCTCGCGGCATCACCCTTAGCGCGCTAACTTTAGCCAAGCCTGCGATCAAAGTTTCAGTCATGCCATCGGCAAAATAATCCTGCGCTGGATCACCGGACAGATTTGTCATTGGCAGCACTGCAAGTGATTTGATTTCTGACGACGAAACCTGGGGTTCACTCCGGCGAAAAGATCGAAATGCAATCAGCGCTGTTGCGATCAATCCCGCGACAATTGCACACAGGATTAAAACCCGGCTGATTGACCACCTAAACTTGAAAACTTGAGACGTATTAAGCTGCTGACGACTAGTTACTACCGCAGGCCCAGGTGGAATTGTTTCCTTCGCCTGCCCTAGTTCCGATTTAAACTCCAATTCGCGGCTCAGCGACTTCAAATCCCGCAGAAGATCATCCGCAGTTTGGTAACGCTGCTGCCGTTCCTTCGCGAGAGACTTCTCCACTATTTCTTCTAACCGGACCGGCGCTCCCGCGACGCGCTTCGTAAGCGACTCTGGCTGGCGCTCTGCGATTGAAATGATGACGTCAGTAGGTGTCGCGCCAGTAAATGGGTGTGACCCGGAAACCATTTCATAGAGCACTACTCCCAAACTCCAAATGTCGGTACGCGCATCAACAGGAAGCCCACGAGCTTGCTCGGGTGACATGTAATGCACGGTCCCCAGAACAACGCCCGGCGTAGTATTGAGCATCCTCGTGGCCGCATCGGGGTCAATGAGCTGTGCGTTTTGATCGGTTAACTTTGCGAGACCAAAGTCGAGGATCTTCACATACCCGTCGCGGCGGATCATGATGTTTTCGAGTTTGATGTCACGGTGCACGATCCCCGCTGCGTGAGCGGCCGACAGTGCTGAAGCAACTTGAATTGCAATATCGATTGCGGCGGGAACCCTTAGCGGTCTTTCTTTTATGCTGTCGCTGAGTGTCATTCCGTCGACGTACTCCATCACAATGCAGTGGCGCCCGTCTCCGGTCTGAATAACTTCATGAATCATGCACACGTTCGGGTGTGACAACGCCGCAACCGCGCGAGCCTCCTGCTCAAATCTGCGGAGATATCTGTCGTCTTCCGTTAAGTGAGCCGGCAAGAACTTAAGTGCAACTCTGCGTGCCAGGCGAGTGTCCTCAGCGAGGTAAACTTCACCCATACCACCCGCGCCGATCGCGGAAATGATCTTGTACTGATTGATCATCTGACCTGCGACAACTCTGCTCTGTTGCATAGCAATCATCTTCGCAGCAACGTCCAGTGCCGGTGACTCGATGAAGTCTTCAGATCGTTGCTGATACTCGAGTAATGATTCGACTTCCTGACGCAACGCGTCATCGCCTGCGCACGCTTCCGCAAGAAAGGCTGCACGCTCGCTGGCGTCTTTCTCCAATGCTGATTCGTAAACTCGCTCAACCTGTTGCCACCGCTCAGCCTTCACGATTTTCCTCCCGCCCAAGCTGTCGCAGCAGCCAGACTTTTGCGAGTCGCCAATCGCGCATCACGGTTTCTTCTGAGACCTTCAGCACTTCAGCCACTTCCTTCACCGACAGGCCACCAAAGAAACGTAGCTCAACCACCTGACCTTTCCTTCGATCCATGTCGCTGAGTTCGACGAGCGCTTCATCCAGTGCGACTAAATCCGCTTCCTTGTCCAGCGCAAATGCCGCGGCCTCAGATAGTGACACCTGTAACGCGCCACCACCACGTTTTAGATAGTTTCGTTCACGTGCGAAGTCGACCAGGATGCGACGCATAAGTTGAGCGGAGACTGCGAAGAAGTGTGCGCGATTCTGCCAGCGCACATTCTTCCAATCGATCAGACGAATGTAAGCCTCATTAACCAGCGCGGAAGTTTGCAGAGTGTGGCCGGGACGCTCGCGGCCCATGTAATGGTGTGCGAGCCGGTGCAATTCCGATTGAACAAGCGGAACAAGTTTGTCGAGGGCCGACTGGTCGCCATCGCTCCAGGCAGCAAGCAGCCGCGTGATCTCTTTTGGGGAGTGCGTCTGCATATGACTTCCGTTTCGGACGGATCGTTGGGAAATTACCACAATTGACCATCAGATCATGCACAGATTACGCAGATTCACCTTAGAACGGTTGAGTAAGTATCCTCTTTCCCGGAGAAATCTGCGTAATCTGCGTAGTCTGCGGATATTCATTCCTCATGACAGTTCCTGCCGTTAATTCCCGCCTTAGTAAATAGAGTGCATAAATCTCTTTTTGAGAAAGGAACCATCATGAACCTCAAACTTCGAGCCTTATCGAACGTCTCAATGTTGCTCCTCATGCTGGCTGTACCCGCGTGCGTAAGAGCCGACGTCGTGTCTGATTGGAATGCGATCGCGGTGCAGTCGACTATCACCGCCGCGCGCCCAGGCCAGACGGGTATGCTCGATGTAGCAATGGTACAACTTGCCATCTACGACGCAGTGCAAGCGATCGAGAAAAAATACGAGCCGTATTACGTTGAGATTCCTGGGGCCTCCGGTACACCGGAAGCCGCTGCTGCGAAAGCCGCGCGCGATGTGCTTGTCAGTCGCTTTCCTTCGCAAGCCGCTAACCTTGACACGGCGTATCAACAGTACTTACTCAATCATGGCCTTGCAGACAATGATCCTGGAGTTGGAGTCGGAGCAAAAGCTGCGGCCGGCATAATCGCACTTCGCGCGTGCGACGGCAGCTTTCCCAATCCAGCCCCACCACCATTCATCGGTGGCACAGGTATCGGCGTCTGGCGACCAACACCTCCGGGTAATTTGCCAATGCTTGCGCCATGGCTCGGCAACGTCACTCCTTTCGCAATGACGAGGCCATCTCAATTCCGATCTGACCCACCACCAGCTTTGACTAGTCGAGAATACGCCAGGGACTACAACGAAATAAAAACGCTGGGTGTTATGGACAACAGTTCTCGTACTGCTGAGCAAACTGACCTGGCCAATTTCTGGAACACCAACTACGGTGTGCTTTGGAATCAGGCGCTAAGAGACATCGCCACCGCGCACGTTGATAACATCGCCGACAGTTCACGACTATTCGCGCTGGCCGAGATAGCGATCGCTGATGCCTTGATCAATTGCTGGAACACCAAGAACGTCTATGTCTCCTGGCGACCGATCACTGCCATTCAGGAAGGCAACAACGACAACAATCCATGGACCGCAGGCGATCCAAACTGGAAGCCTCTAATCACGACGCCTAATTATCCTGACCACTCTTCCGGCGCGAACAGTTTCACCGGCGCAGTGACACGAATGCTCGCGCTGTTCTTTGAAACTGATCACCTGACATTCTCGCTGACCACCACAAACCCTGGACCCACAATTGTCGACACGCGCACATACAATCGTTTCTCGGATGCGGCGCAGGATGTCGTCGACGCACGAATCTACGAGGGAATACATTTCCGGTTCGCGGATGAAGTTGGAAGAAGACAGGGAAGACAAGTGGCCGAGTGGATATTCAAGAATTACTTACGACCACTTCACAAACATGGTGATGATGGAGACACGCCCTGAGTGTCATTAGGCCAGGAGGAGCTTACCAGGGAAGCGCTTCCAGTAGGCGTCCATCTCGTTTCAGTAAGGTATCAGCAAGCTCAACCATTCTGCGATTGGGGATCGCGATCGGGCGTTGGGCAAAAACAAGATCCATCGCCTCATACTCACGCCCCGGGCCAAGCCAGCACGCATAAAGAATGAAGGCGGCTGCGGTTGAGCGGCTGATACCGGCCTCGCAATGGATCAGCAACTTGCCCCTCGATGATCGAAGGTTGTGCGCAATTTCGATTAGGGTTTGCACGTCGGTTTCCTGTGGACCAGTCTCCGCGTCCAGTGTATCGCCAAACAGCAGACGAACTTTACTGGCGATGTTGTGAAAACCGACCGGCAGTTCATCCTCAGGCGCGCCTATTGAGATGAGCCAAATGAACTCGGCGCAACGCTCTGGACAGCTAAGAATGTCCCCGGCTTCCAACCGACTTGTGACCTCAATAACTACGTCAGGTATGTTGTCATTGATCGGTTTGTGATCGCGTTTCATAGTTGGTTATCAGCTTGTTGAAAGCTACTCGTGAAACAGCACAGTACGACAGCAGATGACTTGCCCACAACTGCATCTATCGAGCGTCAAATCAGGAGCGCGACGGGATCGTGTTAACAAACGATGTGTGACCGAGATGAGTGTTGAAATCTCGTCGGCACCGTCAGTGTGTCATCTAGTGCTTATGGGCTTTCAAGCTGAGATTCGTGGGCCCGGCCCTGCTGTACGCAGATCGAATAGTCCGGCTTGGTCGCAGTTCAGCTATCATGGGGTTGTGAGGACTTCTAAACTGTCAGAATATGCGACGCTTAGCGACTTAGATGACGGATCTGTCGTCTAATAAGTAGTTCGGCGGCTTCGATTAAGTGGAGAGTCCAATGGTTCTGAGAATCCTTTTCCTCGCAGTCCTCATTTGGCTCACGAAGATTGTTGTCTCCGCTCAATCACCACAACCAAATGAACCACACACCGTCGTTGATTATTACATGCTGTTGCCCGACAAATACTTCGAAGCGAACCGAGACGAGCGCTTACATTGGATGTTGGATCCCAAGCGCGGCGCAATAGTCGATATATCAAATGGTTACCTGTACGCACGCTCAAACGGACATTTATGCTTGCCTGTTCAAGAAATCGAACGGCACTTATCTGATGGCAGTTGGCTATAACGACAAAGACGAAGTCTTCGAAACATTTCTTGATTTCTTCGTGTACGATCATGGGCACATGCTCAATGTTACAAAGAATGTATTTCCGGTACGCTTCAACAAAAACCTCTTTTACCGATGGGGCACGACAATCAAGGTCACAAATACGTCAGGCAAGAAGCTCTACGATCTCGTTTGGACGGGGAGCGTATTCTTGTTGAAACGGCGTTGACCACGCAGCGCCGCCGAACAAGCGGTTGCAGCGGACTCGCCATGAGCGGCCTCCTTTGTTAAGTTGCGTGGGCGAACCGCTCAAGCGCAGCGTTCGGTGCTAACTTGTCAAAAACATGCCTGTTAACATCTGGCCCATTCTCCTTCCCTTACTCTTAATTTATCTGTGGTGTTTATGGATTTTGTATCGGAAAATCCCGAAGCTGGCTTATGCCCTGCTGGGACTCACGATTCTTTGTGGCACGATCTTTTACTTCAACACCGATGTGAGAATTGCCCATACCAGAAACATGTCTTGGAAAACATATGAACTCCCTGGAGGAAGCACCGTTGAGTTAAGAGACCCAAGCGACTCCTACTTTCAAACATGGCTTGCTTCATCCAAACTGGCTGAGTATTTGAAAGCTCGTCAAAAAGAAACTGTGCGGGTGGAGCTAATTGAGACGTACGATTTTGGGCACCTGCGTGCTTACCGCATTGAGACAATAGATGGATTAAAAATGGAAACATGGACTGGTAATGCAGTGGGGAAATGAAGCGAAATCAAATCCCCGTTTGATTTGTTCCGTCCAACGCGCGCCGAACAAGCGCTTGGAGCGGACTCGCCGGTGAGTAACTTCTATCCCTAGCTGCGTGGGCGAGCCGCTCAGGCGCAACGTTATGTTCTTCCCAATCTATATGAAGGTATTTCAATTCACCGCTTCACTCTTGATCGCCTCAATTACTCTTACGTTAGTCTCTGGTGCATGTATCTCCGATAGGCGTCGCCATGAAATGACGGCGGAAGAACGTAGGCAGGCTATGAATCTCACGCTGGAATGGGGACGTCTCGCCACCTTTCCGCCCTCCGCATCCAATTTGACAATCAAAGTCGAGGGAGGGTTTTTCACGCGAACATTTCGTTCAAGCTTCAGGGCTCCAAGGCGCGACCTTGATATTTGGATTAAAGAGTCACCCGGATTGATGGATGCTGCGCAAACATACGCTGACGGGAAAAGGAAATACATAATCAAACCAGGTGGCGGGGCCAACCGCGCCGAAGTTACAATCGGAGATGATGATGCAGTCGAGATCTACGCCAGCTGGAGTTGAATATTTCGAACGCAGAACATAACACGCGCTTGGAGCGGACTTGGCAGAGAGTGGTCTTTATTCGTAGTTGCGTGGGCGAGCCGCTCAAGCGCAACGTTCGGCGGCTCATTCCATAACGACGACTCTGCGATGAACAAAGTCACACTACCATTTCTTCTATGCACTTTGACACTATTCTTGATTACTCCTACTTCCTTCGCCCAGGAAGTTAAACCTTCACCTTGTCCACAACCAAAACCTTGTAAGCCCATGACGGCGGATGAAATCAACTCCTTCTTCGGGCAAACTACGTATCCGTTCAAACTCTCGTTGAGATTAAGACAGACAGTTTGGAACACCAGACTTCCTTTGGTTGTGGATGCTGTATTCACTAATACTGCCGGACAGAGCGTTTTCATTGATTTGAAGTCCAGTTTTCAGTTTAACGGGTACTTAGATGATGATCCGGAGAAACCAGGCTACCGAGTTGTCTGGAAACAGGAAGGCAAAAAGTTTGAAGCCAAGCGAGAAGATTACACAGAAATTCCGGCTGGCGAGAAGATCGTTTTCTCATTGACGTCTTTGAACGTGGAAGACGCGCCATTAGTACGTGGGGTGAGAAGTTGGCAACATCATAGGCGTGGCTCTTATGACTTCTTCATTAACTATAGTTCCGGATCAAGTTCACGGATGTTTGCGAATCAGTGGGCGGGCCAAGCCGTCTCAAATACCGTAAAGTTGAAGGTCCGGTAGCGCCGCCGAAGCG
>Ga0157374_10005933_pt1 | contig 10322 bp, 9 predicted proteins | sample M25metaG_FD_115308 | JGI IMG/M metagenome (GOLD analysis project Ga0157374, IMG submission 115308) | Miscanthus rhizosphere microbial communities from Kellogg Biological Station, Michigan, USA - M2-5 metaG | ecosystem: Host-associated > Plants > Roots > Rhizosphere > Soil | place: USA: Michigan... | reverse complement strand
AGAAGGCGTAGCGCTGCCTGCCGGGCGTGAGATCGATGACATCGACGGGCACCAGCGTTTCGAGCGCGCTGGCTGCATCGCTGCCGTCCAGAGTCAGCTGCCCCATGTGCGACACGTCAAACAGCGCCGCGGACTCACGGCACTGCCTGTGCTCGGCAATGATGCCTCCCGGGTAGTTCACCGGCATCTCGTAGCCCGCGAACGGAACCATCCTGGCGCCCAGTTCGAGGTGCAGCGCGTGCAGCGGCGTTTTCAGAAGATCGGTGGCGGACATCTCAGTCTCCGAGGGCATTTCCGGTGCCGGCGCATGGTGCATGCGCCGGGATGATGCCCTCTCTGTCCGCTCTACCTGAGAGATTGGCAGCTGCCCGTTCGGGTCGGCCGCTTGCCCCTTCGGTGGGCCTGCTCGGGGCAGGCCTCTCTCCAGCGAGGACGTCTTGTTTCCAAGACGTTTGCCAGTCCTTTTGCCTGAGCGTTCGGGCTGCGCATCGCTGCGTGCCCTGCGCCTTCGGCGGCTTCAAAAAGAAGCTCTCTCCTGGCGGCGGCAAGTGTAGCCGAGTGACTCTACATGCCCGAGTAGTTCGGGCCGCCGCCGCCCTCGGGTGTCACCCACACGATGTTCTGTGTTGGTTCCTTGATGTCGCAGGTCTTGCAGTGCACGCAGTTCTGGGCGTTGATCTGCAAGCGCTCGCCGGCACCATCGGGCACGAACTCGTACACGCCCGCCGGGCAATAGCGGCTTTCCGGCCCGCCGTACAGCGGCAGGTTGATGCGCACCGGCACCGACGGATCCTTGAGTGTGAGGTGCGCTGGCTGGTTCTCTTCGTGGTTGGTGTTGCTGACGAAAACGCTGCTCAGGCGGTCGAAGGTGAGCTTGCCGTCCGGCTTGGGGTAGACGATCTTCGGGCACTGGTCCGCCGGCTTCAGCGTGTTGCTGTCGGGCGTGCCGCGGTGCAGCGTCCATGGCGGGCTCTTGATGCCCAGCTTGGGCATCAGCCACTGTTCGATGCCTGTCATCAGCGTGCCGATCCAGAAGCCTTTCTTGAACCACGGCTTGAAGTTGCGTGCAGCGTCCAGTTCATCGCGCAGCCAGCTCTTGGCAAAGGCTTGCGGGTAGGCCGTGAGCTCGTCGTGTCGGCGGCCGGCCACGACCGCTGCCACGGTGGCTTCGGCGGCGAGCATGCCCGTCTTGATCGCGGCATGGCTGCCTTTGATGCGCGCCGCGTTCATGTAGCCCGCTTCGCAGCCGATCAACGCGCCGCCCGGGAAGACTGTTCTGGGCAGGCTTTGCAGGCCGCCGTTGTTGATGGCTCGTGCACCGTAGCCGATGCGCTTGCCACCTTCGAGGACTGCATTGATGCGCGGATGAGTCTTCCAGCGCTGCATTTCCTCGAAGGGGCTCAGCCATGGGTTGCTGTAGTCGAGCCCGACCACGAAGCCCAGCGTGACCTTGTTGTCATCGAGGTGGTAGAGAAAGCCGCCGCCGAACGTATTCGTGTCCATCGGCCAGCCGGCGGTATGAACCACGAGGCCGGGCTTGTGCTGGGCGGGATCGATCTCCCACAGTTCCTTCACGCCGATGGCGTAGCTGGCAGGGTCGCGGCCTTCATCGAGCTTGTATTTGGCAATGAGGCGCTTGCCCAGGTGACCTCGTGCGCCCTCGGCAAAGATCGTGTACTTCGCATGAAGCTCCATGCCGAGCTGGAAGCTCTCGGTCGGCTCGCCGTTCTTGCCGATGCCCAGATCGCCGGTGGCGACGCCCTTGACCGAGCCATCGTCGTTGTAGAGCACCTCAGCCGCGGCAAAGCCGGGGAATATCTCGACGCCCAAGCCCTCGGCCTGCTGCGCCATCCAGCGCACCACGTTGCCCAGGCTGATGACGTAGTTGCCGTGGTTGTGCATCGGCCCGGGTACGAGCCAGTCCGGCGTGCGATAGGAACCGGACTCGGTCAGGAAGAGAACGTCGTCCGACGTCACAGGCTGGTTCAGCGGCGCGCCCAGTTCTTTCCAGTTGGGCAGCAACTCGGTCAATGCCCGCGGATCCATTACCGCGCCCGAGAGAATGTGTGCACCCGGCTCCGAGCCCTTTTCGAGCACGACTACGGAAACCTCTTTGTCTTGCTCGGCGGCCAGCTGCTTGATGCGGATCGCCGCGGCCAAGCCGCCGGGGCCTGCGCCCACGACCAGCACGTCGTATTCCATCGCCTCGCGCGGACCGTACTGATCGAGGAGGGCTTGCGTGGTCATGGGGTTCCTTGCGCTCGGAAATTGCGGGGCATTCTACGGGCCGGTCCCGAACAATAGAACGACCGTTCGGTCTCGCGCCAAGAGATGGGTGAGCACGTCTCGTGCCATGTCGTGCGGGCATCACGGCGACCCTGGTCTGCGTGCTATCGTCGCCGCGAACCAAGAACAAAGGAGTGTTCAGATGAGCTATTGCATCGACTTGTCCGGCCGAGTTGCGCTGGTCACTGGCGCGTCCAGCGGGATGGGTACTCAGTTCGCCAAGACGCTCGCGGCAGCCGGCTGCGGGGTCGTGCTGGCCGGGCGGCGGGTCGAGCGTTTGAAGACCTTGCGTGCGGAGATCGAAGCCTCGGGCGGCGACGCGCACGTGGTGACGGTCGACGTGACCGACGTGCACGGCATACGCGCCGCGGTGGCGCATGCCGAGACCGAGTTCGGGACCATCGACATCCTGATCAACAACTCCGGCGTGAGCACCACTCAGAAGATCACCGAGGTGTCGGAGGCCGACTACGACTACATCTTCGACACCAACACCCGGGGTGCCTTCTTCGTGGCGCAAGAAGTTGGCAAGCGCATGCTGGCCCGGGCCAAGGGCTCGGCGCCCGGTACCTTCACGGGTGGGCGCATTGTCAACATCGCGTCGATGGCCGGGCTGCGGGTGCTGAGCCAGATCGGCGTGTACTGCATGAGCAAAGCCGCGGTGATCCAGATGACCAAGGCGATGGCGTTGGAGTGGGGCAAATTCGGCATCAACGTCAATGCGATCTGCCCGGGCTACATCGACACCGAGATCAACCACCATCACTGGCAGACCGAGCAAGGCAGGCGCCTCATCGACATGCTGCCGCGCAAGCGTGTCGGCCAACCGCAAGACCTCGATTCGGTTCTGATGATGCTGGTGGCCAACGAGAGCCACTTCATCAATGGCGCAGTGATCCAGGCCGACGACGGTTTTGCTGTCTGATCTCGCCGGGAAATTGCTGAAGTGAGAGAACTCTCGTTGCTCGAAGCGCGCGTTCTGGGCGTTCTGATCGAAAAGGCCCACACGGTGCCCGACAGCTATCCGCTGTCGCTCAATTCCCTCTTGGCGGGCTGCAATCAGAAGACTGCGTTTGATCCGATCCCCAACGCCACCGAGGCCGAAGTGCAGGTGGCTGTAGACGCATTGAAGTCGCTGAGCCTTGCGTTCGAGTCCAGCGGCTCGCGCGTGAGCCGCTACGAGCACAACATGGGCCGAGCATTGGGGCTGCCGTCGCAGTCGGTGGCGCTGCTGGCGGTGCTGCTGTTGCGCGGCCCGCAGACCAGTGCCGAACTTCGTGCCAATGCTGAACGGCTGCACCGCTTCGCCGATGTGTCGTCGGTCGATGCATTCCTCATCGAGTTGGCCGAGCGTGCCGACGAGAAGGGCGGTCCGCTGGTGGCGAAGCTGCCGCGTGCGGCGGGCGCGCGCGAACAGCGCTGGGCGCACCTGTTGTGCGGCGCCGTCGATGCGGCCTTGCTCGCCATGGCGGCCGACGCGCCCGAGTTCGTGGCCGCCAGCGAACTGGCTGCGATCAAGGCGCAGCAGTCAGCCCTGCAGTCGGAGGTCGCGCAGTTGCGTGCCTTGGTCGACCGTTTGTACGCCGAGCTGGGAGTCACACGCTCCAGCTGAGTCGACCGGCCTGCGGGCCCCCCGACTTGAGCCACGCCTACGCGCTCAAGAGCTTTTGCACCAGCAGCGGCGTCGTGGCCGCCTCGTACTTGCGCATCAAACGGGCCCGATAAACGTCCACCGTGCGGGGACTGATGTCGAGCTGCTTGCCGATCTGCTTGCTGGTGAGTCCGTCGATCAGCAGCGCGGCGATCTCGCGCTCTCGGGGCGTGAGGTCGGCCTTGACCTGGCGGCGGGCCGACAAATCCTCGAAGCTCCAGATGCCCGCGGCATGCGGCTGCCGGGGGTTGAGTGCGCGGCCTGACACGTGGCACCAGAATAGTTCGCCGCGCTGTGGACCACCGGTGCGCTTCATGACCCGCTCATCGGCGTACCAGCCATTGCGGTTGAGGCTCGCCACGATGCGCCGGCCGGTGCGCTCGAACTCGTCGTGCGTCGGGTAGAGCACCTCGAAGGAGCGGCCGATGAACTGCTCGCGTGTCGCACCGAACATGTCGAGCACCTGCTGGTTGCAGTCGACCATCAGCCGGTTGCGCGAGATGACCAGCCCGATGGGCGCGAGATCGAAGGCGATGCGGTAGTCGATGCAGTCGACAGGAGGTTCGCCAGCGCTTCTCATGGAATGGTGGAGTGATCGGCTCTCGGGGGAAGCCCCTGCGTGATTAATCAATTTTACGTAACGCTACTTAATGGCTTAGGTAGTACGCTTCGCGCTGGCTTGACATCCCCCTGCTGGAGACCCGAATGAAGAAGGTTTACCCGAGTGCCCAGGCGGCGCTCCAAGGCATCGTCAAGGACGATCAATTGCTGGCCGTCGGCGGCTTCGGCCTGTGCGGCATTCCTGAAGCCTTGATCGCCGCGTTGCGCGACACGGGCGTGAAGAACCTCACCGTGATCTCGAACAATGCGGGTGTCGACGGCTTCGGCCTCGGCATGCTCCTTGAGACGCGACAGATCCGAAAGATGATCTCCAGCTACGTCGGCGAGAACAAGGAGTTCGAGCGGCAGTACCTTGCCGGAGAACTTGAGCTGGAGTTCACGCCGCAAGGCACGCTGGCGGAGAAGATGCGCGCCGGCGGCGCCGGCATCCCGGCATTCTTCACGCGCACAGGCGTCGGTACCATCGTCGCCGAGGGCAAGGAGACGCGCGAGTTCGACGGTCACGTCTATGTGATGGAGCGGTCGCTCAACCCGGAGGTGGCGCTGGTCAAGGCGCACAAGGCCGACAAGAGCGGCAACCTCGTGTTCCGGCGCACAGCACGCAACTTCAACCCGGCGGCGGCCATGGCGGGCAAGATCACGGTTGCCGAAGTGGAGGAGTTGGTGGAGGTCGGCGACATCGATCCGGACGAGGTGCACCTGCCGGGTATCTATGTCCACCGCATCGTGGTGAACGCCCATCCCGAAAAGCGGATCGAGAAGCGCACCACGCGTCCCTCGACCACCGCCTGAGTCACATCCACCGCGGCGGGTGCGACGGCGCACCCGGCACCCGCTCCACAAGGAGGCACTTTCATGCCCTGGACCCAAGATCAAATGGCGGCGAAGGCCGCGCAAGAACTCGAGGACGGCTTCTACGTCAACCTCGGCATCGGCATCCCGACACTCGTCGCCAACTTCGTGCCCAAGAACATCGAGGTGTGGCTGCCAAGCGAGAACGGCATGCTGGGCATCGGCCCGTTCCCGACCGACGACGAGGTCGATGCCGACCTCATCAACGCCGGCAAGCAGACGGTGACCACCATCCCCGGATCGAGCATCTTTGGCTCGCATGATTCTTTCGCGATGATCCGCGGCGGCAAGATCAATCTTTCGATCCTCGGCGCGATGCAGGTGAGCGAGAAGGGTGACCTTGCGAACTGGATGATCCCCGGCAAGATGGTCAAGGGCATGGGCGGCGCCATGGACCTGGTGGCTGGCGTGCCGCGCGTGATCGTCGTGATGGAACATGTGGCGCGCAAGAAGGACGGCAGCACCGATCTCAAGATCTTGCCGCACTGCACGCTGCCTTTGACCGGCGTGGGTGTGGTCAACCGGATCATCACCGACCTTGCGGTGATGGACGTCTCGCCCGAGGGCCTGAAGGTGGTCGAGATGGCGCCCGGCGTGACGCGCGAAGAACTTCAGTTCAAGACAGGCGTGCCGCTTCACTGACGGCAGTTCATCGCGCCAGGCCTGATCTCGCTCGTTCACTGCGGCGCCTATTGGCGCCGTATTTCATGGCGCTTCATCGTGAGGTAGTCCTCTCGGCTCACCTCGTGAAGCTGCATCGGATAGCGCTCGGTCGCGTCGAACCAGGTGCGCAATCGCAGCTCCTCGCGCTCTTGCGGCGGTGCGCTCAACGCGGCAAGGTAGGACTCGATCGCGAGGTAGTAGCGCATGGTGTTGCGCTCGACCACGCCGCGCACGTTCTCCACGTACACCGGTTGGCCATCGGGGCGGCGAGACACGATCGTGAAGCCGATCTTGTCTCGCCCCAATGTGCCGAGGTAGCCCTGCATGGCCACGCGTGCAGAGAAGCCGTAGGCATAGGCATACGACATGTGGATGAACGAATGGCCGGCATCGAGCGCAATCGCCTCGACGGCAATGCGGTAGTCCCGTGTTCCCAGCGGTCCTTCCGCGGCGTTGAGTTGAAGCTCCAAATAGCCCGGTTCGCGCGTCGCAAGGCGAAAAGCGAAGTCGACGCGGTAGGCTTTGTCGAGCGGCTCTTCGTGCTTGCGCCCCAGGCTCATCTGCAAGCCGCTGCCTGCGCTGCGGCACTGCTTGACGTTGAGATGGAGGATTAGGATGTCGCACCACGGGTGCGCCGACGCGAGCGCGGAATCGATGGTTGCGAACGCGTGGTCGACGATCGCATAGACGTCGCCGTGAAGGTCGCCGGAAGACTGCGTCGACTCGATGACCAGAGGCAAGCCGAAGGCGTTGTGGGCCAGTTGCTCGGCGATCGCTGCCTTCTTTGCCTGCAGCGATCGCGCGGCTGTCGTGGCATCGGCATCCGCAGGAAGTGCGGCACAGCACAGCGGCATCGCGATGAGCAAACGGGCGATGCCTTTGATGGCGTGCGGCCAAGTGATCATGGATCGATGCGACCATGATGGGCGAGGCCGGTTCCTTGCCGGTGCTCGCACGCGTTGCAGCGCGGCTTGTTCACTCTGGCGCCAATTGGGGTCGGCATGTGCTCCCGTCGACGGGCTACAGCCAGTACGCCCACATGCGCGCCAGCCCTTCCTTGACGCGCTCGCCGATGCCGCGTTGCCGCCATTGTTCGAGGGTGATCTGGGTCGAGTTCTTCAGATCGCTTTCGAAGGCCGATTTCATCTGCACCGCGAAGTCCACGCTGAGCACCACCGCGTTCACCTCCTGGTTGTGCAGGAAGCTGCGCCAGTCGAGGTTCGTGGAACCGATGGTCGACCACACGCCGTCGATGACCACCGTCTTCGCATGCAGCAGCGCATCGCGGCGCTCATAGACCTTGATGCCCGTGCGCAGCAGTTCGTCGTAGTGCGATCGGCCGGCATGAAAGATCAACGCCGAGTCGGTCTGGCTGGGAAGAATGAGCTTCACGTCCACGCCACGCCGCACGGCGTCCTTGAGCGCGGCGAGGAACTGCGGATCGGGCGCGAAGTAGGCGTTGGTCAGTAGCACCTCCGTCTCCGCACTCTCGATGGCCGACAGCAAGGTCGCGTAGATGGCACTCACCGGGTCGTCCGGCGAGCCGGCGATGGCGCGCACGAGTTCCTTGCCGCGCGCTGCGGGCGGCGGAAAGAAGTCGCCTGCGGGCAGAGCGTCACCCTTTTGCTTGTTCCAAGTGTCGAGGTAGATCTTCTGGTAATCGGCCACCACGGGGCCTTCGATCTCCACCTGGGTGTCGCGCCAGGGCAGCTTGTCCCCCTTGCTCGGCGCCGACTTCGCCGAGCCGCCCGAATAGACCGCGCTGATGTTGATGCCGCCGAGGAACGCGATGCGGCCATCGACGACAAGGAGCTTGCGATGGTCACGCTGGTTGACGTTCCATCCGGCCTTGGCCTCCAGCGGATTGACCGGATTGAACTGCAACAGCTTCACGCCGGCCTCGGACAGCGGCTTGAAGAAATCGGCCGGTACGCTCAGCGTGCCGACGCCGTCGTAGATGATGCTCACCGACACGCCTTCGCGCTGCTTGGCGAGCAGCGCATCCTCGAAGCGGCGACCGGTTTCGTCGTCTTCGAAGATGTAGGTCTCCATGTGAATGTGGTCGCGGGCGCCGCTGATGGCGGCGAGCATGGCCTGGTAGGTCGCTTGGCCGTTTTGCAACAGCGTGACCTTGTTGCCCGCCACCAGCGGACTGCTGGCAAGCACCTCTTCGAGGGCGAGATGCTTGCCCAGCAGATCGGTATCGGGTGATCGACGCTTGAGTTCGTCGACGATGGCCTTCACGCGCTGCGGCGGCAGCGGTCCGTGCGCCGTGTCGACCGCCACCGAACCGGTGCGTACCGGCGCCATGTCCGGGGTGATGTGCGGCAAAGTCCGACAACCCGCAAACGCGGCAATGCACAGAACCAGGATGGAGATCAGTGAACGTCGAATGCGAGTGATGTTGGTCATGAAGGCCCGGGCCGAGCTTGTCTCGCGCCGCGGCCTTGATGAACCACGGCGGACAAGGTCTGCACAAGCTCACAGAGCAAGCGGTGTGCCCAATGAAGAAGGGCATCCGCAATGCTGTCTTGTCAGCGTTGGCGAGCGATCGCCCGCGCGACCTCGGTGACGAGTGCCGGCCCGCGATAGATGAAGCCGGTGTAGAGCTGCACGAGGTCGGCACCGGCGTCGATCTTCGCCACCGCATCGGCACTCTTCAGGATGCCGCCGACGCCGATGATCGGCATTGCGGGGCCCAGGCGTGCACGCAGCTGGCGGATCACGCGGTTCGATGCCTCGAACACCGGCGCTCCGCTGAGGCCACCCGTCTCGTTGCCGTGCGGCAGATGCGCCACGGTGCCGCGTGCGATGGTCGTGTTGGTCGCGATCACTCCGGCCATGCCGCTTCTCTGCACGGTTGCGGCCACCGTGTCGACCTGCGCCTCGTCGAGGTCGGGCCCAATCTTCACGAAGATCGGCACGCGGCGTCCGTGTTCGCGCGCAAGGGCCTGGTCGCGCTTGCTGATTGCCGAGAGCAGGGCGTCGAGTGCGGCGTCGGATTGCAGGCTGCGCAGGTTCTGTGTGTTGGGCGACGAGATGTTCACCGTCACGTAGTCCGCATGCGGGTACACGCCGGCCAGGCATTCAAGATAGTCGTCGACTGCGCGCTCGATTGGCGTGGAAGCGTTCTTGCCGATGTTGAGGCCGAGGATGCCGCCACGTTCGCGAAAGCGCGCGCGCCGCACGTTCGTAACGAACGCCGCCAGCCCGCCGTTATTGAAGCCGAGCCGGTTGATCAGCGCGTGCGCCTCGGGCAACCGGAAGATGCGCGGCCTGGGGTTGCCCGGCTGCGCACGCGGCGTCACCGTGCCCACTTCGATGAAGCCGAAGCCCATCGCCGCGAAGCCATCGATGCAGCGGCCGTTCTTGTCGAGGCCGGCAGCCAGACCGACGCGGTTAGGAAAGCGCAGGCCGGCCACGATCACCGGATCGTTCACGCTCGGTTGTGCCACAGCGCGCACGAGCGGCGTGTGTTGCACGCAGGCGAGCGCGTTGAGGGTCAGGTCGTGGGCGGCTTCAGCGTCGAGGCCGAAGAGAAACGGGCGGGCGAGCGCGTAGGGAACGAGGGGCATCGGTAGGCGTCTTGGATAATCCGCGGATTGTCTCAAAGGCGGTGATCGATATGACCCAGGACGAGTTGAAGGCACTGGTGGGCCACGCGGCGGTGGCGTACGTGCTGCCGGGCAGCGTGGTGGGCGTGGGCACGGGCTCGACGGTGAACTGCTTCATCGATGCGCTCGCCGCGAAAAAGCACTTCATCGTGGGCGCGGTGTCGAGCAGCGAGAAGAGCAGCGAGCGATTGCGGGTCCACGGCATCGCGGTGCTCGACAGCAACACGGTCGACAGCATTCCGATCTACGTCGACGGGGCCGACGAGATCGATCACCAGGGCAACATGATCAAGGGCGGCGGAGCCGCGCTTACGCGCGAGAAGATCGTGGCCGACATCGCCGAGCGGTTCATCTGCATTGCAGACGAATCCAAGCTGGTCGACACACTAGGCAAGTTCCCGCTGCCCATCGAAGTGATCCCGATGGCTGCGGCGCAAGTGATGCGCCGGTTGAGGTCGCTCGGAGGCCAGCCGACGCTACGCCAAGGCGTGGTGACCGACAACGGCTGCCACATCGTGGACGTGCGGGGCTTGTCGATCACTGAGCCTGCCGCGATGGAGCATGAGATGAATCAGTGGCCGGGCGTCGTCACCACGGGCATCTTTGCCCGCAACCGCGCCAGCGTGTGCCTGCTT
>Ga0157374_10005929_pt1 | contig 10325 bp, 9 predicted proteins | sample M25metaG_FD_115308 | JGI IMG/M metagenome (GOLD analysis project Ga0157374, IMG submission 115308) | Miscanthus rhizosphere microbial communities from Kellogg Biological Station, Michigan, USA - M2-5 metaG | ecosystem: Host-associated > Plants > Roots > Rhizosphere > Soil | place: USA: Michigan... | reverse complement strand
CGGGAGGTAGCAATTAAGTCAATTACTCAATTTATTTTTTATCCCGAAAATGCCATTTCGCATAAATCCTTACCAGTTAAAACAGTCCTGAAATTCTGCGGCCTGGTTCAAATTGGGGTGCAAACGTATATTTTTTTTGGAATTCAGGCATGCTTGGATACTGAATGTATTATATTTTTTGGTGTAAGTAAAAATTTGCATGTTGCCTGCAATTCACAGCTCTTTTTTTTGAGAATAGTAATTGATACAAATTAACCCGGAGAACTTGATTTCATTCGGTTATAATACTTGTGACTGCCTTGTTCCTTTTATGTCACCTTATGATTTAATTGCCGCAACACGGCCTGGTTTATTTTCTTTCTTTCTTTATCAAAAAACCATCCCCATTTGTTAAAATATTTTACCAAATTATAAAGATGAATGACAAACATGCGGGTGTTTTTGAAAGATAATTTACTATGTTCATGATACACTTGCACATTGGGATAAAAAACGGTTTGATACTTTTTGTGCATTCTCCTGGTAAGGTCTATATCTTCCGGGTACATAAAAAATCTTTCATCAAACAAACCCACTTCTTTTAAAGCGCTGCATCTTAAAAACATAAAACAGCCATGCAAGTAAGGAACATTCATTATTTTATTATAACCCGAAAATCTAAGTTCAAACTTCTGGTTATATTTTTTTAATAACGGAACGGGAAACATTCGAAAAAATAAATTAAATGGCGTGGGAATTAATTTACAAACGTATTGCAGGCTCCCATCAGGATACAACACTTTGGCAATAGCCTGACCAACGTCTTTATTTGCTTCCATAAACCTATACATATCTTCCAAAACCCCTTTGTCAAATGTTATGTCCGGGTTTAAAAAAAGATGATATTTATTTTGACCTACCGCCTGCTCCAAGGCAATATTATGCGCCGCGCCATATCCGATATTTCTGCCTGTGAAAATATATTCGGCGTGTTGCTTTTTTGTAATTTCTTTTAATGAACTCCTTATGCCATCGGAAGGGGAATTATCAATAAAATAAATTTTATAAGAAAGGTTGGTTTTAGAAATAGAAGTGACTAATTGTTCTAACTGATGAACATTGTTTTTATATAATACAACTGATATGGAAAGCTCACACATCTAGCAATACTTATGAAGATCAAAATACCGGAATCATGGCAAACTTGTCGCTTAAACACGCGCAATGAAATGATATTATTTTTGACATACTGCCGGCAAAAGCCATTTTGCAAAATTGAATAAGCGGCATTATAAATAAAGACGATTTAACTTAATCAATTGCCGCCGTTTGAGGAGTTGGATGTTGAAACCTTTTATCCGCAAGTAAACTTTTATACACTTGTCTGTAATTCTCCACTTCTGCCTGTTTTGAAAAACTTAATGCAGCAAATGCAGCTGCTTTTTCACCCATTTCTTTACGAAGTTCATCACTTTCTATAAGCAGGTCAAGCTTTTTAAACATTGCATCGGCATCACCAGGTTCAACAAGAAAGCCTGTTTCATTGTTAACAACAATATCCTTTACGCCGCCAACATTTGTTGCTACAACAGGTTTTCCGCAAAATTGTGCTTCAATCAAACTTAAAGGTGTGCCTTCATTATTGGAGGTAAGCGTTACAATATCCATTGCATGCATAGCAGGGATGATATCTTCTATCCATGAAGTAAAAATTATACTGGCTTTTTCACCGACATTTTCAGTATAACTTACATCCAGTGCCGCACATTGTGCTTCAATTTGCTTCTTTAAAATACCGTCGCCAATAATAAAAAAGCAAATTCTTTTTTTTGTAGCAGATATTAAAGCGTTAGCCACCTGAACAAAAAGCTTTAGATTTTTTATTGGCACAATCCTGCCGGCTATGCCTATTGCAACAGTATCACTATCGACATTGTATTTTTCTCTAAAAATGTTCCGATGTGTGTCAGGGGTAGCCTTACTTTGTCCCGGGTCAATACCCAGGGAAATTATCTCTGCTTTTTCTGGCGGTATAATTTTATAAATTTCTGTAAGTTCTTTCTTCTGCCATTTGCTTATTGCAATAACCTTCGTGGTAATACGGCCTAACAGCCTTTCAAACTTTGATAAAACCAGGCTTATGCTGTGATTATAATAAGAATGAAAATGATGACCGTGATAGGTATGAATGATACATGGCACTGATGCTTTATAAGCTGCCAATCTGCCGATAAAACCCGATTTTGCTCCATGCGTATGAACGATGTCTGCTTTAAAAACTTTTATTGTTTTTATTATTTGAAAATAAGCAACCAGATCGGCAATAGGATTAACTGTTTTTTTGAGTTGTTTTATTTTTTTGAATTTTAAACCAGGATATTTTTTTAATAAAAAATCCGCCGAAACTTCATTTTCATCCTTTTCCCCATGCATTATTAAAATATTGAATTCTGGTTGCAGGTAATATGCGAGCGGAATAATATCGTTGGAAATGCCTCCCACTATCAGCCTGTTTGTTATAATAAGTAGATTATGCTTCAAATTATATTCCGAATAGAAGTTACTATCAATATCAACGTATTACCACAAATCAGTTTTCAATTGATCTTAAAATCTGTTACAAACCTTCACTCTTTTCAATTGCTGTGTCTTGGCAGAAGGCAAAATGGTATTTATCCTTTTGGTTGCTTGTTGTATAGCCAAATTGTGCCCTGCACAAAAAAACTTAATCTAAAAAAAATTAAGAGATGATGCTTGTCAGTTTAAGATAGGGTTAATAAGAAAACAAAATTGCTTCCCCCGGTAAAAAGTTATTTATCGTAAAACTGGTCCTGCCTGAACTGAGTTTAGCTTGAACGGATTTCGGATCAATAGATCCTTTTAGTTCATTCATGCGCGGATACAGTTTTAACGATTGGGTAAAATTCCCCTTGAGAGACATATTTACAACTGGCAACGTATCATTCTTTTTGCTTACCAATAGCAAATACCTGGTTGGAGAGGTCTTTGACTTAAATGCCCCTACCAGAATATCAGGATTGTCAATCGTAAGAAAGTTGGCGGTTAAAATGCTTGAAGCATTTATCGTTTCATTTTCTGATTTTGTTGAGTTGTGAAAAGTACCAGTTCTTGTACTGTTCATAATAACCGGTCCTACAATTTGTGAGATATATTGATTGATCTTTTTCACAACTGCATATTTTTTTGTTGGGTTGCCATTCTTGTCAATAATCGCGTCGCCATATTTCAAATTATACTTATCAGGAATCGTTTCATAAGTGAAATAAATAATGCCCTTTGCACCATAAGCGATGGGGCAAAAAGCAGAAAAATCTAACTGATATTCTGTTGGATCTGAATAATAAGGAGTTGAATTAGCAAGAACATAAAACCAAAAAGGCTTACTGCCTGCTTTTTTGCTGATAACATCAAGATTATAAAAATAAGAGTTATGTATTGAACCATTTTTAGAAAACGGGTAATCATCATAAGCAAGAACATCTGTTGACTTGTTTGAAGCAAAAATGTCCACATAATGTTCATAGTCGCCGTCAGACTTAAAAGCAATGCGAGGCCGTAAATAATTGTAAACGATGTGGTCGGGATCACTTTTTTTAAAAAAATCCGTCCAACGTATTATTTGGCTTGTATACTTTTCAAGTGCTTCCCCGAAAATATAATACCCTGCAAATGCTTTACTGTTTAAAGATTTAAAATGAGAAATAATTTTCATGGCCGTGTCTTCATTGAATGAAGAGTCGATTATTCGCATCCTGCTATCTATAACCAATAACTTCATATCAAACTTTTCAGCCATTTTTAAAGTTCGGTCCATCCCCCGAAAATCACGTGTCTCCCAATAATACTGTGGCCCTGTCAACAAATTAATGTATGCATTTTTAGCTTTCGTAAATGATAAAGAGTCTGTTATATTATTGTTATCGTAAGACATTCTTGGATCAGCAAAAGTTCCGATTACGAATTCATTTTGCTTCCATTGGCTAAAAGAAGTAAAACGAAATATTATCACTCCGATTATAAGAAAAGCATATTTCATAGGATAAGAGTTTGCTTATAGAATAATTTTGCTTCATGCATTATACCAAGACAGCATCAATTCCTTTCGAATTACATTTTAGCGCTGATATTATGAAGACTTTAACATAAGCTGAAAGACCAGTTGTAGCAGATAAAATCCTCCGACAAAAATAAAAGGTGGGTTCCCGATCCTTGATTTTATCCAATTGTAAAACTGTTCTAATCAAGCAATGTTTTTAGCCATGATTCAATAGAGTATTGATACAATAATTGCGGTTCAAGATGAGCAAATGCCTTATCAAAAAAGCCTGTTTCTATGTAAGGTGCATTTCTGTCAATGACGTAAACATTTTCAGGCCGGTAAAAATCATAGTTCACAATATCCTGGTTAGTAGTTATAAGCTTCTTTTGCAATGCCATTACTTCAAATGTACGCATTGTTAATCCCGTTTGATTAGGATGCTGGATATCCAAAACAGCCTTCCCTGCACACATTATTTCGATAAGGCCTGTTTTTGACATTTTTTTAAACGAAAAATCGTTAATGGATGCTGCAGTTCTGAATGACTTATCAGAAAACTTTTGATAATAATACATCAAAGGGCTATGTAGGTATAAAAAGGTATGAAAACTTATATTGTTACTTTTTGCAAACGCTTTAAATTTCTCAACTATCATGAACCTGTCTGCATGTGCAGTGCCTGCGAAAACAAGATCATACTTAATTGGGGCATAACAGGGTTTATAGTCATCCGTGTAAAAAAGCGGCTTGAAACAAACGCCGTTCATCGATTCAGCATCAAACCTGTCAAAAGAATAAACACTATCGAAATGACTGATGAGCGATATAGTGTTTTTTTTATTGCGGACAGAATCCCACATGTACAAAACGAACCTGGCGTTCCTAAAACGTGAGCGTAGAGCATCGACAATTTCAGTAGTTATTGCCTCTGCATTGACAACAAAAACATAATCAAAATTCTTACCATTAAGCTGTTCCATTATTTTTCTGTAATAATTGTTGACAGCAATGGCCATGCTTTTTGCGTTTAATCTGAGGGCAGCTTTAAATATGGACTTGTTGCTTGGTCTTTCATCAAAAAAATCTACAGCCGCGCCCATTTCTACCAACTTGCTGGTAATATCCTTCTCATAACCAAAAAAATTGGGAGCAAAGAGCAATATCCTTTTTCCTTTGAAGTAAGACAAATTACTTGATTTAAAGCTAAATATTGTAAAGTCTAATGATACAATTTTAGCTGTTTTAGCTCTGATACAGAGTCTGCATATTTACTTTCAACTATTGGCTGTTGCTTAACCCAATCCGTAAACAAAGCAATACCTTTTTCAAAGTTGAATGCCGGTTTAAAATTTAATAATGATGCAATTTTCTCTAACGAAGCATAATTATGACGTATATCACCTGTCCTGAACTCTCCTGAAATTTCAAGTGGTACTTGTATATCGTAACACCTGCATAGTTGTGTTGCAACCGACAAAACATCTGTAAGCATTCCACTTCCTACATTCAACACTTCCCCGTTTGCCTTATCATCTTCAATAGCTTTAACCGTTGCACTTACAGCATCATCGACAAAAACAAAATCCCGGCTTTCTTTCCCGTCTTCAAAAATATTTATAGGTTGATGGTTTCTTATGAGTGTTGAGAATATGGATAAAATACCTGTATACGGGTTACTGAGCGATTGACCAGGTCCATACACGTTCTGATACCGCAACGCGGTGCCGGCTATCCCAATAGATTTACAAACCGTCAACACCATCTGCTCCTGGTTTTGTTTGGTAATGCCGTAAACAGATGAAGGATGAATTTTAGAGTCTTCATCTGTTGGCAAACATGCTAATGCGATTGAATCTTTGTATTTCACCTCAAAATCGCCCTTCAACATATTTTCCTTAGTGCGATGACCAGGATACACAATTCCGTATTCTTTTGAAAAATATTTGCCTTCACCGTAAATGGCTCTTGATGATGCAACAACTACTTTCTTTATTTTGTTTTTTGTATTTACAATTGAATCCAGCAACAAAGCTGTTCCCGAAATATTGACAGTTGTATAACGCTCTACTGCATACATGGACTGACCGGTACCGGTTTCGGCTGCGAGATGCACAACAATATCCTGGTGCTGCAATGCTTTTTGAAGATCTGCTTTATTGGTTACAGAACCATGTATAAATTTTTCCCGCCCTGATAAGGACTTAAATGTGCATGAGGTATTACGAGGGTCATCCCCATGTACCTGCGGCAGTAAGTTATCCAATACGGTTATATCATAACCACGATTTATTAGAACTTCGGCAAGTTTGGAACCAATGAAACCTGCACCACCTGTGATTAAAATTTTCATGAAAGGCTAATAACTGTTATATAGATTTATGAAAGCACTTTTTCCCAGTGCTTAGTTTGAAAATTGTATTGCTTTATAACTTTTGCAGGAACACCTACTGCTATCGAATAAGGAGGAATTTCGCTATTCACCAGCGACATAGCTCCGATAATACATCCTTTGCCGATACGTGAACCCGGAAGAATACAAGCCGATTCTCCTATCCAAACTTTTTCGTCAATGAAGACAGGTTTCCCTATATTTTTTCTTTTTGAAGGAATAGATTCGGGTGAGTCATGCAAACCATTCCCGGAATAATTTCCGTGATTGATATCCGATATATAAACTTTACTTGCAATTAATACGTCATCATTTATAATCACGGATGCAGCACAGGTAATATGCACATAATCATTTATTTCTACATGCCTGCCGATTACAAGTACTTTCTTATCCCTGTTTTCTTCAGGATAAGCTTCCAGCCTGCAACCCGTGCCTGTTATAAAACCTTTACCTATCTGTATGTTTTTTTTATTCCTGATATCAAAGGGCAGGCGTATAATCTTTGCCCTGGGGAAAAAAAGTTTTGTGTACAACAGATTAATCAGAAGCCTTATACTTCCCCAAAATCCATATCGTGAAAGAATAGCCTTCATTATTGATTTTTAAATTCCACGAAACCGTGCATTCGTCCCTTTAAAGCAGTGTAATGCTTCATCATTTTTCCTTTATTTAACAGCAGCGTATATAATACTGTACGAAACACCTGATTTATTACAGACTTAAAAAAAAGATAGCCGATAGGAAAACTTAAATGTTTCTTGCAAATGGCAGCGTATCCCTTTGCATAATTATATATTTTATTCAAAGGCATAACTGACAGGTCAAGTTTTGGATGCCACATATCAATTGTATGTGTATAAATTACTTTATTTTTTTTTTCGATAGCTGAAATAACATAGTCTAGTTCCTCCCCTGATGAATACTTCGAGCCAACGCCGAACCTTGTATCGAATAAAAATTCTTTTCGCCTGCTAAAGCAAGTAACGGCAGAATATCTAAGATGAAAATTATAGAGGTTTAGTTCAAGCGTTTTTGCAGGCCAGTTACGCATAATATTAGATTGTGTTTGTCTGTCGTAAATTCTGGCATACACAACGTCTGCTGCGTTTTGTTTAAAAAAGGATATTGCCGATGCCACCGTATCTTCATAATAAATGCAGTCATCATCAGGAAAAGTTATGAGGGAGGCCTTGGATAAATGAATGCCTGTATTTTTTGCATTCGCAATTCCTTTGATTAACGTTTTTTCATGTATAATATTAAGGGATGAGGAGTATGTATTTATTAGCGGGGAAAGATCAATCGAGTCGTTTTGGTCTACAATGATCACTTCAATTTTTTCCAAAGGATAAGTTTGAATTGCTATGCTTTGTAATAACTTTTCAACTTCTGTATACCTGCCGTAAGTGGGAATAATTAAACTTATATCAAACGTCATCAGAATAAATAAAAAAGTAATTTAATTTTTGTGATTCAGATGGCTTTTAACAAACCTATCCTCTTTTAATCAGCATTGTAAATAACCGGAAACCAGCCTTAAGTTTTATGGGCAAAAAATTTGACCTGGTAGCCATTAAATAATACTTACGTGCACAATCTGTTTTTGACATGCTTTGATAAATAACCGCCTTCTTATAACTCCAATTTATTTCTGCCAACCTTATTTCCGACGGGTTAAGATATTGCTTATGAAGAGCGAATAATTTATCAAAACGGTTTATTAAACCAGTATTGTTGGTTGTGATACTGTCATCGCTTATTTCATATCCTCCCAAAATTTCAGGCACATACTTAAATTTCTCTGTTATTCTCGCGCATTTAAGCCAAAGATCAAAATCTTCAATTGCAATTAAATCCCTGTCCTCACTGAATCCGCCTACTTTTTCCAGCACGCTTTTTCTTATACATACTCCTGAGTTTACAATACAATTGTCGTTTATAAACAAGTCATTGAACACAGGTTTTTTAAGCTGCCTTCCTTTGTGCTTTCTATTGGTTAATTTACCCTTACGATAAAGTTCGAAATCGTGATAAATCAGGTCATTATTTTGATTGCAATAAGGCAGAATCAGCTTTAATTTGTCGGCGTACCACCAATCGTCTGAATCTAAAAAACATACCCATTCAAACTGAGCATTTTTTATGGCAATATTGCGCGGCCTTCCAGGGCCCCCCCAGTTTTGATTATAAATATATTTTATTGATAACCCTTTTCTGCGAGCCTCTTCCACGACTTTTTCGGTATTATCATCAGAACCATCATCACTTATGATAACCTCAAAGTTTTTATAGGTTTGATTTATAAGGGAGGTGAGGCATTTTTCCAGCTTGATTGCCCTGTTATAAGTTGGAATTACAATAGAAAACATTTAATGAAACTTATTATTGCTTTTCAAAAAAAACCTTTCTGCTCCAATGTCCATTGATAAGTTTTTTTTATGCCAACTTCCAGAGGTGTTAATTCAAAATCTATATACTCTCTTATCGACTCTGTGTCCAGAATTACTTTCGGGACGTCAAAAGATTTGTATTCGCAGTAATTTATTTTAAAGGAAGGGGCCATTTTTCCAATGATGTTTAAAATATCATTAATGGAATACCCTTTGCCGGTTCCAACATTTAAAACCTGGTTAAGAACACTTTTCCGAAGAAATACAAAAAATATTTTTGCCACATCCCCGGCATATATATAGTCCTTTAAGTTTGAACCGTCACCCCATACATCAAAACTTTCGTTATTGATGGCTTTTTTAATTGCTATGTTTATGAGCCCCTGCTTTTTCGAAAGGTGAAATGCGCCATAAGGATTAGACAGTCTTAAACACAAATAATTCAGCCCGTACAAATGATTATACAACTTCAGGTATTTCTCTATAGTTATTTTTATAATTCCATACGAACTGTTAGGGTTTAAGCTATCATTCTCTTTGTGAACATATTGCGTGGAATCTCCATACACTGCGCCTCCGGAAGAGATAAAAAAGATGCTTTTTATATTGACTAACCTGCAAATGTCAAGCAAATTGATAGTTGAAATGAGGTTACTTTCAATGTCGTACCGAATATTGTTATTAGAAGTGGCGGGAATGGTTGTACTTATAAAATGAAAAACATAATCAATCTTATTTTCTTCGAACACTATTTTGACATCTTCCTTATTAGTAAAATCTCCTTTATAAGTTTTGATAACGTTTGAAAACTTTTTACCCAAAGGGTGCTGATCATAAATATCAAACACAATAAAATTATATTCGTCAGCAAAGTTTATTAACGCGTAATCAATAATATTAGATCCAAGAAAACCAAATCCTCCAAAAATCAAAATTGTTTGCATAGTAAAATTTAACTATGAAGCACTGAATTATATAACGTGGTTATTCTTTGAGCATACTTGTCTTCAGAATAATTCTGATCAAAAGTGGCTTGAGCATTTTTTCCCAGTTCTGTTCTTAAAGCAGGATTCATATACAATATTTCAATCGACTCTGTCAATTTTCCCGTAAGGGTTTCAACGTTAGCCTCAAGCAGAAAACCGTTGTGGTTATTTTTTATTGCTTCTGCAATACCTGCAAAGTTTGTAGCAATTACAGGCTTTGCAAGGCTCATTGCGGTTAACAAAGAGAGTGGCATGTCTTCATTCGCAATAGATGGTAAAACAAAAATATCGCAGGCTTTAATGTAGTTTACAGCATCAGGTCTGTATCCTGCAAAAAAGACAATATCATTAATGTCATTTTTGGTGACATATTTACGAAGAGTAAGTTCATCTTCACCATCACCTATAAGTATCAACCTGATTTTATCTGATAAACCGGCTATACACTTCTTTCTTATAGCCTCAACAGCCTTTATTAAATACAATTGTCCCTTACGTTCTGTGAGAAATGCAACCTG
>Ga0157374_10005927_pt1 | contig 10326 bp, 9 predicted proteins | sample M25metaG_FD_115308 | JGI IMG/M metagenome (GOLD analysis project Ga0157374, IMG submission 115308) | Miscanthus rhizosphere microbial communities from Kellogg Biological Station, Michigan, USA - M2-5 metaG | ecosystem: Host-associated > Plants > Roots > Rhizosphere > Soil | place: USA: Michigan... | reverse complement strand
TGGATCGAACTGGGGCCTGAATACCTTGACCGCTACGCCGGACCAGGCCATGGCCCCTGATGACACAATGTCTGCTAGAAGTATCGTACCCGCCTCGGGCGCAGGGGATGCCTACCTCAGAGCCTCGGTTCCGGCACCTGCTGATTACGCCGGGGAAACGATGAGGGGGTCGGTATGGCTTCGGTCTGCGTCGGGCACGCAGACGATGAACATCTATGTGCTAGACATGGTTTCTGGAGATTTCCAGATCCGTGGATGGAAGACCGTGCAGCTCTCCACAACTTGGCAGCAATATCAGGTTAGCGGGATTACCCGTGCCGGAGCCGATACGGTGATGTTTCAGATTGGAGGAGGTGGAACGGTCACCGCAGGCCAGAACTTCTTCATGTGGCACCCTATGGTCGAGGATTCGGGAACGGTGGGAGCAACGGTCACAAACTTCCTCCCTTATTCGCAGCGCTTCACGGCTCCATCATGGTCGAGATATCAAGCCGTAGCAGTAGACAATGGAGCTCTGGCTCCAGACGGAACGCAAACTGGAGCTGTCTTGACTGCTCCCAGCGGAAGCACCGACGCCTCTATCTCGGATATCGTATCCAACCCCGCTCCTTTCAGCGGATCTGCTGTGATTGGATCGATCTGGTTGCGCTCCCCGGCGGGACCGCAGCAGGTGCTGCTCACTTTGATCCAGGCTTCTAATTCCGGCTCTACCCCATTAGGAGCGGTTACCATCAATCTCACCACGGATTGGCAGCGATTTCGGGTGAGCGGTACTACCCTGAGCACTCTCACGACGCTAGCCCTTCAGATCGGGGGCGGGGGCACGTTCACCAGTGGCCAGACGATTCACGCATGGGGTGCCCAGATGGAGTTAGCTTCTGTCGCTGGCCCATATGTGGCGACCGCGGCAACTCCTACATCGATCGGTACAGGTCTCGTCAATCTGTTCCCCTATTCGCAACAGCTAGCGCACTGGGGCTTATATCAAGGTTCGCTAGCAGCGAATGCAACAACGGCTCCTGACGGATCAATGACGGCCACGCGGGTCACGGAAACGTCCGGTGTAACAGACGTGGAAACAGGAATCGGTGTGGTGAATCCAGCTCTATACGATGGCCAAACATTGACCACTTCGGTGTTTCTCAAGTCCGAAAGTGGACCCCAAACGATCGGGTTTTACCTTTACGGGGTCACGGCTGCGGGAGTCACCTACATGAGTTCCGCAGCAGTAACGATGAGCTCGAATTGGCAACGATTCACTCTGACTGGAACTGCACCGACGGGTTTACTCAATCTATCTCTTCAGCTAGGCGGCGGATTTCCAAGAACCGGACAAGTGTTTGATGTATGGGGAGGCCAGTTGGAGTATGGAAATCATGCAGGTCCGTACATCGCCACGAGTGCTCTCCCCGTCACCACAGGAAGTGACTTCGTCAACGCGCTTCCAAACTCGCAGCAAATGAACGGGCCGACCTGGGGCGCTTCAGGCGCAACGATTACCCCCAACGCTTCGTCTGCTCCAGATGGAGCAACGACTGCCGCCGAAGTGACTCCGGCAGGTACCACCTCTCCGTACGTTGTAAATTACGTCCCAAACCCCTCGCTTTACGATGGACTAACTGTGACCGCGTCCGTCTATCTCCGTTTAGCCGCAGGAACCCCCAACCCGCTGAACACATATGTCGTGCTGGCCAACGTGGGCGATCAGGGATGGGGAGCCCCAGGTATCCAGCCCATCACAGTGACCACCACGTGGCAACGTTTTTCTGTAACCGGGACATTGCAGAACGGTCTCACGGATCTTCATCTGCAAATTCTGGGCGGGGATCAGTATCCGCTCGGCGTCAGTTTCGAGATGTGGGGCGCCCAGTTGGTTGTTGGCTCCGCTGCCGCTCCTTACATGCCGAGCAACGGTGGGACCGTAACCAATATCGCCACAGGATTGCCCGGAACGCTGGAGCCCAATGGGTTGAATGAAGCCTATTCATACGATTCGTTCGGCAACATCTTGCAAAACGGGAGCTTCAACGCCAGCTACACGGCCAACAACCAGATGTTCGGCTACTCTTACGACGCGGCGGGCAACCTGCTGTCGAACGGCTACATGTCTTTCACCTGGGATGCAGAGAATCGAATCACTTCCGCGGGCGGAGCCACGTACATCTACGACGCCGAAGGCAATCGAGTTGAGAAGCAGGGCATAGGAGTTACCGATACGATTTACTTTGCAGGCCGTCCCATAGCGCGCCTGAGCGCCGGGAACTGGACCGACCTCATTTATGGACCCAATGGCCTTATTGCGGAGGTGCCTGGAACGCAGACGGGTGTTCCCGTTTACAGATTGCTCGACCACCTGGGGACGGAAGTGGGGACTGACGGAGCTGATGGAGTTCTCAAGAACCCTCTGGATTACACTCCTTTCGGGCGAGTGTTTTCTGGGGCTACGAACGATCCTTATCTCTTTACCGGCAAAGAAAGAGACACCGAATCAGGACTCGACTACTCCGGGGCTAGGTACTACGCGTCTTCGATGGGTAGGTTTTCAAGTCCCGATCCATCGGGCCTTTACTTCGCCGATCCAACCCTCCCACAGAGTCTCAATCTCTACAGCTACGCTCGCAATAATCCGTTGATTGGCACCGATCCAACTGGCATGGCCTATTGTCAGTGGGATGACGGAACACACGATGACTCCGCGAATACTGGCGTGAAGGACGCAGTAAACTCAGGAACTGAATGTACAAATGCCGGTGGTCAATGGAAACATGACGATGGATTGAATGATGACGGTACTCCAGCCGGCTCCCAAGGGCCCTCATTTATGAGGGTCGATGTGACTGAGTTCGATTCCGGGGATACGTTTTTTCATCTAACTATGAATGACGATTTCGTTGATTCAGGATGTCAGTTGGTCGCTCCTACTGGTCGATATCGCGCAAGCTCTGGCACCATCGCTCTTTTTCAGCCAGACTTTGCAGACAGATTGGGGGGTGGGATTGGAGCACTCAATGGGCAGGGGATTACTCCCGTTTTCACGGACGGGTACCGCACGCAAGCGATGCAAGATGCTCGGCGGAGTGCAGTTAACTCAGGCGCCTCTCCGTTCGGCGCTGCACGGGGTATTTCTGCTCACCAAGTGGGGCTGGCGGCAGACCTTGGCGTCCGCTCCAACTCCGGCAACAATGGAGCGATCTTGCGCGCTATGACATCCGCCGGCCTCGTCAACGGGGCCAACTTCAAACCAAGTGATCCCGTCCATTACTACCTGCCGAACGCTCGCCAGAGCCAGAACCCAGCTACGGCAGCAAGCTGCGCTGCTTCATATTCAGGGAGTTAATATGGGCTATCGGTTGTTTTGCTTGCTATTGTTTGTCGAAATGATCAGCTGTGCTTTGTCTGCCTCAGTTTCAGGTGGACGCCGCACTCGGTCTACACATGTTCCCGAAAGCACGTTGTACGTTTATCTCAATCAGGCTGGGGGATGGTGCGCGTTGAGAAGCCGCACTACCTTCATGGCTGAAGTAAAGTCAGACAAAGCCTCTCAATTAGAAGCAGATCAAGCTCAGGTCTGGCTCAAAGGGACGATTCTTGATAGGATTACAGAATTTCGCATGGACGCAGATGGTGAGTGGTCAACAACATCTACCTACAAGCTCGACGAAAGTGGACATGTAGTATCTGCCAATGTTGTCGCGAGGAGCGGTGAGCCAGCGACCGACAAGAGCTTTAATTTTGCCGTAACTAAGGGCGTTTACAGCCCCAATACCCCCTCCTTTCTCTCACCAGAAGCTTTTAGAAAACCCGTTTCGGCGTCCTCATTTCCATATCGGGATCTGATCGAAAAGCTTGCCAGTAACAAGACAGCCAAAAAGCTATGCACTTGATCGGCGTGTCATGAGTTTTAGGAATTGGCGCTGATTGGTGATCATGCATCATAGGCTACGAGCCAACTGGCTACTCGTGGAGTGAACACTTACACCTACACGCCACTGAGTCAGTTGCAACCGGTGACTGGGACACTAGGGAGACTCTGCACAAATTTTGCACATCTGCCTGACCGATTAATCTGATAGCTAGGGGGCGATTGCGATGAAGCAGCAGAGTCTGGCGAGTCAGGCGGTGCTGAGAAGTACGCGGCAATCGGGCCAATCGGCGGGTGACCCAATCATAAGCAACACCAGGGTGCCACGTACAAATCAGTCGGCACCAAGGTCGGCGGCCAAGTTCGCGTTGCTTGAAGAGCGTGCCTGTGGTCCGGGATGCGTCTGGCGGAGTGGGTTCGGGAAGCGTTGATGGCCGCGGCGTGGGAGTGGGGACCTTTTTTTAAGGCTCGCTTGTAGGGTTCTTATCGGGTGTAGCGTCGCCTTCTAGTTTGAGCAGTTCTTTCCAGAAAGACTCTACGGCCCTCATGCGAGCGGGAGACATGTTAGTAGCGTCTTTGCTTCTGAGTTGCACCATAGAGACATTGGAGATTAGGACGGCTGCCTCAAGGCTTCTGCGTACTTGACGCGCATACATCGGTGCACGTTCAGGAGATACGAGAGCTGGTTCCACCCGAAGGTCTGTCAGACCATCGTCCTCAAGAAAATCCGAAAAGATGATCAACGTTGTTGGAGTAGCTGTTCTCTGTCTACACTCCCGCTCCGCCACTTCCAGACTCCCAAAGATATCGGTGCGGGTCGCTGGCTTGCTCTTCGCCCAATCCTCCATCGCAGCAATCTCCGCATCGGCCTTCTTACGGAATGCCACCATATCGCTGTCGAACGGCGCTCTTGACTGAGGCGCGACAAGTCGAAGGATGTGTCCTGGTGTATCGTTTCGAGCATTGCCCGTGATGGGGATGATAATAAGTTCATCGCCACGATGCATGCTGTCCGCGAGTCTCCGCATTTCCTCAAACTCCCGATCCACTTCTTCGGGGTAAATGCTGAGGCTTATGTCCGGCAATGCTACAGTGCGCGTCGGTTTTGGCTGATCGCGGTGACAGCCAAGTGCGAGAGACAGCGCGACTGAGCTAACTGCGAGTGTGAGTTTCATTTTGTTCCTCCAATCGAGCGTTGATGATGCGGGGTTGAGGCAGAGCGAGTTCCGGACGCGGGGAAGCTGCGACGGTGAAATGCGTGGCTTCTTGCCGGCGGAACTTTCGGTAGCTGGGCGTGAACCTTGTCCTGCGGAAGTGCATGAAGGCGATGCAACCGGCGGCAACCGGTAGTAGATAGGCGGGCCAAAAGAGCACTCCTAAGGGCAGAGCGACTACGGCTGCAACGAGAGCGACACCGCCACTTTTTGCCGCAACGACCCAGAGCGGTTCCTCGCGGCCACCCCGTTCCTCGCCGCGGCGGTGATATTGGAGGAAACTGGATTGCCACTCACGCCGCTCGGCGTCGAGATCGCGAAGCTCATGCGAGGTCTTGTCCAGCTCCGCCTCCAAGCCCTTCTGCGCTTTGCTGTCGGAATCGACTAGCTCTTGATGCTCATGGCGGGCACGCCTCCAACGGCTTCCATCATGAATCTGCGTCATGGCCCGTCCGATCGAAAACGCGGCAGCCAGAGGCGAGCCGAGGGTAATGAAACAGAAGACGACGCTCGCCAAGAGGAAGTGTCCATGCAGGAAACCGCCGAGGGGATTGTTGGCGATATCGGCTCCGAAAGCGACTTCGTAACCTCGGAGGATACCCCAGCATATAAGGCCAATCACGCTGAGGGCAGCCAGCAATCGATAGCCCCACCGCGTCCGGATGTCCATGCGGTCAGACTCGAAGCTTTCAAGCGCCAAGTGGAACGTCACAGAAGCAAGCGAGGCGATGGCGAAAGCCGAAATGTACTGCACGACGGGCTCGCTGATGTTGAGGGCATCGAGGCTTGGACCGGTGAGCGCGGCGTCGACGACGAGCGCCACCACGCCCAACAAACCCATGACGTAGGCCAGGAAGACCGGCGGCGGATGATTGCCGAAGCGGGCTAGAACCTCAGCCCACGCCGTCTCCACCTGCGACCGTATCGCCGCGTTGCGTTCAAGAGTGGTCCTGAACGGCGTCTGGCGGAGGACCGACGCGGCCTCTATCTTCGACTTCTTCTGCGCGAAGCTATGCTCGATCTCCGCTAAACCCTCGTCTGCCGGCACGCCCTGCGCCCCGCTATAGAAGGCGTAGTCCTCGATGCTGATTTGCTTACCGCCCTTTCGGATGGTTCTGTTCATGGTGTTCTCCTTTGGCTTGTCCGCCATACGAAAAGAGGAGCCGGCCGTCATGGACGGGGACTCCTCTTCGGGTTATGCCTCAAGGGCGGCCTTGGCTTTGGCGAGCTTCACGAGCAGGGACTTCTCCTGATCGAGTTCCTTCTGTAGGGTTGCCACACGCTTTTCTTGTTTGCCGATTTGTTCCAGGACGACATCAACGGGCGTCTTTGGAACCCAGGCTTTGCGGGTGGTGGCATCGGGTGCGGCGGCGGTTGGCTGTTTCTTGTCGGCGGACATAGACCCTCCTCAGGGTTTGGTTGGGGCTCATGATGAGCGGTTAGCGGTTGTCGAGACATTCCCTCAGAACGATGGCAATGTCGCGCATGGTCTGGATACGACCGTCGATTTCGAGGAGCGCGCCGAGAACGGCAAGATGGTTTTTGCTGCTGGATGTACTGGGTTACGTCGCTGTGAGAGTGGATAAGGTCGCGATTGATCTCAGTGAGCCGACCAAAGAAGAGCTTGCGGATGATTGCGATCTCCTCAGGCGGCACGGGAGCGAACATCGGATTCACCTCCTTCCGCGCCGGGTGTGGGTAGTGCGTTGAGTTGGGCTTCGTACCAGACATCGAGTTTGTCGATGGCGGCCCGAAGCAGGGGAAGTTCAACGTGCGTGTAGATCGAGTGCACGTCGCCCCCACGGGAATGGCCCATGAGTTCCTTGCGAACGTCGGCGATGACGCCGACCTCGACAAGGCGGGAGTTGAAGGTATGGCGCAGGTCGTGGAAGCGCAGGTAGGGGATGCCGGCGCGGCGGATGGTTGCCTTCCACGCCGTCTTGATCCTGTGCAGCTGTTCGCCTTTGTAGGTGAAGATCAAGCCCGAAGACTGGCGTTCCGGTTGGAGCAGAGCGATGACCTGTGAGCTGAGTGGGATTTCGCGGTGTTCGCCTTCAGGGGTTTTCGAGTGGGTGACGGACAGGACCTTACGGTCGAAGTCGATGTCCTCCCACAGCTGATGGAATATCTCTCCCCGCCGCATACCGGTGAACAGGGCGAAGATAATAATCCGGGAAAGGTGAGGAGCAGCCTCGGCGAGCAGCTTCTGCTCGTCGGAGATGCTCATCACGGGGCGCCTCCGCCTGCGCTCGCGCACCATAGGCACCCGGGCGAGTGGGTTGGACTGTAATATCCCTTCGTCGACAGCCCAGAAGAGGATGCGGCGGAGGACCCCGACATCCCGGTTGGCGGTCGCGTCGGTAAGCACGCGACCGGGCTTGAGTTTGGCGTACTCGGCTTGGCGCAGTTTGCGGAAGCGAAGCACGTCGTTGCGGGTGATGCGTCCGACCTCAAGCTTTCGGAAGAAGTCCAGCACATACTTCGCCCGGTCGCGGTGGTACTCCCTGGCGTTGCCCTCCGCGACAAATCGCGCATAGAGTTCGCCAAAGGTCATGCCCGGATTGAACTGCGGCATCTGATACTGCCGCTCGATCAGCTCCTCCTTGTGCTGCCGGTCAAGCGTTTCCGCAAGCCGTTTGTTGCCGGTGTGGAGTGCGCGGATGTAGCGCACCCCGTCTACCCACACCATGGACGTGTAGGTGCCTCCGCGCTTGTAGAGGGCCATTGTCTATTTCCTCCTTTCAATTGCTGCTGGGCGAGCACCCAATGGACGACCTGGTTCTCGAAGAACGTCAGCCGGCCGCTCGGCCCGGACCGCAGGTGCGGCAGTCCCCGGGGGACATACTTTTGCCTCACGGTCCAGGCCGAGCAGCCGATGAGTTTGGCGACTTCGCGGATGGAGAGCGGGCGTCCTAGGTCGGTAGCTGGCATCGTTCACCTCGGGTTCTGGTTCAGGTCGTTTGACAAGAGGGCGAATGGCAACTTCGACCAATAGCCATAGGGGTTTTCGTTTTCGCTCGAAGTCCGACTACGTACCGTTATGGGCGTCACGCGGGTCATTTGCGGCCCTTCCTGGGGAAGATGAGCATCCAGACGACGAAGAGGGCGCCCAGCTCGAAGCCGACGCGCATGAGGGCCAGGAGCGTATTCGGGTCGGTCAGAAATTTCCAAACGAAATAAAAAACGTATCCGCACAAAACCAGGAGGATTCCCACGCCGATGATTTTGCCGATGGTGGAGAATCCGGCAATCTTGCTTCCCTTTGGCGCCGGCGTCGAAAGCTCCATGGAGCCGCACTCGGAACAGGCCTCGGCGGCACGTGGATTCTTGTGCCCCCGAGGGCACAGGCGAACTCCATAGCTGCGCCCGCAAAAGTTGCAGTAGGGAGGCTTTCCGGCGGTGAGCTTCTTGCAGTTTGAGCAGTAACGCATGGTGGTCCTTTCAGACGATGGCTTCCCGCGCGTCGCCCTCAGGCCGGAGCCAGTGGGGAGCGTTGAAGCCGTCGCGTTTAATGGTTTGGAGGAGCGTGAAATAGAAAATCTTGCTGGTGTGCTTGCGTACTGTTCGGCGAAGACTCTTCAAGCGGCGCTCCGAGGTGCACACGACGGCAACCTTGAAACGCTGCTGATGAAAGGTGCTTTCGAACTCACCAGAGGTTGCGAGCCGGAGGTACAGTTCCACCTTCTTGTCCCAGACCCCCGACGACTCGTTACCAAGATCGACCTCAAGGAAGATCGGGTGGACGGTCCCGGAGAGATTCAACTCGGCGTAGCCGTCAGGCGTCAGGGGAAGCGAGGGCGAGATGCGCTCGTTGAAGCGTATGAAACGGACGAGGTCAGGGCCCACACCACACTTCATGGAGACCCAGCACCAATTCACTCCCAACTGGTGCTCGACGAAGGCGTCGCCGACCAGCAACTCGTCGTCCGCGCGCTGGAGCTTCCACGGGCGCTCGCGACCGATGACGAAAGCGCCTTTTGGAGCGACAGCGTAGAGCGCTTTCCGGCCTCCTGCAATCGTGCCAACGAAATATCTATAGAGGAGTCCCGCAGCATGCAGCCGGGAAAGCCGGTCGTTGGCTCGGGTGATGGAACCGAAGTCGAGGAGCTGCTGAATCTGCTCGCGGTCGAGCAGCTTGGCCTCGGAAAGATACGCGAGAAGCTCGCGGTCGCGGGTGGTGACGAGAACGCGTGATGGATTATTCCCAGTCATTCAAGACCTCCTTCAATTGCGAGGGCTTGGGACGACGGGCAAGAATGTCCCGCTCGATCTCATCGCGACGCCGGGCATGAAGCGCGTTTGAAGCCGCGTACAGTTCCACCGCCGGAGTCTTCGCCGTGACAACATCCGGAGTCACCACTTCGTAGGGTTTGTGGTTGCCTTGCTTGGCGATAAAGTGGCGCGGCGGCAGGTTCTTCAGCCGTTCGGCCATTCCCTTCCCTCCTGAGATCTCTCGCGCGACTTGCTCTGCGTCCTCAGGCGAGAGTTGAAAGAAAATGCGTGTTCCGATCGCTTGGATTGCAGATCGCATCCGCCCCGGGAGTTGGCCTGCAAACTGATTTGCCGTGACGACCGAGACACCGAACTTCCGGGCCTCGCTGAAGAGAACATCAAAGTCCGTGTCATCCGACACGAGGTTCTGTATCTCGTCGGCGTAGACCGTGAAGATGTTGCGGTTGTGACGGCGGAAGATCGCTGCTTTGAACTTCGAGTAGACCAGCGCACCGAGCGTCGGTGCGTGCATCCCGAGAGCGCCTTTGTTCAGGTTCACGAGGACCATCAGGTTGTCGTTCAAAATCTCGCTAAAGGAGATCGTCGATTCGCGTTGCCCAAGGATGAAGCGGTAGTGAGGATCGGCAGTTAGCTCGGTGAGCTTGTTCAGGACCGGCTCGCGCATGGTCGCCTTCATGGCGTCCGAAAGCGGGTCGAAGCGAAGCTCAAAGTATTCGCGAACATCGGCGTTAGTGACGCTCCTGAGGAGCTTCGCCCGGTAACTGTCATTGGCGAGCAGGATGCCGACTTCAAGGATGGTCAGGTTGTTTTCCGAAAGGACCAGCAGCGAGTTGCGCAACAGCTCTTCCGTGCGCGCTCCCCTGAAGTCCCAGCGGTTGGCAAGCGTGCGGGTCACGTCAACGATCTGGAGGTATCGGTTTATCTCGTCGGTTGCTTCGAGCGGATTCATGCCCACTGCCCACTCGCGGCTCGTCGGGTCGATGAGCACGACTCTCGCCGGATCGGTCCCGCAGGCGG
>Ga0157374_10005925_pt1 | contig 10328 bp, 8 predicted proteins | sample M25metaG_FD_115308 | JGI IMG/M metagenome (GOLD analysis project Ga0157374, IMG submission 115308) | Miscanthus rhizosphere microbial communities from Kellogg Biological Station, Michigan, USA - M2-5 metaG | ecosystem: Host-associated > Plants > Roots > Rhizosphere > Soil | place: USA: Michigan... | reverse complement strand
GCGTCATACTGACCACCGCTTTGAATGGACAAGAAAAGAATTTGAAAGCTGGAGTACTGATCTGGCTGTAAAATATAGTTACAACGTGATTTTTAAACCGGTTGGAGAAGTTGACGCTGAAGTTGGCGCCTTAAGCCAGATGGCGGTATTTAGTCGCCGCGATGAGATTGCGGAACAATTAGCTAATCACAATTAAAAGAGAAAAAAATGTCAACAAATAAAACCATACAAATACCTGAATTATCATTGGTGGTACTAATAGGCGCTACCGGTTCGGGCAAATCTTCATTTGCCAAAAGACACTTTAAGGCAACAGAAATTGTATCTTCCGATGACTGCCGTGGCATGGTGAGTGATGACGAGAACAACCAGGCTGCCTCCGCAGATGCTTTTGCATTGGCAAGGTATATTACTGGTTTGCGCTTAAAGAACGGACTGGTAACCGTAATTGATGCTACCAATGTACAGGAAGAAGCGCGTAAAGACTGGATAAAATTGGCTAAGGAATACCATTGCCTGCCGGTCGCCATCATATTGAATATGCCCGAAAAGGTTTGTGCGCAACGTAATGCCTTGCGACCGGACAGAAACTTCGGCGCGCATGTAATACCACAGCATATCTCGCAATTAAAACGAAGCTTTAAAAAGTTGAAATATGAAGGCTTTCGCCATATTATCGAATTGCGCTCGCCCGAAGAAGTTGATGCTATAACTGGTATCGTACGCGACCCTTTATACAATAACAAAAAGGAAGAAACAGGTCCATTGGATATCATCGGAGATGTACACGGCTGCTATGATGAGTTGATAAAGCTTTTAGCAGACCTGGGCTACATCAATAACGGCGAAACCTGGGTTCATCCTGAAGGCAGAAAGGCTGTTTTTGCAGGTGACCTTGTTGACCGAGGGCCTAAAACGCCTGAGGTGTTAAAGTTGGTCATGAGCATGACGGGAACAGGTAATGCTTATTGTGTACCCGGTAATCATGATATAAAACTGATGCGCTGGTTAAGCGGTAAAAATGTCCAGGCCAAACACGGTTTGCAGGAATCTATTGACCAACTCAACTTCGAAACACAGGAATTTAGGGACCAGGTTAAAAAGTTTTTAGATGGACTCATCAGTCATTATGTATTTGATGATGGAAAATTAGTAGTTGCCCATGCAGGTTTAAAAGAAAGCATGCAGGGTCGCGGTTCCGGAGCGGTACGCGAATTCTGTTTATATGGTGACACTACAGGCGAGATTGATGAATTTGGTTTACCAGTGAGACTTAACTGGGCTGCCGAATATAAAGGCCGGGCTATGGTAGTTTATGGGCATACGCCTGTTCCTGAAGCTCAGTGGCTCAATAATACCATTGATATCGACACTGGTTGTGTATTTGGCGGGTCGTTAACCGCTTTGCGCTATCCTGAACGGGAATTAGTCGCGGTTAAGGCTGCTCAGGTTTACTGTGAGCCGGCAAAACCGCTGGATCATCATCAAGGCAACAGGGCAAACTTAACCATGCAACAGGAAAACGATAATGTGTTGGATATTGCTGAATTTACAGGGAAGCAGATCGTTGAAACGCGCTTAGGTAATAACATTACTATAAGGGAAGAAAACGCGATTGCCGCTTTAGAAGTGATGAGCAGGTTTGCTATCAATCCAAAATGGTTAATCTATTTGCCACCTACTATGAGCCCATCGAAAACCAGCATACTGGATGACTACCTGGAATTTCCGACCGAAGCTTTTGATTATTACAAAACAGCTGGGATTGATAAAGTGGTATGTCAGGAAAAGCATATGGGTTCGAGAGCGGTAGTTATCGTTGGAAAAAATGAAGAAGCGATAAGCAAAGCATTTGGAATTAGAGGCGAAGGCATTGGCACTGTTTATACCCGTACGGGCCGCGCATTCTTCAATGACAAAGCAACCGAACAGGCCTTGTTAGTCCGATTGAATGCAGCATTAGTCGCTTCGGGATTCTACGATGCTTTTAATACAGACTGGGTTTGCCTGGATACTGAACTAATGCCCTGGAGCGCTAAAGCGCAGGCTTTACTCCAAACCCAATATGCGGCAGTAGGCAGCGCGGCTACACATGCCTTAAGCGATGTGATGGATGCTTTGGAGCAGTTGACTCACAGGGATGCAAACGGTGAAGCTTTGTTAGCAAAGTACGGTGATAGGCAAAAGGAAGCTAAACAATTCATTGCAGCATATCAGCAGTATTGCTGGCCGGTAAACAGCCTGGACGATTATAAGCTGGCGCCATTTCACATCTTAGCGTCCGAAGGAAAGCTTTGGACAAGCGAGAACCACGAATGGCATATGGAGCAGATTAGAAAAATCTGTGTAGTTGATCCTGTTATGTTGTTAGCTACTCCTTACAAAGTAGTTGAATTGAATAATGAGACCAGTGTAGAGGAAGCTACCGAATGGTGGTTAACCTTGACCGGCAAAGGCGGAGAAGGGATGGTGGTGAAGCCCTATAACTTTATTGAGAAAGATGGTAAAGGGCTAATACAACCTGCGATCAAGATCAGAGGGAAAGAGTACTTAAGGATCATTTATGGTCCGGAATACACTGCCACTGAAAATATCGTCCGCTTAAAGTCGCGCGGCTTAAATGCCAAAAGAGGGCTGGCTATGCGCGAGTTTGCGTTGGGATTAGAAGGTTTGCAACGCTTTACCGATAAGGAACCGTTAAGGCGCGTGCATCAATGTGTATTTGGAGTGCTTGCTATGGAAAGTGAGCCGGTAGATCCAAGACTATAAAATTAGCGCCAAAAAACATTGCCATATTTACAGGGGGATGTTTGGCGCATTTGAAAATAAGTTATAAAATAAAAACTGATAGTATCATGAAAATGGATGAAGCTATAACACTCCTTAAATCCTATAATGGCCCGTTTGAATTGACGCTGCATACAGGTGCAAATGAAGCTTTAATCAAAGATGTGGAAAAAGCTTACGGCATTAAATTACCACAAGACTTGAAATGCTTTTATCTTTTTACTAACGGTTTTGAAATGGATGAGGATATCTTCAATATGATACCGCTTAGCGAAATGATAAGCAACAACAAGGATGACAAACACCCTTCAATTGCAGAGTATATGATATATAGCGATGTATGGCATCTGGAAATAAACAATCATGACCCCGATCAATATGAAATTTATGTTTTAGACTATGATTCGGAAAAAATTGTCTTGACCAATTCGCTCGCTGAATTTATTACCCGGTTTCTTAAGGGTGGTGTATTTGAGATCGGAGGTCTTTATGCCTGGAAAGATGAAATAAAAGCTAAAATTCATGGAAGGACTGAACCAACCCAGGTAAGGCAATTGATTGGCGCGTGGCGGGAATGTTTGATACTTGGCTTGATAAATATAGAAGAGGTGAAGCACCGTGCAGATTGGATAATTGCTACTGAGGACGATCCCCATTATTTTTTTATTGAGATCTCTCTCAGCAGAAATTTTAACGAATTAATCACCCTATTAGATTCATTAAATTTTGCGCACGATATTTTACAAATTCGCCTGGTACTGGCCGCAGCAAATACTGCTTTACTTGTCGATAAAATTGTTCCTGACAAGGCTATAGCCATACTTGAGTACTTGAGATGGAAGGGGCATTTTACGGATTATGAAAGGAACGAAATAGACTACCTTTTAGCAGTGTGGGACGATTTACAAGAGACCCATCGACCCCAATGGCAGACAGAGGCAAATGAGCGATTAAAAGATTTTCTAAATAATTATAGCCGTTTAAGTTTATATAACTATAGACTGTGGCCTTCAGTAAATGCGCGAATTACCGAGGTATTTAATGATAAATCTTAGCCCCATCTTGTTTTCATCACAATTTACATTACCAATACCAATCATTACGTGCACCATGAAAGAGATCATCCTGCAAAAGTTAGCTGAACTGGAGCATTCGGAAAATATAAAAATATTATATGCCTGCGAGTCCGGTAGCCGTGCCTGGGGCTTTGCCTCGCCCGATAGTGACTTTGATGTTCGGTTTATCTACTCCCGGAATACAAACCATTATCTGAGCATTGCAGAAATGCCGGATGTGGTTGGCCTTCCGGTTAATGAAATATTGGATATTAGTGGTTGGGATTTAAAGAAAGCTTTGAAACTGTTCCTCAAATCCAATGGTCCTTTATATGAATGGCTGCAATCTCCATTGGTTTATAGTCAGGATAATGCTTTTGCTAAGGACATGCGGAGTTTGATGAAAGCTTATTTTTCTTTGCGCTCAGGCGGCAATCATTATTTATCAATGGCTACCAATACGCTTAGAGACGACCTGTTGGGTGACCAGGTAAAGCTGAAGCGTTACTTTTATGCATTACGCCCGGCGTTGGCTTGCAGGTGGATAGTAGAAAAACAGACCGTACCACCAATGGAATTTGAACAGCTGCGAGTGTTAATAAGCGATAGCGAGGTTCAAAAAAGCATAAATAATTTGCTCGAACAAAAACAGATGGCTGATGAAAAGGCCTTTATACCGCCTGTTACGTTGTTAAATGAGTGGCTAATGAATACGTTAAATTTATGTAAAGAACAGGTACCATTACTGCAATCGGATAAGAAAAACAGTGATGAATTGAATGAAGTTTTTAGAAAATATATCCAGCCATGACCTATCATCAACTAAAACAGCAAAAAGAACTGATCCTTTTGGATTGTATAAGTGGCAGTACGGCTTATAACCTGCACGTTGCCGGTTCTGATGTGGATAAAAAAGGAATATTTATTATGCCTCAAAAGCAGCTATACGGCTTTGAACAGCAAGAGCAAATTGCCAATGCAACCAACGACGAAGTTTACTTTGAGATAGGCCGTTTCCTGGAATTATTAACGAAGAACAATCCCAATATACTGGAGCTGTTAAGTACGCCCAATGAACATGTACTATTTCGCCACCCCATAATGGACCTGATCAAGCCAGAAGATTTCCTGTCGAAGCTTTGCCTGGATACATTCGCTGGCTATGCACAAACACAGATCAGGAAAGCCAGGGGATTAAACAAGAAGATCAATAAGCCATTGGATGCTGAGCGCAGGTCGGTGCTGGACTTTTGTTATGTTATTTATAATAATGGTAGTGTGCCGCTTGCGGAATGGCTGACAGATAATAATTACGGACAAGAACAATGCGGATTAACGGGCATTGACCATTTTCGGAGTACATATTTACTTTATCACCAAAACCAATTGACAGATGGATATTTCAGAGGAATAGTGTCGGGCCCTGAAGCGGATGATGTACAACTCAGCCCTGTCCCAAAAGGATTGAATCCAATAGCTGTTATGAATTTTAATAAAGACGGGTATTCGGTTTATTGTAAGGAGTACCGGGAGTATCGTGAATGGGAAAAAAAGAGGAACCAACTCCGTTATCAAAGCACGCTGTCGCATGGCAAAAATTATGATGCCAAAAATATGATGCACACATTCCGGCTTTTAAACATGGCTGAAGAAATTGCTTTGCACCGGAAGGTAATAGTAAAACGTAATGATAGGCAATTCTTGCTCCGGGTCAGGAATGGAGAATTTGAATTTGAAAAGCTGATGCAGATGGTAGAAGAAAAGATGGAAGGGGTAAAGTTAGCATATGATAAATCTGAATTGCCTGACAAGCCTGACGTTCAACTTGCGGAGGGCATCCTGGTTGAACTGAGAACAGACATTTATCAAGGATGACACCGAACAGTGATTTAATCCTAACTTGAAGTCACAAATTGTGACTTCAAGTTTTATGGTGCCAATTTGGCTCCTTAAAGAATTATGCAAGGTGGGCTCGTCAATGTTAAGGGGTCACAGTTTGTGACCCCTTATGTAAAATAGGAAATCTACAATTCAATTTACCCCTTCAGTTTAAAGCTAACCGGTTCTCGTGGTTCATTCTTCTGTTGAATTACTTGTTTCAGTGCCTGAAAATGGCTTGAATATCGTCGTTATGTTGAACGACCAGTTTCTCTATTTGTTTAAATCTCAACAGCAAATAATTCTATATGCTGTCACGTTATATAAAATCCGCGAGGTTATTTATATTCACAACATATTTACTAACCTTTTCACCATCAATGAAAAAGCTGTTTACATTCATTACCCTATTTATACTGGCGCAAAACGCAATAGCACAAAAAAATGAGCTGAGACGAGTGGCTGATAGCATTAAAGCAGAGGGGGAAATGCTTTATCGTTCCGAGTGGGCATCGGGTCATAGTACACAGATTTTTACCTCTAGTTTCGGCGGGAAGAAGCTACTATCTGGGGGATATTTTTCTTATGAAACTAAAAAAGGAATGACCACTGTCTTTTTTTCTAAAAATGAGGATCCAGTCGTATTAGCGACAGTTAAGTTCGATCATGGTTTAGACTCGTCCAAATACAGCATAGACACTATAACAAGAAAATTTACCGAATATGAAAAAGAGTTTTATACCATCCGGTCAAAAGCTGCACAGGCTGTTTTAAACGACACCCTTTTTAAATTTTATCAAAATACCAGTTTAAATCTTGTTCCGATTATAAAAAATGGGGTGAAAAGACTATATGTCATTACTGCGCAAACCGCGCCGGATGAAGTATTATTAGGAAATGATTACCTGATTAATTTCGGTAAAGACAATAATATAATTAAAAAAACTAAACTTCATAACAATCTTATCCCTCTGGGAACTGGTGGTGAAGATGCGATAAAAGCATCCTCACACCAACATTTAGGTGAAACAAGTCCTTTTATTACGGCTACTGATATTTGTGCATTTAAATTATGGAAGTCAAAGACCACCTGGGTGATCAGTTTCGTTGTCTCAGCCGGGTATGTATCTGCATGGCACTTTCGCGATGAATTTTTAGAGATTCTAACCCAACCCGAATGGAAAAAAATAATGAAAAACCAATAGCATAAAGCTATCCAAAGTAGGCTCATTCCATTCGTTGACATTGAGAATAGAACCTAAATTCGTTTTCCCGGTTTATGTTTTCGTTTATAAAATCCTTAGATTAATAAGGATCTTTTAAAGCTTCGAATATATTCTTTTTGTAGTTCCATGCAATTATAGCTGGATCGGACGCGCCACTTGTGCCCTTCCCTATGCCAAATAACTGTACTCTGTCACTTTTAATCCATTCAATTTTATAGCCATTAAAATTTTTTTCGTCAAATGTTAAATCAACGCCTTTTGCGTTTTTAAAAACACAGTTGTTGATAAAATATAAAGTGTCTGTCTTTCTATTCTTTTGTTTCGTGATCAACAATTTTTTAAAAACTTCATTTTTAAAGTCTTCGATATAAATTTTGCCTAATTCATTTCCTTTTTTGTCTTTCAGAATACCAATTTGTTTAATATTTACTGGCAATGATGCTTTTGCCGACCCTAAGAGTATTGTAATTGCAATTCCAAATATTACCGCTAATCGTGTTGCCATAGTGATTAAAGTGATAAAGTCTTAACAAGAATTGGATTGGTACATGGCAATTTAACATAATCATCGGTTAATGGGGTAAAATTCCAAATATCGTGAAAGCACTTAAAAGCCTCGCTAAGCTTTACTTCCATCATCTTTTTGGTTCCTTTCTTTGATCTCAAAATAACATTGATTGCAAACAACTTTAATATTTGCAAAAGCCATTGCATCATCGGTCCATCCGTCTTCCTTGAGCCTTATTTTTTCGCATTCATCACACCATGCCTGAAGATCATCATCTGATTCAATAGCCTGATCGGAATCAAAAGCCTCGTGAAAACCGATAGAAACGTTATTAATCAAGTGCTGGCAGACAAATGCTACTCTATCGGAAATATGTTTATCGCAATTTGCATATTTATCTTTCAGCTCGTCATATTGTTTTTGTGTTAGTTCATTGGTAAAAATGAAATAAACGAACAAATGCTCAGTAGGGATGCGATATGATCCTATCGCATTTAACAACTTCGCAGAAATTGCGGTCATTTCCCATCCAGTATATTCATCGCCCTCAAATAGTCCCGTTTTCAGGAGCACGAAATTGTTCGACCTGCCAAACGTCCTTACTTTTTCAAGATCGCGGCAGACATGTTTGGGTGTGGTTTTATTATCCCATGACCATTTCCACGTATTCGCTTTAGTCGAAAATGACCCTACATCGATGTATTTGAAATAAAGATTTTTCCCGTTATTCGATTTGAAATGGAAAACACCTATGCCGTGATCATAAAACCAATTTTCATAATTATCGATATCATACAATTTTATAAATTCCGGTTGCAATGACATCAGATCCGATATGCATTGACTTTTATAATCTTCAAAACTTTGTTCGAATTGCGACATTATATATTCAATACAAATCTTTAATTAAAATAAAGCAATTTATGCAGGGAAGCAAATGCATATTGTTGCTTTGTTAAGTAAATGACATCGTATGTGTCGGCCAATGGATAGAAATCTCCGTACAAATTGTTTTCATGGCTGAGGCGTTTTAAGAATGCAGAAAAGTTTGGATCTAATTCTACAATCTGCGATTTAAAAGTTTGCGCATAAGTTTTACCATTAGATATATACTGAAGTCGTATGCTCCCTTTTTCCACTTTTTCCGTGATTTTTATCGGTTTAAATTCGCCATGTGTTATTGTGGCCAGGCCATTTAATAAATCTGTATAAGGATGATCTGAGGGCATTCCAACCGGATGTAAGTTGCAAACAACTTTAGGAAAATTCTCCAATAGTGAATTAATAGTATACCGCTCAGCTGTTTCTGCATCGTCAATGCCCTTTCTAAATTCAGATTCAAACAAGTGCGTAAAGAGTCCCATTTTTTGCCATTCAGCAATTGTGCTATCAATTTTCCCAGATGTTAAACTTTGATCATAATTTTCATAGCTTAATAGCATATAAGAAAGGTATGGCTTTCTCTCAAATATTGAAGTTTGAGTATACTTTAAAGCGATTACAGCGAAATGATTTAGATGATCTTCTTCTTTACCTGCGTGGCTGAAACTGGCATTATGTAGTCGAAATAATGAACGCTGATCCGCCAAAACTTTGTTGAAAATACGATAAAAATAATCGAACCCGAGGCCTAATAACCGTAATCTCCCCTGTTTGTCCTTGAATTGCTCTCCTAAAGACGAGTATTTATACACTCGGCCACCACAAGTCAACGAAATTTTTATTTTAACCTGACTGCCGAATTTTAATTGAGAACTTGAATCAGGTTCAATTGTGCAACTATAATTTGAGAAGTTTAAGCCAGGGAGTATTGAAGATATCTTTCGCAGATATGCTTCAATCCATAGCGTCGAATCTTCGGGATATTTGGTTCGATCAAATGTCTGGTCAAGGTTAAAATAATCATTTAACTGAAATGATGATTCAATCCTGGCATTTCGAATATCACTTTGTAATCGCGAAAAAGATGAGTCACTAATAATTCCCTTATGATGTAACCCATCCACCACCGGTAATAATTTTGACGGCGCCATCCATTCCAGTCGCGAGCTCATTTCCACCAAATGAGGAATCATTTGTAGCTGACTCATATAATGCCCGCTGTCAATCTCTCTTCGTGTGTAAGTGAAAACCTTTCTTGTAAGTAACCCCGCTTTGTTGATATTATCAAGGATTCCACGAAGTGATTTGTTAATGCTGTCCTGAACCTCCGGCTTAGGATTGTCGTAGCGAAAATTATACATAAGACCCGTTTTGTGCGGGTCTACATGGAATTCTTTTTGCAGCAGAATATTTTCAATCCCGGCAAGCAAGACGACTCGATCAGAAGCAACCTGCTTATATTTAAATTCGCTTTTGATGGTTGGTACATCTTTCAATGTTATAACCTTGTACTTAATAAGTGTGTCGATGGCCGTAGATGACGATTGTCCACACGCATTATTAAAAAAAAAGCAAATGGCGATAAGGATGATTAGGTAAGTCTTCATAATTCTGATTGAAGATAAACATAATGATATAATTATCAAATTTGCGGCAATCATGTCTTAAACGCCTTGTGAGAACTACAAATCATGATTCCGTAGACTTAACAATTTCAATTTATACATCTTATAGATCATTTGCATTGCTTTTTTTTGTAGCTTTACATAACAAGATTTGCATTTTATCTGCGTCAAAATATTGGTGAGTAATCCGGTGCGTAGCTGACCTAAAACCGAATAAAATACTGAAGGCCAAAAGGATAAAAATGGGGTTCGATTCCCCTACGGGCTACTGAAGGGGAAAGATGCAAGTTAGTGTATCTTTCCCCTCTCTTTTTGCCGCCTAACTTCTTATTAATCTGCAATATAACTTCAAGAGCGGTGTTTAAGT
>Ga0157374_10005924_pt1 | contig 10328 bp, 7 predicted proteins | sample M25metaG_FD_115308 | JGI IMG/M metagenome (GOLD analysis project Ga0157374, IMG submission 115308) | Miscanthus rhizosphere microbial communities from Kellogg Biological Station, Michigan, USA - M2-5 metaG | ecosystem: Host-associated > Plants > Roots > Rhizosphere > Soil | place: USA: Michigan... | reverse complement strand
TCAAGTGAGGCTGCTTTGTCATCATCATCATTGATTGAATCTTTCTCTCGACTACTACTACTACTACTATCTCATCTCAGCAGGAGAGACAATCAATATCTCTGCAGAGCATTGATCGAGAATCTAAGAAGGCAAGGGAGACATTTAATTAGGAAAACTCTTTTACCAGCAAATGATCAAAAAGAGAAAGACTGTCTAAGATCTTTCATTTCCAAGAACAAGGATAAAGGAGTTGAACAACAACTAGTCGACAACAAGTTACACTGAAATAGAACTAAAGACAAATTTAAGCAGAGAAACAAGAAAAGGCTTCCAGGAGACAGACAAGACAAGAGGATGGAGATGAAGAGGAGAGACAAGAGTTCTATCGAAAGAGACAAGGGATGAATGCAAGTTCGAGAGAGAGAGGAGGCAGGCCATATCGAGTTCCACAGGAGGAGGAGGAGGATTTAACGTAAGAAGATTAGTGATGCCATAGGAAAAGAGAGTACAGGAAGCAAGGAATGGAAAAGAGACAACGAACCAAGAGAAGAGCACTAATGAGTTTCGGCAAAAATAGAACACACACACAAGAGTGTTCACAGTCAAATCATTCGCCTGTTAGTTTTCATCCTCCTCTTCTTGCTCTTCCTCTTGTTCTTGCCTGACAGTCTTCACACACAAAGAGAGAGAGAGAGAACATCTCTCATGGTTTCACTCGTGTTTCATGGAGACTTCTTGTCTTTCTCTTCAGAGAATCAATCCATTACTCGCTCTTTTCTTTCAAAGAGGATTTGTCTCTCTCTTTCCATCCTCCTTCTACTCCAACATTATTCTATCCTTGAAAAATTCTCAAGTGAGACAGGAACCAAGACTGCCTAGAGTTGTTGGTGGGAACTTCTTCAATTGTCTTCATCTGGAGTCACTTCTCTTTTTGGTTGACAGGAAACCAAAGAAGAGTGTATGACAATGAGAGAGGAAAACAATTCAGAGGAATCATACATACATGAGATCCATCCAAAGACGGAAATGAGAGAGAATTCCGAACAGGAATCGATTTGAGGAAATGGAAGCAGCAAAGAAGAGAAGAGGAAATGCTTTATAGAGAAGCTATTTCTCTCGTTTTCCTCCCTCATTTCAACACTAGTTCTACTCCTACTCTTGTCCTACAACGAATGCACGGTAACAAGAGCAAGTGAGAGACGTAAAACTGCATCAAAGTATGGACAGGCATGACAAGGAAGGACAAACAGACAGACACATCACTCCAAGACCAAGAGTGGGAGTCGAGTAAGGATTCAAGTCATGGCAACGACAAGAGAATGAAGGATAAAAGCAAGAGATAATCCTGCTCCACCGTCACAGGAATGGAAATGACAGGAAAGAAGGGGACATCAAGTCTGGATGGTAAAGATACACAAGGGATGCAAGAAAATAACAAACAAGTCATGAGTTGGACTTACAGTAGATTCAGTTGCATCTGCCTTCGAAGGAGAGCATTCTTTTTGTTGACCAAATCGAACCATCGTTTTAGATAGATTTCCTCGTGACTTTTGCTTCCTGTTAAGAACAAGAATGTGAATGAATTAAACATCATAAAAGTAAGGTGTGTAGCAGTCTGTCACTCAACATTTCATTCATTTCATTGCTTTTCCTCGAAAGACAAGAGGAATGAATGCAAGAAGTGTGTACTCAAAGGTGTATCTCAAACAATTTGTAGGGATTTGTCTTGTTTTACGACGATTCATAAATGCATACCCGTGTCTCCCATGACCATCCTCAGCTTCTTCTCCAGGAGGGCAGCTTCTGCATCGATTTGTGTCTGTTCCTTCTCTAAAACAAGCAATTCTTTAGTGATCCAAGAGCAGGGCGATGTTGGAGAGGAATTTGTCGTCGAATAACAAGTCGCAGGACAAATTACTCCTCCTTCACCAGATTTCGTTTTATTTCCGTGGTTCTTACTGCTCTCAGTCTTGTTGTTGCCAGACTTTGAAGCTCCTGAAGTCGTTGAAGGGGATTTAAAAACAAGTGGAGGACAAGTAATCTTGGCTGATCCATTTGAAATGCCAGCTAAAACTGCAGTAGGAGTACAACAGGGATCATCATCATGATGCCTGTTATTTTTCTCGAAACCAAGTGTTGCATCCATAGGACCTGATGGAATGGGTGGACTTGAAGAGGAATTAACAGGAGATTTCACTGCTGCATCAGTCATTTGCGGCAGAGTTAACGACGAGGTTAACGACGAGGATTCAACAGGAGGAGGGCATGATGTGCACTCTAATGACAAGGTATTTTCGGCTGAAACTGTTTTATCCAAGTCATTCATGGGGACAAAGATTACAACTCATTAGTAAATGGAGACGGATTTAAAAGAGAAAGTAGTTTAAAATTACCTGGTGTTTCCAAAGACTTGACGACTTGAGCAACAAGCAAGTGGACTACATCAGCAATTATTGCATCTTCTTCTTGACCAACCAAGTCAGGTGAAGGTGATTGCGATTCGTTACTCTCCTTCAACAACTGCCTGGCCTTCGCTCTTAATTTGGTTAGTTTCTCAGGGTCTTCATGAGTAAAGGATTTGAACACACTCTTGAAGGGTTGATGACTTGGTCGGTGATTCTTGTTCAAAACGATTTTAGTATTCAATGTTGAAGGAATTGATTTACGTTGACATGAAGGCAAAGTAGAAGTAATTTTAAGACATGACTCTTCGTTGGCAGGGATGGACACGAGACTTTTTTGTTCTTTAGATTCCATTCTTTCAGACGAATAGTCAACATTGCTATCCTGGCTCTGGTTCTGGTCAGAACAATTTTTGAGTTTTTCTTGGAGATAATTTCTTCTAGTCTTCCAGTTCTTACTTTTAAGTCGAGCCAAACAAAATTCTGTTGGAGGATCATCATCTTCTTCCTTGACTTTTTCGTTTGATTTACATGTAGATTCATTCCCATGATTTATCACAGAATAAAGGGAGGGGTCACCTCCAATGGACTTGACCTTGACTTGCTCGTCCGAAAAGTAAGCTCGAATCTGGTGAAGATAAGTCATGACAGCTAGTCTGTCGGGGACACTTGACACAACCATGGATGAAGGATCAATGAGTTTAGAGATTCCAAGGGAACTAAAGGCATCAAAAGCTAGTTTGGAATTCTGCTTAATGTCTAGTGGATTGAGGGAAGCAAAGTCGACCAAATCCGGCCTAAAGTGATGCAAGAGAGCACAGAAGGCCAATCCATTCCTCCAAGAAGTCGTCATGTTTGTAACTTTGACACCATGATACCCCTTAGTCACTTGTTTGCTCCAGGAAAGCAGGTCATCTGTCATCGACACGGTATCATTTAGACCCAAGAAAGCGGCTTCTTCCTCTTCAGGAGATTGAATTGCATTACTGTGTCAAAGATAATATAAGAAATAAAATCTGGTTAGATTACATCTTTTTAACAAAAAGAGACATAAACAAACAAAAACTCAAACAAAGTCGACAACCTTTGAGAGAAGCAAAGTTGATTGTTCGCGAAATCCCTTGATAAGATTGTCGTCGTTGTTGGAGTATTAGTACTCAAACATGTATTAGTTGACAACAATCCGTGATCATCAGGATTTGGGTCCTCTTCTTTGGAACCAGAGAAGCATTTTATACTTCTTCTCAATAATAATCTGGACTTTTCCTCTTCTTCGTCAACGAGACCTTCTTGCTTCTTCTCTTTCCTCTTAACCTTTTCAAGAGGATTTGAAAAATCTTCTTCCTCCTCCTCCTCGTGGTCTACTACTCCATTCTGTCCCTGTTGATCGTCATCTTCTTTTCTTCTTTCCATTGCTTTACTGTCATCGCCATCATCCCTTGAAAGAGGATGTTCACTCGTCTGGTGCTCAAGAGGCATCACATTCATTTCGTGATCGTCTTGATCGCCTTTACTTTCATCTTCAATTCTTGCGGTTTCAATGTCAACCGTCATCTGCTTTACAGAGGATTTCAAATCAGTCTCGTGACTGCCGGCAGGTAAAGTAGGTTTAGTAGTTGGAATGAGATCTACTTCTGGGTCAAAGGAAAAGGCCGCCAGTTGACCAATTTGGTTGGTAATTTCGGTTATTTCATGGGTTAGATCACTTGAAAACTGTTTGATGTCGTCGAAGTCATCGAGATTGGCAACATCCATGGCAGCTTCCTTTCGTCGTCGGGTTTCTTCTTCCTCGAGAGCACCTTCCTGGACAGCCTGCATACTTAGTAGTGAAGCAATGGAGATCATGTCCTCGTCCATGGCAGAGCCTTCTTTAATGAATTGACTTGTGATAGACAGAGAGACCTCTCCGTCCGTGACCTTCCTAGATGTCGTCGTCAGAGGTATCTTAAAGACCTCAGTAGTCATGGGAACACTTGACTCGGTCGCCTCTCGATCGACAAACAGACTGAGATCTAGTTTGCACTGAGCAATGGCCTTGACTTTGGCTTGACTTGACAGGGGTTTTTCTTCGACAGAAATCAAGTAGTTCTTGTGCTCAAAGTTATGACGTTTACTGTCTCTGTAGAGGGTGATCGTGAACTCAATGCCCTCCTCTGTTGGCCAAACCGAGACACCTCTGTAGGGGTTCCTCATGGTAGGCTCCCATGTTCGAAATGGAGTAGCAAACCTCCTCCTCCGTCTGGTCATGACAATACATAGCTTGTTGGGCTGCCACTTTGAAGTCCCCTCGACAGTCAATTCATTGAACAGAATGACAAAACGATATTTTGTAGCCCTTTTGTTGACCCTTTGAAGTCGTTTCCAAATCGAAGACATGATGTAATCAATGAGACCACGAGTGACCAATGAGTTATTGTTATTGTCGTCGTCGTATAAATTGGTCAGGCCTTAGGAATGAATTATCTGGAATGCGAGGCACTTGGCATTGAAGGGATGTCTCCTCCCAAATTTCATGGTCAAGTAGCTGACAATAATATTTCAGGAGGAAAACCATTCCTTGTTGTTGTTGTTATACATGATAAGCAGGTGGTGTTGGAGGCAGAGACACCAGACGGAGAGTAAGGACTGAAGGAAAGAGAACACAATAACTTTTCCGTCAAAATATATTATAAGTTAACTACAGTGTCCTTCATGCATTACATTTCACTTGTCATGGTCGTGAGTAGTGATTTATTCAATGGAATTTACCCCTTCATTCATTCATTCATTTGCAATCGATATAAACATCGACATGAAAAGCGACCCACTTGTCTTATCACGTCCAACACTACTCGTGACTTATGATCGTCATCATTATTTGCTAAACCAAGTGATTGTCAACAACATTACTTGTCAACATTTTCGCGGTGACTTCTCTTGACATATGATTTCTTGGCTACCTTGCGAGCAGCTCGGGTCTTGGGTGTGATCTTTGTTCGGGGTTCAATCAGGGACCGACGGAGAAGGCTTTTGAATCGGTCTTCCAAGATGTTGCCTTCGGTTCTAATGGTTCGGAGGTTCCCTTGAATATTTGATGGGAGAGAGACTACCTCTTCCTTTACAGGGATCCTTCCTTTGCCCTTCTTCTTTCCTTCACTTCCTTGGAGGACATCTCTCTTGATTCGCTCGTCCCTTCGCTTAATTCTTTCATTAACAATCTTCTCTTCCATCTTGAGTTCCTGGATCATCTTTTTGACCCCAACTTGGTTGCCCTGCTTCAGTTTAGTAGCCTTCTTCTTAGCCAGAGTTCGTTTCTGAATCTTAAGTCGTTTTTCCTTGTTTCTTTGGGACTGGGTCTTCCTTCCAAAGTCTCTCAGCGATTTCTGTTCTGCATCATTTTGTTGAGGAGATTGTTCCTCCTCATTATCATCGAAACCTTCGTCCTCCTCATCTCCCAGTCCCTGTTTCATTTCCTCGAAGTAGTCCCGTTCAATTTGATCCGCTGTCTTCCGCTCAAAAGTGGCTGAACCCTCTTGTAAGTTCCTTTCTTTAGCCATCTTTACATATTCCTTCTGGATAACTGCATTGACAAGCATGGAATGGTCTCTTTCAGACGGATTGTAAGATGCTCCTGATGGATCAACTTGCACTGAAGGGACAAGGTTTGGTTTATTGAATATCCTGGCAGGAGGTCTTCTTGTCTTGTTTGTAAGTCGATGTTCCTGTTCCTCTTTCAGTTGAGTCAAGTCGTCAGCAGTACCATCCTCATCCCAGAGGTCTTGAGCAAAACTTTTCTTGACCAATCTATTCGATTTAGGGGCCAATGAGCCTGCACTTTTCTTAACTCTTTTCTTCCTAAGTCTGTCCAACTCAGTCTTGACAGAATTATGTGATGAAGTAACACAGGGAACAGCGACTTTGGATTTCGATTCCAATGACTGGACACACTTCAAGTTTGCCGTGAGATCATTGAGGTCAACAATGATCCCTTTCTGTTTCTTAGATCTAATGACATGTCTCGAAGAAATCCTAGGAACCTCCTTCTTCGATGATGTATTATCGAAGACAAACAGAGGAGTGGAAGCAGGTCTGGGACTGAAAGACAAGAATGTTAGCTTCAAACATGTCAATAAACCAGAATCAAATCAACTTACCCAACCCGTTCGGCTAGTCTCTCGTCCTCCAGTCTCTGTTCGACATCACTGATGTCAATCTTGGTCCTCCAAGACTTTTTTCTGTTTTTGCCTCGATCTTTACCCATGACTTGACTGCAAACAAAACACGTGTTATATGATCAGTCTCAACATATGTTTTAGAGGGCGCTCTTTAGGTTCATTGACTTGTTATTTTCATGCAAACTTTTATAGTTTTATTACAAATTTTATTGGCTGACCAGACATGACGACATGGTTTTAAAGACACAAATAACAGATACAATGTTATGATACTAAAGATTAAAACGTGAATAACAAACAGGACTTGTTCTAAAGCGGTTTCATCCAGATGTCTAGTGAGTTAAAGTGGATCAAGATAACAGGATTCTGTGGAAGTAAATGAAATATATCGATCCAATGGTTCAATGTCATATCATAGTCAGTGAAATCCCTGATGATAAATTATATCATTGTTAACCAGTAGTTTCTAGTACTGTCTCTGATAAGTCTCCTGATATCGCTGTAGAACAGAGACCTCACGCAATTCATACTTAATTCCATGCAATTTTATGTTATACAATACCTATACCATAACTGCTTAATCATGGTATAATACCATACCATGATTGCTTAATCATGGTATAATACCATACGGGTATTATAATTTCATACGGGTTTTGCAAGAAAAGCAGTCTCTTTTCTTGCAAATCATCTTTAACTTACACTACAACTTCATTTTGCCATCATTCTTTTCTCTGCCTCCGTCAAGTCCTCTGAAACAATGGCTCAAACAATAGTGAAGATGACTGTGAAGGATGTCCGATTCCCGACTTCATTGGAGAAGCATGGCTCCGATGCTATGCATCCTGATGGAGACTACTCATGTGCGTATGTCATCCTCGAAACTGAGGACCCAAAACTGTCTGGACATGTAAGTAGTAACCAGAGGCCATGAATTCCTTCGAGGAATCAAATAGTCTGACATTCATTTGCTTTTCAATAGGCTTTGACCTTCACAATAGGAAGGGGAACAGAGATCGTGGTCGCCTGTGTCCAGTCCTTGTCCCACATCGTTGTTGGGAAGAAAATCTCGGACTTAACCAATGACATGGCATCCTTCTACCGAGCAATCACTTCGGATTCTCAACTGAGATGGATCGGACCAGAGAAAGGAGTAATTCATTTGGCTTCCTCTGCCATAATCAATGGTGTCTGGGATTTGTGGGCGAAAATGGAAAGGAAACCTCTTTGGAGACTTCTCGCTGACATGTCTCCAGAGAAACTTGTCTCCACCATTGATTTTAGATACCTGAGCGATGTCATTACCAAAGAGGAAGCACTGGAAGTACTAAAGAAAAACAGACCATACATCAAAGCAAGGATCGACGAAGTCATTGAAAACGGATATCCTGCCTACACTACCACTGTTGGCTGGTTAGGATATTCAGACCAAACAGTCAGAGAAAACTGTCGGAAAGCATTGTTGGATGGATACACTCGATTTAAAGCAAAGGTTGGACTCAATGTCGAGGAAGACAAGAAGAGACTGGCTCTCATTCGAAGTGAGATCGGATACGATAAGCTCTTGATGGTGGATGCCAACCAGAAGTGGGATGTGGACGAGGCCATTGATTGGATGAAACAACTTACAGAGTATAAGCCACTTTGGATTGAAGAACCTACTTCCCCAGATGACATACTTGGCCATGCAAGGATAGCAAAAGCATTGAACCCTCTTGGAATAGGAGTGGCCACAGGAGAGCAGTGTCACAACCGAGTTATGTTCAAGCAGTTCTTGTCTTCAGGAGGAATGCAGTTCTGTCAGTTGGATGCCACTCGTCAGGGGGGAGTGAACGAGAACATTGCTATCATGTTAATGGCAAACAAATTTAAAGTTCCTGTGTGTCCTCATGCAGGAGGGGTTGGTCTCTGTGAGTACGTCCCTCACTTGGCCGTCTTCGATTATGTCTGCATCAGTGGGAGCCTTAAAAACAAGATGACCGAGTTTTGTGATCACCTGCATGAGCACTTCAAGTACCCTGCTATTATAGTGAAGGGTAACTATGTAGTCCCACAGAACCCAGGCTACTGTGGTCAGATGCTGCCCGAGTCAATGGCAGAGTACGAGTTTCCAAATGGAAGCTACTGGGTCTCCAGGAAAGACATTCCCAAGTAAATCACGTGACGACAGAATCAGTCTGAGATAAATCTTTTACTTATGTCTTCATTTCTTGTCAAATAAAGTTTAATGTCAAGAAATGTATTGATAATTATTGTGTTTAATTATGTCTGACTATTCAAGTTCTTACAAATCATTCCCAGTTGATTCTTGAGGAGAGAAATCTCTCCTTCGAGTTTCTGTTTCTCATGATAAAAGTTATTTCCGTTAATTCCTTTCTTCAAATCTTCTCCGCCAGATTTTATGTCGAAAATCAATTGTTTGATGTCATTGATACTTGTCTTTGATTTCCATTCTTCTCTTGTCTTTAGAAAAATCTTTGCATCCGTTTTGTTAAGATCAAGCACTTGGTTTGGAAAAAGAGAGCCAATATAACAAGAAGGAAGTGGACTTAAAGGAGTAAAGGAGTTATATTTCGTACAAAACATGCCCAGTTGGTCTTTGAGGACTGAAATATCCCTCTCAAGATTCCTTTTCATGTCATAAAAGCTATTATCTTCCTGTTTCAAGAGGTTCCGAGCAAAGATTGACTCTGGATTCCTGGACATAATTGTAGTGATTGTGTTGGAGGAGGCGGCTTGAGTTACAGTAACAGTGGGATGACTTTTGTCGTAAGAAATATTCTGCTCATCCTGTTGATCCTCATCCACGGAATCATCCACGAAATGTAGGTTAATCATTATATCACTCACTCGTGTTACCTCTTGTTTGGGTGAAATATTCTCATGTGGGAGCAGTAAAGATGGAGTATGGAATGAGAGATGCTTCCCCGGAGGGGGTCCTGCAGTACCACCTCCTGATTCCACTTTTACTTCTGCAGGTGATCTATTGATCAACAAATTTATGTTTGTCCTCAAACAGGCATCACTTGAATCTGTTATTGTTTGCATGACACTTTCACTTTTATCACCACAATTTTCTGAAGTGTCTTCCCTCATGTCCATCAACTGGTTTATGCCTTTCGTGTGTGAATTTGATGATGATTCCCTTCGTTTTACTGCCAATGAATCAGAATTAGATTTGGCATCTTCAACGACCCGTCTCTCACAAGATTCGGATGAGGAAGTGCAAGGAAAAGTTGTATCTCTGACACCATCTTCGTCATTAACTGCCTTCTTTCTTCCTTCACGTGTTGTTGTCGTAGATCCCGGTTCAGGATTAGGAGCAACAAGTTCTCGAGCAATCTTTCTTGTCAAAGATCCTTGTGATTCACATGACGATGATGATGTTGAGGATTCTTGGGAATCTTGTCTTGTTCGACTCATTATAATCATTGAACTCTTGTCTTGATTAGGATGAGCATCGTGTCTGTTTTCTAGATTAACAGGTGAAGAATCGTTAGCTAAGACAGTCAGATCACGACTCATTTCATCATCCAAATCATTGTCTTCATCATAAGATTCCTTGAATAACAAGTTTGTATCTGCTTTCTTTTCTAAAGAAACTTGTTTCTTTGATTCTTCTTGATTTCCATTGTAATTAATAGGAGCATCATGATTGAGGATTTGCTTGTTTGTATCTTTTTTTCATTAAATATTAATTTTTTATATGCAAAAGATAATTTACCGGTACCTCGTTTTGTAACTATAAAATCAGGCCATGTGAATGTTAGAACCGGTCCTAATGTTAGAT
>Ga0157374_10005923_pt1 | contig 10329 bp, 10 predicted proteins | sample M25metaG_FD_115308 | JGI IMG/M metagenome (GOLD analysis project Ga0157374, IMG submission 115308) | Miscanthus rhizosphere microbial communities from Kellogg Biological Station, Michigan, USA - M2-5 metaG | ecosystem: Host-associated > Plants > Roots > Rhizosphere > Soil | place: USA: Michigan... | reverse complement strand
CGAATCTCGAAATCCCGGCCCAGGACGGGGTCGATCTTGCCTTGCTTGGCGTTTTCAGTCAGGTTAACCGTGAACTGATCCAGATTGGGAGTTTTGCCGGAGACCTTGGGCGAACCGCCTTGCGCGGCCGCCTCCTGACTTTCGACAGCCACTTCCTCCTCGCGGGAGGCATCGACGATGGAAGCAAATTCCTTGTGCAGAACACTGGCATCGATCTTGGGGAACTCGCGGCTCACGTCGCGAACGAGGCGAATTAGCTCGTCGTTTGAAACCAGGGCCAGCACCGCGAATCCGGTACGCACCTTCGTGGCGTCGAAGTCGATGGAGCCGATGGACCAGGCTTCCGTCAACATCTTGACCAGGGAAGGACTGAAAGCCGGGGTTCGCGCGTTGCCCGATTTCAATTTGTCCAGGCTGCGAGTCAGCTCGGCTGTCAGACGGGACGCGTCGATCTCAAAATGCCTCAGAATGCATGCCAGGTCATTGTCCGCAATATCCAACGCCTTAAGCAGGAAGTGTTCGATTTCGATGTCATAGTGCGTTCTCGCCAGGCACAGGCCGGCCGCCGCTTCCAGCGTGCCTCGAGCTGTTTCGTTCAACTTACCGATTAACGACCTGAGGTTGGCCGACATTTCTTCCTCCTTGGCATAGGACGTCAGGCTACAAAACCGTATTTGCGCCGTGGGTAACTTTTATTCTGAACTAGCTTAACAGGGTAAATGAGCGACCGTCCTCATCCTGTCGGGCGACGCCAGGAGGCATAGGAATTGCAGTATGGTGCGATTGTTCCTGAGACTTTGAGGATAGATGCCCCGAGAAAAGCTGATTTGGGCTGGGCCGGTATCGTTCTCCGGGATTTGTCGCGGATCAACTTAGCGCTGATCCGCTTCATGGCGCCGGATGCTAGCGGCAGGGATGGCCAATCCTTTACGAGCTTTTTTTCTTCTTCTTGGGGATCTTCGCACCCGACTTGCGAGCTTCACTGAGGGCGATCGCAACGGCCTGTTTGCGACTCTTGACCTTCTTGCCGCTGCCGGACTTGAGGGTGCCTTCCTTGTGCTCCTTCATTACTTTGTGGACTTTGCTTCTTCCCTTCGATCGGGACGACGTCGATTTCGTTGCCATGTTTGCCGTATCTCCTTAACGGACCTGTGATCCAGTCTTTTGGCGAGTTCCCCGGCCACCTTTCGAAGCAGGAGTTCTCGGATTTGAAACCTTCCGATGTGCCGCAGCCGCGGGGGAGTCGGCCTTGCCGTTGGCCTTAGCTACCATTCGGTGCTCGGCGTCAACCGGAATGCCCTTGGCGAGCAATTCCTTTTTGCGATTCAGCATCCGCTCGCCCAGGGCTTCGAAGTCGATATCCAGTTCCTTGGCCTTCGGAAGCATCTCGTTTTCCTCTTCCTTAATGTGATGCCGGACGCTTTCCGCGAGGACCGTAAACTTCGCATCGCGATGATCGTTCTTACCGCCCGGGTTATCGAGTTCGGCAATGAGAACCTTTGCCACGTGGTGTTCTTCATCTGCTTCGTTCATCACCTGGCTGCCCACGTGCGCTCGAACGGTCGGATAGAAGATGTCTTCTTCTAGAACCGCGTGAATCTTCAGCGCCGTCACCGCCTGCTCGATAATCTTCTCCTTAGCGGCTGTTTTCTCCGCTTTCTCGAACTTGTCGAAAAGGTCTTTTACGTCAGTGTGATCCTTCTTCAGAATCGCGATCGCGTGGTTCTCCGGCAGCATCCATTCAAACATTGAAAATCGTCCTCGGAGAAAAGAGAGCAATTCGAGTTCCATGGGTGGCTCGCGGGTCATCGTTTGAGGAGTGGTTCGAGCGTTTCCCACGGCAGGCAATTCAGGACGTCGGATTTTTCTAAGCCTGCGCGCCTTGCCTGGTCCACACCATAACGATTTAGGGAGAACTCACGCGTGCTGTGGGCATCGGTCGAAACGGCAACCTTCACTCCGGCTGCACGAGCGAGCCGAGCATGCTCCGCTGAAAGATCCAGCCGGTCAGGGCTGGAATTGATCTCGAAAAAACATCCGTTCTGTCTTGCGTGCACGATAATGCGTTCTATGTCGAGTTCGTAGGCCGGTCGTTTGAGGAGAAGCCGGCCGGTTGCGTGTCCCAGGATGTTGAAATGCCGATTGTCCATCGCGCGAAGGATACGTTCTGTCTGCTCGGTCTTGCCAAGACCAAATCGCGAATGGACCGAGCAAACGGTGTAATCCAGTTCCCGCAGCAGATCGTCGGGATAGTCCAGCGATCCATCGGCCAGGATGTCAACTTCAGACGATTTCAGTATCCTGATGCCGCGTAGGTGTTCATTCAACCGGTCAATGAAACGAATCTGCTTCCGCAGATCTTCGACCGAGACTCCGCGTGCAATCTTCAGGCTCTGGGAATGGTCTGTGATGCCGATGTATTCGTATCCTCTGTCGCGCGCCGCTGCTGCCATCTGTTCGATGGAATGAGATCCATCGCTTGAAGTGGAATGCGCGTGCAATTCGCCCCGGATATCGTTCACGCTGACTACCACGGGAAGCGCGCCTTGTAAGGACCGTTCGACCTCGTCGTGTCCCTCCCGAAGCTCGGGCTCGATGAAGGCCAGGCCAAACTTCCGATAGACGTCGGTTTCCGTGGGGAAAGGACCTTTGGCCTTCAACGATTTCAGACTGCCCGTCAACGCGGTTAACTTCCGGAGATGCGTCTTGGAACCAGTCCACGCGATAAACGAAAGACCCCAGTCCCGGTGCGAGGCAAGCTGAATTCGCAGGGTGATGCCGGAGGAGAGCGCGAACAGCGCGGAATCCTGCGCTGAGCTGATGAGCGGCGTTCGCCCGCCATACCGTTCGAGCTTTGACACGACCATCGGAAGGTCGTCTGTTTCCACGATAAACCCAAGCTCTTCGATCACCTCCACCCTGCGACGGTAATCGCCCGCGGCCTCGGCTCGTTTTACTCCGCACTTGCCGAGCAAAAAGTCTTCGACAGCAACACGCAAATCGTCGGCTTTGTACAGCAGCATCGCGTGGGTTTCCGTCAGGCCCTGGCGAATATGCTGGGCCATGCGCAGACCAAGCTTCCTTTCGATCTCACCGCTTTCAAGTTGTCCGCGAAGAGCTTCCACGGAAGAAATGCCAAGCTTTTTGTAAATGCGAAGAACTCGCTTGGGATCCAGCCGGGGGTAAGCGCTGATACTTGCCAGCTCGGGACTGGCTTGGGAGCGAAGCTTCTCCAGTTTGCCCAACGTGCCGGTTTCCACGATTTCCTGGATGGCGCCGCTGATAGCCTTCCCGATACCTGGATATTCGGTGAGGTCCGATTCGTCGCGCACCAGTTCATCCACGCTTTCGGATAATGTCCGAACCCTGGCTGCCGCCCGTTGATAGGCCTTTATCTTATATGGATTTTCTTTTTGCGTCGACAGCAACTGGGCCAAGCTGGCCAAACGATCTGCAATCTCTGCGTTGCTAAGCCTCCGGTCCGTCATGCGAGCTCTGTCGGTGAACAAACGCTCAGGTCACTCGGTCAGGCTCACAGGTGTTCCTTTTTCGACCATCCCGGCCAGTTCCATCGCACTCCAGTTGGTAAGGCGGATACAGCCGTGCGATTCCGTGTGCCCGATTGATCCCGGTGCCGGAGTTCCATGGATTCCATAATGCTCTTTGGAAAGATCGATCCATACCCTTCCCACGGGGTTATTCGGGCCGGGAGCTATCGTGGCTTTCGAATCGGATGCTTTCGCGTCCCAAAACAGGTCGGGATTGTAGTTGAACTTCGGATTCTTAAAAACACCTGTGACCTTCCAATCGCCGATCGGCAGGGGATCGTGTTCGCTCCCGCTAGTACAGGGATATTGAGCGATTACTTGTCCCATGTCGTTTAACACTTTGAGAATCGAGTCCCTCTTGGAAACTACGATTCTGGCAGCTTTTGCGCTGAGTTCCGCCGGAACATTTGGCACATAGATCTTCTGGCCGGCAGCGCTGAAATTACTCCTCGGGTTCAGTTGCTGCAGCAAGGCCGGATTAATGTGAAACTTCTCGGCGACGCCTTCGAGAACCGAACTGTAGCCGAGATACTTTAACTTTGCCTTGAGCATCATGCTGGCCGGCACTTTGACGAAAGGACCCTTTACGTCTTCCTCAGTCAGGGTGTACTCGGTGATCGCCGGCATGGGATCGGCATTGAGCGCCTTCCAGACGTCCGTATCAATAGAAGTGCCCGAAGGTAGCCCATGCGCAGCCCGAAAACCAGCGATGGCTTGAAGAGCATTGGTTCCGATCCGGCCATCGATCTCGCCCACCGAAAAATGACTGCGATCCAGCAGAATCTCCGCCCGCAGCGCCGCTGTGCCAACCGATTTTTCCTCCAATGGATCTGTGGTCGCTGGATTATTGACCGCTGCTAGATCGTATTTGACCGCTGGGGCGCTCTTCGTGTGCGCGGCTTTACGCGCCGCCTTGCGGGGAACTTCACGAGCAAAGACGGACACTACACCTAAGACAGTTGCAAGAATCGGAATACAGCACCGTATGAAAGTTCGGGTTGTCATAAACTTCGAAGGAGACGCGTGCAATTGAGCTTCCAGAGCGGTTTACGCTCGGCGTCTCACTGGAGCTTTCGTAAGCGGATCCCCTTTGGCAGCTTTCGTCGTGTCGCCACCATTCGCTTTTGCAATGTCCACGAGCAGCTTTTTCGATACCACCGAACGAGGCTTTTCGACAGTGATGTCGTCGGTCGAAGCATAGCCGTCGCGATGTTTCACCAAGAGCCATTTCGTCCGTGGGGACCCGCCGATCGCAGTCCGCACCAGCGCCCATGATCCGTGCAGCTTCGCACCATATAGAGAAAACTTCAATTGGCCGGTTCGCAGAGCTTCATCGACATCCGGCACCTCCGGACTCCAGAACCCGCGATCCCACACCATGACGGTGCCTCCCCCGTATTCCCCTTCTGGAATCACACCTTCGAATCCCCCGTATTCGAGCGGGTGGTCTTCGACAGGCATCGCTAGACGCTTCACGGATGGATCGAGAGATGGACCTTTGGGGACGGCCCAGGAAAGAAGAACGCCTTTCCATTCCAGGCGGAAATCGTAGTGCAGATGGCTGGCTTGGTGCTTTTGAACGACGAACGATAGTTCTTTTGCGGAATTTTTCGGCTGGCTGCCCCCTTTGGGCTCAGGGGTACGCTTGAAGTCGCGCTTGTCCTGATACTTGGTCAAACTCATGAAATGACTGTTGCATCCCGGTATCCAAACCGTTACCCCACATTGCGGGCGAGCGACACCAGCGTCGACCACAATTGCACGGCTGCTACTGTCTGACGGGCAAAAATTGCAACATTAGTGAATCGGCCCGGTACGCAGGTGCTATTCGATTGGATTCAACAGCCGTTAGTGGCCTTCGACGTGCTTTACAGATGGCATGCGACACCAAATGCTTAACTCTGCAAAACTCGCATGGATTGCGGCCTCGGCGAGCTTGGTACTCTCGGCGCAGGAGCGGAATCCCACGCAAACGCCGCTCTACCGGATCGAAGTTGTCGAGCGGACCACCCCTGCTGTGAACTACTTGCATCGCAGCGGCGCCAGCAAACTTGATTTTAAAGGCACGCCTCTCATGCCTTCAGCCAGCGGCTCAGCCAAAGTGGAGAGCCAGCGGGGCGTCATCCACGTATCAGCCGATTTCAAGGATATGGCTGCGCCCAGCAGCTTCGGGCCCGAATATCTTACGTACGTGCTATGGGCCATCTCTCCTGACGGTCGCCCTGTAAATCTTGGCGAACTTACACTCAGCGATTACGGTAAAGGTTCCAGTAGCAAGATCGAGGCGACCAGCGACATTCAGACGTTCGGTCTGATCGTCACGGCAGAACCGTACTACGGTGTAACGCAACCTAGTGACGCGGTGGTCATGGAGAATGTCGCGCGTCCCGATACGCAGGGAGTGATTGAAAGCATCAATGCAAAGTACGAACTTCTTCCGCGCGGGGCATACACGAAAACGGGCCGATTCGTGCCGCTCAGCGTGAGTAAGAAGGATCCCTTTGAGTTGTACGAAGCCGAGAACGCCATCCAGATTGCTCGTTTGGCGGGCGCGGAGAAATACTCCCAGGATAGTTTTCAGAAGGCTACGGAAGCCTTGCGGCAGGCCCAGCGCTACCAGCTCCAGAAGCCCGGCCAGAAGCCGGTGATCACCATGGCGCGTGAAGCCGTAGTGCGGGCCGAGGACGCTCGCGTAATTGCATTGCGGCGCCAGACTGAAGAAGCAGCGGAGGCTGAACGGCAGGCCGGGATTGCCCGCGAAAATGCGGAAAAGCAGAAGGCCGAGACAGCTCGCCTCCAGGCGGATGAACAAACTCGCCTGCGGGCGCAGGCCGACGCGGATCGAAACGCAGCGGAGAAGGCGAAAGCCGATGCCGAGCGGGCGAAACAAGAGGCCGAGAGCGCGGCAGCTAACGCCGAACGCGTGAAGCAAGAGGCAATCGAAGCCCGGCGATCAGCGGACGAAGCCCGGCAATCCGCCGTGGCTCAACAACAGCAGCTCGCCGCCGAAGCCGACCGTGCGCGTAGCGCGGCAGCCGACGCGGATCGCTTGCGGCAAGAGGCGGAGCGCCAGCGGGCCAAGTCCGAAGAGGATCAGGCGCAACTGCGGCAGCAACTGTTAACGCAATTCAATACGATCCTCCAGACGCGCGATACGGCTCGAGGGCTAATCGTGAACATGTCCGATGTGCTGTTCGATACTGGTCAGTACTCCTTAAAGCCCGGCGCCCGCGAAAAACTCGCCAAAGTCGCCGGTATCATCTTAGGGCATCCTGGCTTGAAGATTGCCGTCGAAGGTCATACGGATAGCGTCGGCGGCGATGAGTATAATCTCAAGCTGTCACAGAATCGCGCCAATAGCGTGCGTGCCTATCTTGTTTCACAGTCCATAGATCCGGCCGCGGTGACCGCAACTGGCTTCGGAAAGACGATGCCTGTAGCCGATAACAAAACCGCAGCGGGACGCCAGGCGAATCGTCGCGTGGAACTCGTGGTTTCAGGTGAGATTCTGGGGACGACGATCGAAACACGGACATCCTCTTCTACCATTCCACGGCCATAGACCGGACCTTAATGAAAATACTAAATGCCCGGGCGACGGTGGCGGCGGCCACCCTCGCTCTTATGCCCGCGATAGCCTTGGCTCAAGGCGGTCCACCGTTTCGATCGGATGACCCGGACACGCCCGGAAACCGGCATTGGGAAATCAACATGGGGTTCGTCGGCGAACGCAATCCCTTCGGTGGTTCCTATGACACTCCGATCATAGACATCAATTATGGATTGGGAAACCGGATTCAGCTCAAGTACGAAGCACCCATGAGCATGCAGGAAACGCGTGGCGACTCCAGTCATCTGGTCGCCGGGTTCGGGAACTCGCTGTTAGGCGTGAAATACCGATTCTATCAACGTCACTCCAAAACCCGCGTGCGCGACGGTGAGCGCGAAATAAAGTTCAGCGTGTCGACATATCCTCAGCTGCTTTTGAACAATCCCACTCGCTCCGTAGCCCGCGGGATTGCGGAACCCGGCCCGCAGTTCCTTCTTCCTTTGGAAGCCAATGCCAACTACGGATGGATCAGCTTAAGCGCGGAAGTAGGCTACTGGATGGGTGGCAAGGATGTGACCAACTCCTGGATTCAAGGAATCGTGGCGGGTCACGAATTTAGGAAGGATACGGAACTTTACTTAGAGCTGTACGATCAGCGCGACGTGGGAGTGGCTCCCGGAGAGGAAAGGTTTCGGGAAACCACTCTCGGTCTTGGCGGACGGATTCCGATCGTAAAGAGGCACTGGCTCCGTCTCATCGGAATGGGAGGCCGTGGACTCGTTTCTCCTACGCTGTCAAATGGACAGCCCACCTGGATCGCCTACGTGGGTCTCCAATTCCTCTCGGATAAGAAGCGGAGGCACGGCGACGAGTAGTCTTAGCGAACTCCACGCGTGTCCGCTAGCGGCGAAGTGGACTCCGCGCCGGCCGTAGCAAGTGTGACGCTGGGACGATAGTTCATCACGTAGCTCTGAATAGCGCGTTCGAAAAAGCTCATGCCGTACGATTTTGCTTCGCTAAGCGCCTTCTTGTTGTCCCACTGGTCGTGCGAGATGCGGTAGACCGCCACTACCATGCCGGTACGATCCGCCCCACGCTTGCAATGTACGAACACCCGACCGTTAGTGGTGTCATTGAACAGCGCCTGAACAGCTGCGACTTTATCGTCCTTGGGAGTCGATAGACCGTGCATGGGGATGCTGACATAACGCATACCCAGCCCGGTAACGATTTTCTCCTCCTCGGCCTGGGAGTGCTCCCCGACATCGCGGAGGTCAACAATCGTTTTAATTCCCAACTGCGCCAGTTCCTTGAAGCCGCTGTCGGTAGGCTGGGCTCCACGATAGACGTGATCGTCCACCTTTTGGAAGTTAGGAAGGTTGTCGTTTTGAGAGTGAGCCCAAGCTGACGCTAAGGTCAGGGAGGCCGTGAAACCGAAGATCGCGGCGCGCCGCCGGAGAGATGAGTAGTGTTGCATGGTAGACCGCTGATACGTACCCGTTTGGGTCGGGCAACCTATCAGGATCTTCCTGGCGGATGCGCCAACTTCTTCGGCCACTCCAGTAGATGTTTCCGCTGCGTCTCTGGTTTCCACTCAAAAGTGCCCGGAATGGCCTTGTTCGTGCATCTCAAGCAGGGACAGATCGTGGCTGTACATCATGAGGGGAGAAAGTACAGTATGCCCAGTACCTTACGACGTCTTCTATTTTTGCTGGCATTTGTCATGCCGGCCATTCCGGCAGATAACAACCAGCCAAATACCGGGAAATCGGGCGTAGCCGACCTGGGGCATGGCGCCAAGGCAATACTTTGGCGTGATCCTATGGACATTCAGTCGCTCAATTTACGCTACGGTGTTGGAGGCGAGGTCCATCAACCCCGTGGAACATTTACTTTCCTTCAGGAAGATATGGAGGGTACCAACCCCAAGCTGGACGTTCGCGACCAGGACGGAGTCAAGTGGAAAGTCAAGATGGGCGCCGAAGCTCGTCCGGAAGTCGTAGCCTCGCGTTTGGTGTGGGCTGCTGGGTATTTCACGACGGAAGATTATTTTCTTGAGGAACTGCATGTGCAGGGTTTGCCGAGCCATCTGCACCGCGGTCAGGATCAGGTAGGGCCTGACGGCACACTGCACAACGTGCGTCTCAAGCGAGCGTTCAAGGGTCAGGAAAAGGTGGGCACTTGGCAATGGGGGTCAAATCCATTCCTAAATACCCGCGAGTTCAACGGGCTGAGAGTGTTAATGGCGCTGATGAATAACTGGGATCTTAAGGATTCGAACAACGCCATCTACCAGGCAAAACACGACGATGGAGTGGCCGATCTTGAACAAATTTACACCGTAAGTGATCTGGGTGCCAGTTTCGGGACCAGCGGCTTCACGCTGTCGATGGACGCGTCGCGCGGAAATCTCAACGAGTACAAGCACTCGAAATTTATCAGCAATCACGGCAGGGGCTATGTGGACTTCGCTGCCCCCGGCCGTCCGACGCTGATTGAAACTTTCAATCTGCCGGTCTTCGTACACCGGATCGATCTGCGTTGGATTGGCAAACACATTCCCTCGAGCGATGCGAAATGGATGGGGCAAGTACTAGGCCAGTTGTCGCCGGAACAGCTTCGTGACGCCTTTCGCGCCGCGGGCTATTCATTTCAGGATGCCAACGAATTCGCGACAGTAGTCCAGGGCAGAATCGCCGAACTCAATGCGCTCTGAGCGTCAGCGGGTTGCGGGGACCCGATAATTCGCGACCGCGGTCCACAAGCCGAAGGCTTGCAGAACCCAAACGCACACGGCGATTACTACGACCACGTTTAGAATCGTCTTGATGCTTCCGGCCATCGGAACATACGTGTTAATTAGCCAGAGTAAAATCCCGACAACCAGCAGAACCAGAACAACGTTTATTAGGGGCATAAGATTCTCTACTGAGCAGATCGTGGGCTTATGGTCGTCGTTTCGGGAAGTCGGTTCTGCGGCTGCGCGAACAGCCGCTATGCAAATTTTGCACGGGTATTTTCTACCGTACTTGAAAGAGTCGGACATTTCCTCGTGCCGTAAAGTGGCCTCCCTGCAGGCGGAAGTACTTTGTTTTTAATGATGAGGCGGTATCCGGAACCCATATCCGTGCACAACGGTTGCCAAGCTGCACAAGCGATTACAAATGAAACTATGGGTGCTTCCCGATGACGGGCTGGCTCCGCTGCTGAAGGCTATAGACAGCGCGCAGT
>Ga0157374_10005921_pt1 | contig 10329 bp, 17 predicted proteins | sample M25metaG_FD_115308 | JGI IMG/M metagenome (GOLD analysis project Ga0157374, IMG submission 115308) | Miscanthus rhizosphere microbial communities from Kellogg Biological Station, Michigan, USA - M2-5 metaG | ecosystem: Host-associated > Plants > Roots > Rhizosphere > Soil | place: USA: Michigan... | reverse complement strand
GTCGCGCAAAATGTCGACGAGTTCGAGTGCTAGTTCTCTGTTCATGGCACTCCTTTAGAAGATTAGCGAGATTAGCGCCTGAATGATGATGCCCAAAATCAACAGCAAGAATACCATTGCTAAGAGCACCAATGCGTTGTGGATGATCTGCATGACTAGACCACGTCGTGTGTGGTGGCGTAGTGCGCCTTGCTAATCAGGTCATCAAGCTCGCCGCCAATCATGCGCTTAAGCCACTGATTCCGTGTGGCACTCGGAAACACGTTAGTGTGGAGTCCGATATGCGCACGAACGTCCTCGATTGTGGGGTAGGTAATATCGTTGAGCTTACCGAACAGAGTCATACGAGCGTAAAACTCCTCGTAGTTCTTTGTGGTAATCTCGCCGATATCCACGACCATTGTGGCGAAGATCAGCGCATGAGTCACAGGGTTAAGCTCGTAGTGTTCCTCACCCTTCTTGACCCAGCACAGTTCCTCGTAGTTCTCGATCTTCGTGAGCTGGTAGTTGAGTGACATAACACCTCCTTTCTATGATGCGCTATCCACCGTCCTTGGCAGGGCTGATTATGGCAGATAGCGCATCATACAAAGTAGGCGCAAGCAGTTAGGACAGGTATTGTATCCGGTCTTTCCTGTCCTTAAAGCCGGGCGTTAGCTGCTCCAAGCTAAGTGTGCGGACCCGACAGGGGATAACTAAAGTATAGCAGAAACGGCTATGTTTTCAACAAGGGATTTGCTATTCGCCGTCCTGCTCGTAGTCGTAAGGTGGCGGGTATCTGTCGCATTTTGGACTGCGCCATTCGCTGCACAAAGAGAAGTAGTCAAGTGACGCCCTTTGTGCCTCGTCAAAGCTGCCGGCAATCATGCCGTTCTCTTGCGCTTTACGGCAGTCGTCCCATGCCAGCGCAATCTTCGCCTTGATATGGTCCGGCGTTGACGCCAGGATAAGCAGATGTTCGGGAGTGTAACCGCTAGCCATTCTTCGCCATCACTTTCAGACAGCGTTTGCAAGTGATGTACTCCGGCCTAAAGTGGATATTCCGCTCACTGACATACCCACAGAGTGCGATGGGCCTAGGTCCCATGACTCGTTCGTTAATCATGTGGGTTTTAGGCATCGTTCAGCGGCCTTACGATGGAGCGCAAAGCGGTGTCGATATGCGCATCCGTATACCCGGCGTCAAAGATCGGCGCCATTGAGTCACGGTGTGTGCGGTGAGCCATCCAGAACAAATCCCAGCGGAAACGCAGCTCCAAATCCTTGACCGCGTTTGCGTGTGGAAAGTCGCCGTTCTTGTAGCGTTCTCTGATAGCAGGAACATCGAACGGACGAATGGCTGCCCTAAGCACACGCTGATGCTCAGGAGTCATCTTCACTTATGTTGCCCCTTTCTGTGGAGTATTGTTGCGAGTGCTGATACACTCAAGGAAAGCCCGCGCTATGTTGGCAGCTATAGTCGGGCAGACCTTCAATGCACCTAGCCGTACTGATCGGCCACCTATGTGCCGCAACCTTGTCGTACTAAATGCCGGCCATATTGTATGGCCTGAGGGTTCGGGCTTGTATGGCCCTTTTCGGTAGGTTATCTTGTGGGGCGGGTTGGCCGCTAAATCAACTCACTGTACTCACCTCTCTTTCGTTTGCGGAGCTAAGCTCCTAAAGGGGCACCACTAACTGTGGTGTTAACGGTGCCCCCTAAGCAACCTAGTTTACGTCGCGGGGAACCTCGAAAGAGTATCCGCCTGACGTGTAGCAGCTTCCTCGCCTGACTTTCTTAGACTGAAAGAAGATGCTACCCTTGCCGCTGATATCCACGATGCATCCCTGTGGAGTTACGTTGGTGATTGTGCCCTTGCGAGGGAATGTCTCTCGCCCGCAATGCACCCGCACTGTCTGCCCATTGTGCATGACGCCCTTTCGTTGGTTACTAAGCTCCATAGTGTGCCGCCGTTTGACGGCACACCGTGCAACCTAGATATGGAGATTGTCTTTCACTTGCTTTGTGGTCCACAGATTGCCGGCTACAATCGGATCGCCCATCTCGAACAACTTGTGAGCGAGTTGTGCGCGACGCATGGCAGCGTCAATGCGCTTCGTGTTTGTGCAAACTTTGCACGTCGCAATCTCGTCGCGAGGTTCTGTGTTATTCAGAATCTCTCTGCCGCAGATTGTCTGGTTCCAGTCGATTGTCAAGTGTACGATCGGATTGTCGTCATACACTTTGATGACACACGCCTCGACTGTTGGCGGTGCTGTTTTCATGACTAACTCCCTAGTAGGAGGTCACAGCAGTTTGGCAGCAGATTGTAGTGGCCGATGATCCAGTACAGAATGTAGCTGAGATGCAGGCTAATCATCGCTGCGAATCAGGCTGTGCTTCTGCTTGCCGAACTTCTCGGCCATGTACTCACCGTGAACGATCCGCGCTGCTGCGCACATAATATGGAACGTTGTCGGATCGCCCTTCTGCGTTGCATAACTTGCGAGAGAATGCAACACGTCATTTGCCAGTTTCAGTTCCTGTGGAGTGCACGGCTGAAACGGCGGTGCTTCGATGGGCATAAGCGTCCTATCCTTTCGTCGTGGAGTAAGTTCCATAGTGACCTGCCTGTTTGACAGGCCACCGTGCAACCTACTTTAGCCGGGTACCGCCAGTGCAAACTGTGGCATAAACACCCGCACCCACTCTGTATACATAAGGTACTCAAACTCTGTCTGAGTAAGTAGACCCTTATGCTTCTGATCCATGATCTTATCGAACCGGACCACTTCTCGCTCGGACAATGTCCGTGCCATTTCGCTGCCCCTTTCGTGGAGTGTTTCGAGGGCTTGTTAGTTGACCTGCTCGTACTTGACCGGCTTATGGTCATAGCCGTAGGTCACTTTGTTCCATCCCGTTTGTGGTAGCTCAGGATGGCGCGCCAGATACAGTGGTAGATCCTCTGGCAAACAGCACACGGCTGTTTTCGGCATTGTTGGATGGATGAATGAGTAAGCCATTCTCCCTCTCTTTGTACTGTCACCCACTTTGGGCGCCTACTACAGTGTAGCAGTTTCCACGGCTGTAAATGTAAATGTTTTAGTCTTCGCCGACTAGACGTGGCGGCTGTCTTACCAAATACACTCGAGCTTCGTGGTCAAAGTTCTGGTGCTTTTTCCAGCCACGTAGATAGCATTCTTCATGCTCGCAGAATCTGTCCGAGTATTCCTGGTCGATATTGCACCAGACTTTTCCTCTGGCTGCTTTCGCCATCATGACCGGATCGGACGTCATAGATTCGTACTGGTCATACGTGACTTGTTGTCCCTGGTAAGCTCGAGGCCGATTGTCAAACGTCGGCGTCAGATTTCGCAGGGAATACTCTCTGTGGTATTTCGCCCAAGCTCGCCGGCACTCAAGACAGCGGCATTTGTGACCTACATATGCGCTAATCGTGCCGTGCTTAGTTTCTGTCTTAGGTCGTCCCACTAATACTCTCCTTATTTGGTGGGCAGCCAGGGACGGCTGTGTCCACCTAAACTACCTAAAAATGCCGGGAAAGTCAAGTAAGTGGCATATGTCACAGAGTGATGGATACTCCAATATGGAGTACCTCTAGGTATATTTACATATATTTATATTTATAGATAGATAGAGAGAGAGAGAGAGTTTTTGTATAATACTATTCTAGTCTTTCTCTCTATTAGAGTCTTTGCCTTTTCAGCGTGACAGCCATCTAGAAATATAAAACTGTAAAAACGTTGTACTGTTATAGCCGAAACCCTTGAGGGAGTACGGCGAACATTAACGTTCTTATTAGTGGCGACATTAACGAGTGCATTAAGGAATGTATCCGCGTATAATGAGTATAAACAGATAAAATCCTGCACACCTGTGGGACACGTCGTTAGCCCCGCTATTTGTCGGCCTAAGTTCCACAGAATCCCGCCAGACTATGACGGGATTCCATGCAACCTAGTTGCTAGGCGTAAGGATCGAACTGATTTCGCTCCAAAGCCTCCACCAAAGCTGGCGTATACTCCGCCGGCCGCGGTTCCTCCACAAGCACAGCATGAAACTGCTGCTTGATCCTGCGCCAGTTTCGACGGCTGTATGGCTCGTTCTTTGGCATGGTACCTCCGTGGAGTTTCGGCAGGACTTATATGAGTCTAAGCTCGGGCTTTCGCATTGCGCAACAGAGCGTTACTAATCACCCTGTTACTTAGAGCGGTCAATGCCCGCCGGGAATCTAGGTATTAGACTCCATAGAATCCTGCCAAATCATCGGGTTACCAGTAGAGGCTATTGAGCCTGCTAAGCATCTGATCGGGTCCCCAGTAACAAACATCGGGGGACGGATAGACGTTTATCGGGTCCTTTGAGCTGCCATTGCTGCACTTGATATGCGGATCGAGACAGTACCGAAAACCGCCGTCTGCGATGTTCTGCAAAACCGTGTCTGCGTCGTCGTCTGAGTATCCCAGCGTGTGCAGGATGCCTCGAGCGCAAACGTATTCAAAGTTGTGCGTCTCGATCATGAGCTGACAATGGACTTTCATCTGCTTGATAGCGTCCATGATTTCGCGTGTCTTCATGACGTCCTGCTTTCTCGGTTGTTTGAGTGGCAGGACTCTATGGAATCTAACGCCGTAGTGGTGTGAGCCTAAGCTAGAGGGTATGCCAGACTTGAACTGGCAGCTTGCCTGCAAGGATACCCTGACTGTACTAGTCGACCTTATGGCCGCCCTTCTTTGCGTCCTCCCGCGACGGGAAAAGGATGATCGTTCCCGCGTGGTTGTCCGTGGCGTCCTTGTCCTCGACAAAGACAGCCCACGTGCCGAAGTACGCATCCGGCTTCGCGCGATTGATTGCGCCGCTGATTGCCTTGATACCAGCGTTCTTCTCGCGCTTGTTGACGGCATCCCGGACGTAGTCGGGAAAATCGTTCCACCCGATACCGAGGTAGTTGCCGTCCGAGTCCTCGCCTGTGACCACGGCCTGAGTGAGAGGCAGTTCCACGTCCTCACTCGGCAGCCACTCCGAGAACATCGCGTCGATTGCGACCTTGAGGTCAGTGCGCCGCTCATTCGAGCGCATCTTCGCACGGACTTCCGCAACCGGCTTCTGCTTGAGTAGTGCCATGATGACACAACCCCTTTCGTGGAGTGGATCGGACCCTATGTCCAATCCGTTAGTCGGAGTCTAGACTCCACTGTACCCTGCCACCGTAAGCTAGGTCACTTACTGAGAGGGATTTCTCCCGGGGCATGCCCGCGCTTATACCGAGCGTACCCTTCCATCACTAGCGTGGTAGCTTGCATTGGGAAGTACATGATACCGTTGTTGCCGGTGTATGTACGGTACAGTGGGTTATAGCTAAGTACAATCACTGTGCATCCTTTCACCGTGGAGAAGGTGACAGAGTACAGTGGAGCCTAGACCCACACTCACTTTGGGGGAAAAGGTGTCCGCATTTCCTAGGCTAAAGCCTGACCTAATCGGTCCTTTTTTCCTCTTATTTCGCGGCGCCGTCCAGGGTGGCGAGTGGATACCGTTCCGCTATGTCGTTCTCAACTACATACGTAGTGTACCACGGGGACCCGACCCGGCGCCACCTATTGCATACAGCGTCCGTGCCTTACACCATTCGCTAATCCACAATGTTGCCAGAGATGAAAACGCCCATTCAAACTGGTTTCCTTAGCACAGAGCTTGCTTTAGAGGCAGTTTTTGCGCTAGACTTGGTACATGGCGAAAGGTGATGAACTACATAACGACGACGAATTGGCGGACGCTGTTCGTCAGTTTGAATCTCAGTTTAAGGCTTCGGCAGACAATGAGGACAAAGCTGCGAAGGCTCGCGCACTCCTAGAGAACGAGATTGTTGCGATTACTCGCAAGCTTTGCGACCTGGCTCTGTACTCAGACAATCCCAACCTTTCGTACAGAGCAGCATCGTTCCTGTACGATCAGGTTATGAATCCGAAGAACGGCCAGAACCCGCTCACGACTGCTGAGCAGGCTATGTTTGAGAAGATGGGTCTAGATAAGTGAGCGACCACAAAGTCGGTTATGACCCGAATCGCGCACCTGAACGACAGGGACAGCGCCGGCATCTGTTTGTCACAGGAATGGCGGTCGGTCTTCCAGATGTAGCAGAACTCAAGTTCGACGTGAATCGTCCTCACACGTTCTGTAACATCTGCGGCGCGGTTTATCAGACAGACCTGGATCGTACAGCGAACACGGCCTTCCTGGTTTTGCTTGCCGAGAACGGTCGCAAGCAATGGTCACACGAACACTCAGCTACCCACAGCGCCCGCGAACATAAAAACTTCCGGGACTCCGGTAGGTTTATGACGCCAGAGGCAGCTACCAAGCTAGTGCCATTGGGAATCATCCCACTTAGTGACCAGTTGTTCGATGATGAAGTGGACCATGCAGCGCGCACGGCACCGCGTGCGCCTGTCGAACCATTAAGCTAACTAGAAGGTGGTGACAACCTTATGCCGTTTTACGAACTGATTTTCGAGACTGGCGATGACAGCATTACCGAAGCAGAGTCGGATGAGGCTGTACTTGTCGGTGTACGGAATCAGCACGAACGTGCTAAGCGCGGTGAAGTCGGAGGACCAGCAGGGGCACGAGCAGAGCGTGTGGTTAGGGTGCTGCGTTACGAGCGACACCCAGCCGATCTGCCGACAGCAGTTAGTGGCGACGAAGCCAACGCTCGCATGACCGAGCTTTTTGACGCAAACAAGGACGAGAACGGTGTGGTCGATCTGACTGCGGTTGCTGGCGCACTTGAGCCTCGCGCTCGCGTTGAGTCTGGCCCGCATGAGAGCAATTACGCTATGCAGGAGGAGTCTGAACTCAAGAGCAAGGAGTGGGATAAGTAATGGCGTCATTTGTGTTTAACAGGCTGGCGCTGCTGGCAACTGACTATGTGATGGGTTCTTCGGGTTCCATCACGCCTCCCGCTTCGTGGACAGTCGCACTTGCGACTACAGCTACGTCGGGTTACAACAAGTCCACTTCCGTGTGGTCCGCAACCGTTTCAGGAGCTAACGTTAATGAGATCGGTTCTACCACAGCCAATGGTTACGCGAGGCAGACGATCAACCGCGATCAGACTGGCAACGGGTGGGGTGCTGCTACCACCGATGCAACTGGAGCAACTACAACCGGCAAACAGGTCACGTTTACGCTCAGTACAGGCGCTCCCAGCCCGAATGGAGCCAATAGTTGGGTTGTCACCGACGGTACAACGCTCAATGCCGGGCAGCTTTACTTTTCTGCTGACACCGCGGCAACACGCACGTTCCAGACAGGTGACACTGAGAAGGTAACGCCATCGCTTAAGGGCGCGTAACAACGCCTAATGTCCGTTCGGACGTTTATCTGCCAGAACTCACATTGCGACTTAGGACTATGGGAAGCGCGCCCTAACGTGCATGATCCAAACGACCACAACGCAGCCATATGTCCAAGCTGCTTACGGATAGGCACTAGAGTTGATAGCTCTAGTGCTTATCTATTTCTCAGTGTGCCCGCAGAAGATACTGCCTGTGGGGTTCTTCATTCAGTGGCCGCGTTGCCCAAAGGGGCAAACTAGTGGCTATCGGCGTAACTAACCGCTCAAACGTCTTCTCGACGACCAACGCGACGTCGTATGCAACAGCGACGAGCTACACGCCGACGGCTGGTAACTTGCTACTGGCGTGGGTAGAGAACACAAAAGCATCGACGCCTGACGCGCCGACAATGTCCGGCAATGGACAGACGTGGAACCTGCTAGGTTCTGCGTTGCTGTTTACTAGTGTAGCAACGCCGAACAAGAGACTAGCTTTGTACTATGCAGTTGTCGCATCGCCATCGGCGGGAACTGTCACAGCGAACTTTGGTGCGAACACGCAGACCGGCTGTGACATTATTGTAGATGAGTGGTCAGGGGTAGACACTACCGGCGGCAATCAGTTTGTGCAGAATCCGACAGCGAACACGGATGCGATTCAGCTCTCCGGTAGCTTGACGTTTTCTGCACTGTCTAATCCGGCGAATGTTGCCACGGCTGGATATGGAGTAAACGACAACACAGGTTCGATCACCTGTTCACAGACACTTATCGCGCAGGGATCGTATGCTACACCGGCCACAGGACTTGCAACAGGTTGGACGACAGGAACAACGTTGCAGTTTACAACAGGTTCGTCCGGTCGTTGGGCGATGATCGGCGTAGAGCTTAAGGCGATTGTACCGACGTCCATGCCGCCATTCCGTCGGCTGGGTTATGAAAGGTTGACAAGGAGATGAGAAAATACGCAATTCCGTTCGGGCCAACTGCCTTGACAGCTACGTTCGATATCTTTGAGGTAGCGCCAGCGGATGATAAGCAGGTTACCCTACTCGGTATTGTGCTAGGCCAGACTACAGAGATTGGCGATGCACAGGAAGAGATGCTAGAAGTCATCATTACGCGCGGTGGTACAGCGATGACTACAGGTACAGGTGGCAACCAGGCAGTTACGCCGGTGCCTTTGGACCCGGCAGATACAGCATTTGGTGGGACAGTTGACACATTGAACACCACCAAGGCAACGTTTACATCTGGCGTAGTAGTCCACCGTGATGCGTTTAACGTGCGCGTTGGCTGGCAGTATATGCCGCCGCCTGAACAGTGGATTGAAGTAACACAGGCTAACGGCGGCCTCTCGGCATCGGTTCCGGGCACACCGACTGACTCTATTACCTTCGCAGGCACAGTCTATCTCGGCGAGGGCTAGTGCCTGATCGTAATATCGCAACGGTTTTCCGGAACCGTCAGCTACCACAACGCTATCGGCGTTTCAAGAAGCGTTGGATACCAAGTACGCCAGATTTTTATCTGGACTACTTTGAGCGTACCGTAGGCGCGGGTAACAGCTATGGTACTGCCGACATTGGTAGTTTCTACACTCCGAACACTACCGTTACAGGCGCCACGGTGTCTGTTAGCGGTGGTGCCGGACGCATTACGCCTGCCACTACGCCTAAGACGTACCACCAGGCTCTAGAGAATATCTCCGACAAGGCTGATCTGCGCATTCGCGCACAGTTCGCGTTCTCAGCTATTCCCACAGGCGCAAATATGGAGCTGAGTGTCTTCGCACGAAGCGACGTAGGCTCTGCGAACTACTACTCGGCAGACGTTGTGCTTGAGCTTGCAGGTACGCTGTCGTTGTCCATCGAGAAGCTTGTAGCAGGCACACGCTCGGACATTGCAGCGCCAATTAACATGGGAGCTTACACAGCGAACGACAAGTGGTGGGTCGAACTCATCATTGCCGGCACGAATATGGAAGCTCGTTGCTGGAAAGATGGTAACGCATATCCGTCCGCAGCAGATCAGACAGGTAGTGATTCGAGCCTGACTACAGGTAAGGTTGGACTTCGCAGCAGGTGGGCCAGCGGCAACCTGAACATTCCTGAGATTGCATTCTACGAAGCATCGGCTCGACCGGCAACACTGTCCACGATTACCTACACGGATTCCGGCACAGGCACGTTGACATTCACGGCCTCAGGTACGGAATTCCGTGAACTGACGGAAGCAGCCACGGCGACTGAAACATTTACAGCTTCGGCTGTTGAGTTCAGAGAGATCACAGAAGCTGCAACTGCAACCGAGACATTTACGGCATCGGGTACAGAGTTTCGGACGATCACCGATGCGGCTACAGCCAATCTAACCTATTCCACGACCGCTACGGAAGTAGCCGCATTCGTCGATGCTGCGACTGCAACCGAAACGTTTACAGCCTCGGCAATCGAGGTAACAGAACGTGTAGATGCTGCTACAGCTACACTGAGCTTTACGGGTACTGCCGTCGAGACACCCGCGCACATCGATAGTGCGACGGGTACGTTGACGTTTAGCGCTTCCGGCCTTGAAGAATTCGGCAAGGTTGATGCTGGCACTGGAACGTTGACGTTTACGGCGGCAGGGGTAGAGGAACTAACTCACACCGACTCAGGAACGGTGTCCCTGACGTTCCTCGCCTCTGCCGTCGAGATAGTTACTACGTCGGATGCAGCGACAGCTAATCTCACATTTACTGGATCGGCAACAGAGTTTGTTACGCGGACTGACGCCGCGACTGCCAACCTGACGTTTACTGGATCAGCAATTGAGGTACCAGCCCATACCGATTCAGGGACCGCCACGATTACCTACACGCATACAGGCGTGGAGCTGTACGAGCAGGCGGGCGCGACTAGTGACATTGGTACAGCGTTCCTGACGTGGACAATTCCGTCCCTAACAGCGCCTCCGAAAGTCTGGACAGATACGTTTGAGAGTCGCAGCG